>VFQR01000453.1_pt1 | contig 57983 bp, 48 predicted proteins | sample 3512321 | NCBI WGS metagenome assembly VFQR01 (sample SAMN10412374, study PRJNA504923) | tailings metagenome | isolation source: Relicate 3 Philex TSF1 revegetated site | place: Philippines: Tuba, Benguet | collected 2017-08-29 | reverse complement strand
ACGCCCTCCCCCACGCCCGCCCCTGGCCCCGATGCGGGTCCCCTGGGCCATCCGATGCTGCCGGCCGCCCGGAGCTGGTTCGAGCAGCTCCGCGACCGGATCTGCGCCGCCTTCGAGGCCTGCGAGGACGAGCTCGCCGCCGGCCCCCACGCCGCGATGCCGCCCGGCCGATTCGTCCGCACGGCCTGGGACAGGCCGGAGGGCGGCGGTGGGGTGATGTCGGTGATGAAGGGGCGGGTCTTCGAGAAGGTCGGCGTCAACGTCTCGACCGTCTTCGGGGAGTTCTCGCCGGAGTTCCGCAAGCAGATCCCCGGCGCCGAGGCCGACCCCCGGTTCCTCGCCACCGGCATCTCCCTGGTGGCCCATCTGCGCAGCCCGCGCGTGCCGGCCGCGCACATGAACACCCGCTTCATCGTGACGACGAAGGCCTGGTTCGGCGGCGGCGGCGACATCACGCCCATGGACCACGCCGCGCCGCATTCGAAGGAGGACGCGGCCGATTTCCACGCCGCCTTCCGGGCCGCCTGCGACCGCCACGACCCCGGCTACTACCCGAAGTTCAAGCAGTGGTGCGACGAATACTTCTTCCTGCCCCACCGCAACGAGCCGCGTGGCCTCGGCGGCATCTTCTACGACTGGCTCGGCGACCGCACGCCGGGCAAGGGCATCGAGGCCGACTTCGCCTTCACCCGCGATGTCGGCGAGGCGTTTCTTCACTCCTACCCCGCCATCGTCCGCCGGCGCATGCACGAGCCGTGGACGCAGGAGGAACGCGCGCACCAGCTCGTCCGGCGCGGCCGCTACGTGGAGTTCAACCTGCTCTACGATCGCGGCACGATCTTCGGGCTGAAGACCGGCGGCAATGTCGAGGCGATCCTGATGTCGCTCCCGCCGGAGACCGGCTGGCCCTGATCCGGGCGGGGGCCTCGACAGGGGCCCTGCCCCGGCCCCAGATGCGCGCCGCAACGAACAGGGAGACCGACGCCATGGCCACCACCCTGCGCCAGGAGCGCGTTCTGCTCGGCCATGAGGGCTTCGCCCTCGTCGAGCCAAGCCACTACCCCGCCATCGCCAAGCTGCCGCCGGAGGAGCTGCGCGCGCTGGCCGGCCGGTTGCGCGCCGCGCATGACAGGCTGCGCGACCTGATCCGGGAAGGCCGCCGCGCCCGCCGCGGCAAGGGATCGGCGCGTGCCGCCGCCGGGCAGGAGGCGGAGAAGGCGACGCAGCGCAAGCAGATCTACGCCGCCGCGCTGAAGCGCGTGAACCGCCGCTTCGAGGCGCTGACCCATGACCGCGTCAAGAAAGCGAACCGCCAGGCGCTGAAGGAGGCGCTGGCCCGCCGCCAGGCGATGCGCCCGCACCATCCGCAGCCCGGCATGACCGCCGGCAAGGGCATGCGCGACAAGTCGAGCGGCAAGCGCCGCATGGGCGTCCGCCCCGCCACCATCGGCAGCGTCAGCCAGCAGAACAAGAACGCCCAGGCGCGCCGCGACGGCTGAACCCGCGCAGGGCTTCCGCGTTGCGCGCGGGGCCCGCTTCGGCGAAGCTGCGCCTCCTTTCGCGGAACCCCCGCTACCATGGCCGAGGACGACACCGAGACCACCATGATCCGCCGCCAGCCCGTGGCGCAGGCGGCGGAGGGGCTGGTGCATGCGCTCGTCCTCACCGACGAGGTCGGCGCGATGCGGCGCGTGGCGCTCACCCCGGCCGGCCTCTCGATCGGGCGCGTGCCGAGCAACGACCTCGTGCTGCCGAGCCCCGATGTCTCGCGCCAGCATGCGCGCATCACGCTCACCGGCGATGTCGCGATGCTGGGCGATCTCGGCTCCACCAATGGCACCTGGCTCGACGGCAAGCGGATCGAGGGCGCGGAGGCGCTCGCGCCGGGGGCGCGCTTCTCGATCGGCTCCTTCGCCTTCCACTACCAGCGCGGCCCGGCGCGGGAGATGGCGCGCGCGGCGGAGCTGGAGGCCGAGCTGGAACGCGCCTTCCGCTACACCCAGGCGCTGCTGCCGCAGCCGATCGGCGGCGGGCCGGCGCGGGCCGAATGGTGCTTCCAGCCCTCGGCGCGGATCGGCGGCGATGCGCTCGGCTACCGCTTCCTCGATTCGTCGCGCTTCGCGATGTGGCTGATTGATGTCGCGGGGCATGGCGCAGGCTCGGCGCTGCTCGCGGCCTCGGTGATGAACGCGCTGCGCGACCAGGCCGGGTCGGACCCGGCGGAGGTGCTCGCGCGGCTCAATGCCAGCTACCAGATGGACCAGCAGGACGGGCTGTTCTTCACCATGTTCTACGGCGTGGCGGATCTCGCCGCGCGGCGGCTCGACTTCGCCTGCGCCGGGCATCACCCGGGCTACCTGCTCTATCCCGGCAGCCTCTCGCCGGAGCCGGTCGGCACGCGGAACCCGGCGATCGGCATGCTGCCGCTGGTGCGGTTCCGGAGTGGCCTCGCCGCGCTGCCGCATGGCTCGCGGCTGGTGCTGTTCAGCGATGGCGCCTTCGAGACGCTGGCGCCGGATGGCCGCCAGCGCGGGCTCGACGATTTCCTGCCGCTGCTGCTGCAGGCGGTCTCGCCCGGGCCGGGCACGGCGGACCGGCTGCTCCGCGCGCTGCGCGGCGCTTCGCGGCCCGGCGTGCTGGAGGATGACGCGACGATCCTCGTCGTGGATTTCCCGTAGAGCTTCAGTCTTCCTGGATGCCGGCGGCCTGCGCCACGCGGGTCCAGGTGGCGATCTCCTCGGCCAGCAGCCGGCGCAGCTGCTCCGGCGTGCCGGGCGAGAGGGTGAGGCCCAGCTCGCCCAGGCGCCGCGCGATGGCGGGCTCGGCGAGGATGCGGTGCAGGTCGGCATTGACCTTCGCGACCGCCTCCGGCGGGCTGCCGCCCGTCATCATCATCGCCTGCCAGACGCTGACATCGAGGCCGGGCAGCACCGTCTCGGCCAGCGTCGGCACGTCCGGGAAGGCGGGCACGCGCGCGGCGGTGGTGACGGCGATCGCGCGGATGCGGCCCGACTGCACCAGGGGCGTGGCCTCGAGGGCATTGATGATCATGCTCTGCACCTCGCCCGAGAGCAGCGCCTGGGCCGCCGGCGCGCCGCCGCGATAGGGCACGTGCACGACATCGATGTCGAGCCGCTGCTTCAGCAGCTCGAAGGCGAAGCGCTGGCCGGTCGAGGCGCCGGCCGAGGCGAAGTTGAGCTGGCCCGGCCGCGCGCGGGCGAGGGCTACGAATTCCTGCACGGTCTGCGCGGGCACGGAAGGGTGCACCGCCATGATGTTGGAGATGCTGCCGATCATCGTCACCGGCGCGAAATCCCGCGCGGCGTCGTAGGGCAGCCGCCGGCGCATCGCGGCGCTGATCGCGAAGGAGGTCGCGGCGAGCAGCAGCGTGTAGCCATCGGGCGCCGCGCGCGCGGCGGCCTCGGCGCCGATGATCCCGTCGCCGCCGGCGCGGTTCTCCACCACGACGCCGACACCCCAGAGTTCCGCGAGCCGCGCGGCGAGCAGGCGCGCCGTGATGTCGGTCGAGCCACCGGGCGGGAAGGGCACGAGGATGCGCACCGGGCGCGTCGGATAGGCTTGCGCGAGCGCCGGCGCCGAGAGCGCCGTGCCGAGGACCATCACGCCTAGATCGCGTCGCCGCATCGTCTTCCTCCCTGTTCCGTTGGCCGGTTCAGCCCGGCAACCCCACGTCGAGCGCGTAACGCACCAGCTTCGCCTCGTCCACCTGAACGCCGAGGCCCGGCGCGTCGGGCACGAAGGCCTCCTGCGCGCGCACCGGCAGCGGGGCCGCGAGATAATCCTCCGCGATATGCTGCGGGCCGTTGAGGTCCACGGGAAGGTCCATCCCATAGGCCGCGAAGAGATGCACGGAGGCCGCGAAGCCGAGCGGCGGGTCCATCAGCCCGCTGCCGATCAGCCGGATGCCCGCATTGCGCGCCAGGTCGCAGATCTGCCGCGCGCGCTGCACGCCGCCGACCTTGCCGAGCTTGATCGCGATCGCCTGCACCAGGTCGCGGCGGAGGAAATCCAGCAGCACCGGCGCGGAGAGAACCGATTCATCGAGGGCGAAGGTCAGCGGGCTCGCCCGCATCAGCCGCGCGAGACCGGCGAAATCCGTCACGGCGAGCGGCTGCTCGAACAGCGTGATGCCGAGGCGTTCCGCCGCGCGGGCCAGCGCCAGCGCGCCTTCCACATCGTAGCCCTGGTTGGCGTCGGGCCAGACATAGCCACCCTGCGCCGCCTCCACGACGGCGGCGAGGATCGCGGCATCCTTCCTGGCATCCTGCCCGACCTTCACCTTGAAGCCGCGATAGCCTTCCGCATGCGCCTCCGCCGTGATGCGCGCCGCGTCCTCCGGGGTCGGCGCGGAGACCAGCCGCGCGAGCCGCACCGAGCCGCGCCGCTTCGCACCGAGCCAGGCCTGCAGCGGGATGCCGAGCCGTTTGCACAGCAGGTCATGCACCGCCATGTCGAGCGCGCCCTTGGCGATGGGCTGCCCCGGATCGAAGAGCGGCGCCAACTCGCGATCCATCTTCTCGTGCAGGCCGGCGAGGTCGAACAGGTCATGCCCGATGACGGCGGGGCCGAGATAGCGGCGCAGCGCCGCGGTGCAGGATTCCAGCGTCTCCGCCGACCAGCGTGGCGAGGGCGCGGCCTCGCCCCAGCCGGTGTGGCCGTCCTCGTCGGTGACGCGCACCACCGCGGCGCGGCGCCCCACATCGAGGCTGTGCGAGGCGCCCCGCGGCAGGGTGAGCACGGCCTTCATCGGGAGTGCGACGGGGAAGACCTCGACGCGGGCGAGCTTCACGGGGCGATGTCCTTCACCGGTAGTTCACGAAGACCGGGCTGGCCCAGGCCAGATGCCCGTTCCGCTGGCGCACGCGGAGATAGATGTGCGACCGCCCCTCTGGCACCGGCAGCGTGCAGCGGCCCTCCAGCGTGCTGGCCGCGCCGGGGATCAGCCGATGCCATTGCCAGCTCTCCTTCGGAAACGGCCCCGTGCGTTGGTTGTCCGACCCCAGCGCGAGATCGCCGAGCCGCGTGCGATGCGTGCCGGGGACCGGCGCATCCAACGTCAGGGCGAGTGCGCCATCCGGCGTGCCCTCCATCTCCAGCAGCACCGACTGGTTCGGATTTTCGCGATAGGCCTCGCGCCGCGAGGTGTAGGAGGTCACGTCGAGCCGCGTCGCGCCATGCAGCGCGAAGCGGTGCCGCCGGTTCTCGTCGAACGGCCCGGATTGCAGGCAGGGGAAGATGCGGCGGATGCGCGCGCCTTCGGCCGCGACGGAAAACCGCCAGTCGCAGATACGCTCCAGCGCCAGCGCGCCCCAGGGGCCCCAGCCCCATTCCAGCCGCGCCTGGAACACGCCGGCGAAGGGGTCGCCCTGCTCCGCCGCGAAGGCGCGATGCACGATCGCGCCGTCCTGGATCACCTCGACCACGTCAATCTCGTCGCGCGCCGCGACGCTGAACGCGACCTCGACCTCCCGCCCCGCCTCGATCGTGCTGCCCATCGGCGCGCCGTTGACCCGGAAATCCAGCTCGATCCGGTCGCCGGTGAGCGCATAGGTCCGCCGCGCGCGGATCGCCTCCAGGATGGCGGGGCGCGTGAGGTCGGTGCAGAGCGCCGCCATCAGCCCTTCGCCATAGGCGCCGGGAAACCCCGCATGGTTGTCGGAGGAGGCGACGAAGCCGAAGCGCAACCCCCGCGCCAAACCCGCGCGCGCCGTGTTCGCGGTTTCGCGCCCGCCCATGGAATGGGAGAAGAAGGGCAGCGGGCCGCGGTCATCCTCGGAATTGCCGTGCTCCGAGTAGATCTCGACCACCGGCGTGCAGCGTTCGCAGAACACGTCCCAGTTCACCCCGCGCATCCCACGCGGATAGGCCAGGTGATGCGGGATCATCAGCGCATCCTCGGCCACGCAGAAGCGCCGCAGCGCCGCGACATCGGGCGCCTCGTGCAGCGGGCGATGGTCGGCGGGGAAGACCACGCATTGGTCGCCCTCGGAACTCGAATGCCATTCGAACCCCAGGAAGGCCGCGAATTCGCCATCCCGGTTCGCCTCCGCGATGGTCGCCTGCACGCGCGGCCAGGTCTCGCGCAGCCGGCGAAAGCCCTTGAGCCAATGCTGCTCGCGGCCGCCTTCCATCGGCGCCATGTCGTGCCATTGCGCATGGCCGGTGAAGGCGAAGAAGTCGAGATGCGTCCGCGCGACCTCGATGCTGCGCTCGATCGAGCCCTGGCCATAGCCATGCGCGTTGTGGTTGTGGATGTCGCCGAACAGGATCCGCCACGCGCCCTGCCCTGCCGGCATCCTCCACGCTCCCCCGCTTGTCCCGGCGGGGAGCGTAGCGGCGGGATGGCCGCCACGCCAAGGGTGCGCGCATGTCGTGCGTGACGTTCACGGCGTGGAGCGCGTCACCCGCGTAACCGCTTTTCCCGCGCAGGCCGTCACGCACGACATCGCCCCAACATCTCGCTTCAGCACAACGCCACCCGACGCCGCATCCGCGGCAGCGGGACGCGCCGCGTCCCCACCTCTTGCAGGAGACGCACCATGTCCAGCTTCCTCGGCACCAACGGCGCCGACACGATCACGCCCGACCAGGTCTCGCCCGGCGTGGTCACCATGCCCGGCCTCGGCAACGGCCACGACCTGATGCTCGGCGGCGCCGGCGATGACAGCCTCGCCGGCGGCGCCGGCCGCGATACCCTCGTCGGCGGCCGCGGCGACGACACGCTCGACGGCGGGGCGGGCAACGACCTGATCGTCTGGAGCAACCGCGACGGCAGCGATTCCATCGCCGGCGGCGGCGGCTTCGACACGCTGGTCTTCCAGGGCGATCCCCGGGGCCAGTGGATCAGCCTGTTCGACGGCTTCGACGAGCTCTCGATCTTCGACGACCGCAGCCTGACCTTCATGAACACCAACGGGCTGGAGCGCGTCGAGATCCATGGCGGCGGCAGCAACGGCCATGGCGATTTCGTGCAGATCAGCGACCTCTCGGAGACCGGCCTGGAGGAGGTGCTGGTCAGCTTCGGCCCCGGCGGCCGCGACGAGATCGCCTTCGTCGGCAGCAACGAATCCCAGAGGCTCGACTTCTCCCGCACGCTCGAGGGCGGCATCGTGGTGGAGGGGCTTGGCGTGCGCACGGAGATCACCGGCTTCGAGATCGGGCAGGATCGCCTGATCGTGTCGCTCGGCGAGGGCAACGACACGATCGATGCGCGCGCCTTCTCCAGCGCCGACCTGATCGTCTCGGCCGGCGGCGGTGCCGATCTCGGCCTGCTGGGCATGGGCAACGACCGCTGGAGCACGGTGGACCGTCCCGGCGCCGACACGGTGGATGGCAGCGGCGGCTTCGACACGCTCGACCTCGACGCCAGCATCAACGCCGATGTCGTCGTCCTCGCCGGCAACCAGGCCGAATTCACCGCCAGCTACGCCGGCGACACGATGCTGCTGCGGGAATTCCAGCGCGTGGAGGTCGAGACGTCGCTCGGCCAGGATCTGATCGATGCCTCCGGGCTGTCCGGCGTGCAGATGCTCGCCTGGGGCGGCTATGGCGAGGACACGATCATCGGCGGCGCCCGCGGCGACCTGATCGAGGGCGGCGCGCACAACGACCTGCTGACCGGCGGCGGCGGCAAGGATCGCTTCGTGCTCGGCCGCGAGAACACCAACGGCATCGCGGAGCTCGACACCGTGACCGACTACACCCGCGGCGACATCATCGACCTGCGCGGCCTGGAGGGCGGATACGCGGCGGAGGTGACGGACGCTGGCCTGCTGCTCACCTTCGCCGCGGGCGACATGGACCAGGTCCTGCTGCAGGGCGTTTCCAGCCTCGCGGCGGTGGACATCTGGGTCTGAGGGCAGGCTTCCTTCGCCGGGTCCGGACGGCCAGTATGGGCCGTCCGACCTGGGAGGAAGCAACCGATGACCACCCGCCGCACGCTGCTGGGCACCATGCTGGCGACGCCGCTCGCGCTGCCCGCGATGGGCCAGCCGCAATGGCCCTCCGGCACGATCCGCATCATCGTCCCATGGCCGCCCGGCGGCTCCACCGACGTGCTGGTCCGCCTCTACGCGGAGCGGCTGCAGGCCTTGCTCGGCGCCAATTTCGTGGTGGAGAACCGCGCCGGCGCCGGCGGCAACATCGGTCTCGACGCGCTGGCGAAGTCCACGCCCGACGGCAGCGTCTTCTCGATCGCCTCGGTCGGGCATCTCTGCATCAACCCGGTGCTCTATGCCCGCCTGCCCTACGATCCCGCGAAGGACCTGGTGCCCGCCGGCATCGCCTGGGACCTGCCGAACGCCGCGATCGTGGCCGCGCAGCACAACCCCTCGCGAACGCTCTCGGAGTTCATCGCCTGGGGCAAGGCCAAGCGCGGCGGCATCAGCTACGGCTCGCCCGGCGTCGGCACCACGCCGCATCTCTCGGGCGCGCTCTTCGCCGCCCGCGTCGGGCTGGAAGCGACGCATGTCCCCTTCCGCGGCGCGGCACAGACCATCCCGGCCATGCTATCGGGCGACCTCGATTTCGCGCTCGACAATCTGGCGAGCTACGTGCCGGTGATCACGGAGGGGCGGATGCGCTGCCTGGGCGTCACCTCGGCGGCGCGCTGGCCGACCTTGCCGGACGTGCCGACCATGGCGGAGGCGGGCGTGCCCAACTTCGTGCTGACCTCCTGGCAGGGCTTCGTCTTTCCCGCCGGCACGCCGCGCGCGGTGATCATGCGGCTGAACGAGGCGCTGCGCCGGATCGCCGCGGAAGACGCCTTCAAGGAGCGCTTCCTGCGCGCCGGGGCGCTCGCCGTGTGGTCCACGCCGGAGGACATGGTCGCGCGCGCCGAGGCCGACCGGCCGGGCTGGGTGGAGGCGGTGCGCGTCAGCGGCGCCCGCGTCGAGTAAGACCGCAACGATCCCGCGCCCGCATGATTGCCCAAGGCTTCGTGATGACAGCTCACAATTCTGTAGGATAGCTAACGCGCGCGTTACGTGGCCTTAACCTTCCTTCGGCCCGCCGGCACCCCGGCGGGCCGCGACGCTTCAACGAAGGGAGGTCTCGGCGTTGCGGACGCGGATTGACTGGACGGATGTGATCGGCGGCGTCCTGCTGCTTGGCTTCGGCTTATGGTTCTGGGCGCATGCCTTCGAATCCTACAATTTCGGCGCGCTGCGCCGCATGGGGCCAGGCTACTTCCCCGCCGTGCTCGGCATCCTCGTCGCGGCCTTCGGCCTGCTGATCCTGCTGCCCGCCCTGTTCCGCAAGGGCGAGCTGCCGCGCCCCGCCTGGCGGCCGATGGTCACCATCACCGTCGCCGGCCTCGCCTTCGCGATGATGATCGAGCCGCTGGGCCTGGTCCCGGCGACGCTGACCCTGGTGGTGATTGCCGCGCTGGCCGAGCCTTCGCCGCCGCTGCTGCGCACCGCGATCCTCGCCGTCAGCCTTTCGGTGATGGCGGTGCTGGTCTTCGCCGAGGGCCTCGGCATCCCGACCCCGGCCTTCCGGTGGAGCCACTGAGATGGAGGAAACCCTCTTCCTGCTCGGCTCGGGCTTCTTCACCGCGCTCTCGCCGACCAACCTGTTCTACTGCTTCCTCGGCGTCTTCCTCGGCACCTTCATCGGCGTGCTGCCGGGGATCGGCGCGCTCGCCACCATCTCGATGCTGCTGCCGCTGACCTTCCACGTGCCGGCGACGACAGCGATCATCATGCTGGCGGGCATCTACTACGGCGCCTCCTATGGCGGCTCGACCGCCTCGATCCTGCTGAACCTGCCGGGCACGCCCTCGGCGGCCGTCGCCTGCCTCGACGGCTACCCGATGTCGCAGAACGGGCGCGCCGGCGTCGCGCTGTTCATCACCACCATAGCGAGCTTCGTCGGCGCGAGCCTCGGGATCGTCGTGCTCACGCTGTTCGCGCCGAAGCTGTCGGAGGTGGCGCTGGCCTTCGGCCCGGCGGAATACTTCGCGATGATGCTGCTCGGCCTGATCGCCGCGGCGACGCTCGCCTCCGGCTCGCCGGCGAAGGGCATCGTGATGGTGCTGCTCGGCCTCTGCCTCGGCATGGTGGGCACCGACGTGCAGACCGGCCAGCAGCGCTTCACCTTCGGCATCCCCTATCTCTCGGACGGGATCAGCCTGGTCGCGATGGCGATGGGCCTGTTCGGGGTTGCGGAGGTGATCAAGAGCATCGGCAAGGTCAGCGCGGCAAGCGTCACGCAGGACAAGATCACGCTGCGCTCGATGATCCCGACGCGGGACGACCGCCGCCGGTCCTGGAAGCCGATGCTGCGTGGCACGGCGATCGGCAGCTTCTTCGGCGCGCTGCCGGGCACCGGGGGCACCATCGCCTCCTTCATGTCCTATGCGGTGGAGAAGCGCGTCGCGAAGGAGCCCGAGCGCTTCGGCAAGGGTGCGATCGAGGGCGTCTCCGCCCCGGAATCGGCCAACAACGCCGCCGCGCAGACCGCCTTCATCCCGACCCTGACGCTCGGCATCCCGGGCGATGCGGTGATGGCGCTGATGCTCGGCGCGCTCATCATCCAGGGCATCCAGCCGGGGCCGCGGCTCATGACCGAGCACCCCGAGCTGTTCTGGGGGCTGATCGCCAGCTTCTGGCTCGGCAACATCATGCTGGTGATCCTCAACATCCCGCTGATCGGCCTATGGGTGCGGATCCTGCGGATTCCCTACTCGATCCTCTATCCGGCGATCCTGCTCTTCATCTGCATCGGCGTGTTCAGCATCAACAACAGCTATTTCGACGTGCTGACGGTGATGCTGCTCGGCCTGATGGGCTACGGCATGATCCTGCTGCGCTTCGAGCCGGCGCCGCTGATCCTGGGCTTCATCCTCGGCCCGCTGATGGAGGAGCACCTGCGACGCGCCATGCTGCTCTCGCGCGGCGACCTCACGGTCTTCGTGACGCGGCCGATCAGCGCGAGCTTCCTCGCGGTGACCTTCCTGCTGCTGGCCTTCGCCATCTGGGCGACGATGCGCGGCCGGGGCGGGGCCGCGGCGCGGCTGATGCCGGCGCGCTCGACCAGCGGGGAGTGAGGGCGGAGGGCGCCGGGCCCGCCCTCCCCCGGCGGCGCGCGAGGGGCTAGGAAGCGGGCGTGAACCTTTCCACCCCCGCCGGCCGCCGGCGCGCCTGGCTCGACAGCCTCTTCGTGGACCATGCCCTGCTGCGGCTCGGCTGGCGCAACTGGGGCGTGGTCGAGCCCGGCCGGCTCTACCGCTCCAACCATCCGCTGCCCTGGCAACTCGCCCAGGCGCAGCGCCGGCACGGGCTGCGCAGCGTGATCAACCTGCGCGGCCACCGCCAGGATTGCGGTAGCGACGCGCTGGGCCGGGCGCGGGCGGACGGGCTCGGCCTGCTCCATGCCGATGCGCCCTTCGAGAGCCGCGGCGCGCCCCACAAGGACCGCATCCTGCGCCTCGCCGGCCTGTTTTCCGAGTTGCCGGAGCCGGTGCTGATCCACTGCAAGTCGGGCGCCGACCGCACCGGCCTCGTCGCCGGCATCTGGCTGCTGCTGGAGGGCCACCCCGTCGCCGCGGCCCTCGACCAGCTCCACTGGCGCTTCGGCCATGTGGCGGCGAGCCGCACCGGCATCCTCGATGCCTTCTTCGCGGCGTATGCGGCGTTCCAGGCGGCGCATGGCGCGAAGCCCTTCCTCGACTGGGTGCGCGAGGATTACGACGAGGCCACGCTGAAGGCGGCGTTCACGAGCCGGCCCTGGGCCGACCGGCTGGTGGATGGGGTGCTGCGGCGGGAATAGGCGCGGGGCGGCAGGACGGGCTACGCCGCGCCCGCCATCGCTTCCAACTCCGCCAGGCCGCCCTTGACCAGCAGCGGGATGGCACGCGCGATGCGCTCCGCGGGCCAGTCCCACCACGCGAGCGCGACAAGCCTGGCCGCCGCGTCCTCCGCGTAGCGCCGCCGCACGATGCGCGCGGGATTGCCGGCGACCACGGCGTAGTCCGGCACGTCGCGCGTGACGACGCTGCGCGCGCCGACCACCGCGCCATGGCCGATGCGCACGCCGGGCAGGATCAGCGCCTCCATGCCGATCCAGACATCATGGCCGATGACGGTGTCGCCGCGCTGCGGGAAGGGATAGGCCTCGATCGGCAGGGGGGCGGCAAAATCGCCGCCCAGGATCGCGAAGGGATAGGTGGAGGGTCCCGCCATCGCGTGGTTCGCCGCGGCGAAGACGAAGCGCGCGCCGGTCGCGATCGCGCAGAACCGCCCGATCGTGAGCCGCGGGTCGCCGCCGAAATTGTAGAGCAGGTTGCGCGCGAAGAAGGCGCGGGCGTGCTCCGGATCGTCGTAGTAGGTGAAGGCGCCGACCTCGACATTGGCGGGCGCGTCCCCGCCGAGCGAGGCGAGCAGCGGCTTCAGGAACACCACGCGCTCGAGATGCGGCAGCGGGTGGATCGCGTCGGGATCGGGCAGGCTCATGCGCTGAAGGCCTGCGTCCTGACCAGGCGCGCATAGAGGCCCTCGCGCGCCATGAGTTCGGCATGCGTGCCCTGCTCCACCGCGCGCCCCTCCTCCATGGCCACGATCAGGTCGGCGTCGCGCACCGTGGAGAGCCGGTGCGCGATCACCAGCGTGGTGCGCCCCGCGCGAAGGCGGGCGAGCGCCGCCTGCACCAGCGCCTCGTTCTCCGCATCGAGCGCGCTCGTCGCCTCGTCCAGCAGCAGCACGCGGGGATTGCGCAGCAGCGCGCGGGCGAGCGAGACGCGCTGCCGCTGCCCGCCCGAGAGCCGCGACCCGCCCGGCCCCAGCACCGTGTCGTAGCCCTGCGGCAGGGACTGAAGAAAATCATGCGCCGCCGCGGCGCGCGCGGCCTCCTCCACCTCGGCGCGCGTCGCGCCCGGCCGGCCGCAGGCGATGTTGGCGTAGGCGGTCTCGTCGAACAGCACGGCGTCCTGCCCGACATAGGCGATGGCGTCGCGCAGCGAGGCGAGCGTCACGCCCCGCACATCGGCGCCGTCCAGCGTGATGCGCCCCGCGGTCACGTCGTAGAGCCGCGGCACCAGCGCGAGCGCGGTGGACTTGCCCGCGCCCGATGGCCCGACCAGCGCCACGGTCCGCCCGGGCTCCGCGACGAAGCTGAGCCCGGCCAGCGCGGCATCCGGCACGCCCTCATACGAAAACCGGACATCCTCGAAGACCACGCGCCCCCTGCCCTCCGGCAGCGGCGCCGCGCCCGCCGCCTCGGCGATGCGCGGGCGGTCGTCCACCGTCGCGAAGATGCGCGAAAGCCCCGCCAGCCCCTCCTGCAAGGCGGCGTTGAGCGAGCCGAGCGACCGCACCGGCCGCGCCGCGATCAGCAGCGCCGCGACGAAGCCCGTGAAATCGCCGATCGTCCCGAGCCCGCTCGCCACCCGCCAGCCGACCAGGCCCAGGATGCCCGCCACCGCGACGCCGCCCAGCGCCTCCAGCGTCGGGTCGAGCCGCGCGCGGTTGCGCTGGATGGCGAAGGTGCTCTCGCGCAGCGTCTGGAAGGCGCGCTCGGCCCGCGCCTGCTCGGCCGCCTCCAGCCGGTAGGTGCGCACGACCCGCGCCGCGCCGAGGCTTTCCGTCAGCAGCGCCGCCGTCTCGCCGACGCGATCCTGCATGCCCGCGGAGGCGCGACGGATGCGCTTGCCGAGCCGGATGATCGGCCAGGCGGCCAGCGGGTAGAGCAGCGCCGCGAGCAGCGCCATCTGCCAATCCATCCAGAGCATGGACCCGACCAGCCCGATGATGGTCAGCGTGTCCGCGACACCCGAGATGCCCTTGGTCAGCGCCTCGCGGATCAGCCCGGCATCGGTGGTGAAGCGCGCCGCGTGGCGGGCCGGCGCCTCCCGCGCGACCTGGGCAAGATCGGCCCGCGTCAGCGCGCCGAAAAGCTGGCGCTGCAGCCCCTCGATCACCCTCAGCACCACGGATTGCGTCGCGATCGCCTGGCCGAATTGCGCCAGCGCCTTGCCGGAGGTGACGAGGATGATGATCGGCGGCAGCACCCAGACCACCCGCGGATCGCCGGCGGCGAAGGCGTTGAAGGCCTGCTGGATGATGACGGGATAGAGCGCGGTGAAGCCCGACACGCCCAGCGTGCAGACCGCCGCCAGCGCCAGCAGCCGGGGATGGCGGCTGATCTGCTCGCGCCAGAGCCGGCGGAGCAGCGGGAGGGAGGCGGCGTCGAAGGCGGGGCGGGCCATGCCGGCGCTGTACTCTGCCGCTCGCGCAGGCGCGAGACCCTGCCCCTCCCGATCGCGCGAGGGGCTTGCGGAGGGCCGGGGATTCTGCTAGTTCTTGTTTCGTTCCGGACTGCCCGCGGCTTCCCAGGTTCGTCGCGGGTTCTTCTCAGTGCTCGGGGCGGCGGGTCCCGTCCGCCGCCCCGAGACGTTTCCGGAGTTCGTCAAGGCACGCCGCCCGGTCCGCGACCGCGCCGCCCTCGATCCACCATCCCCGCATCGCCGAGAGCAGCCGCCCGACCTCGGGTCCGGCGGTCAGGCCGAGCGCGAGCAGATCGCGCCCCTGCAACGGAAAGACCGGCTGCTCCATCGCCGCCACCGCCGCCCGCAGCCCCGCGCGGTCCACCCCGTCGCGCGCCTCCGCGATCCAAAGCTCGCCGATGGCCCGCGCCCGCGGCCGGTCGGCGAGCCAGGCGCGCGGATCGGGGAATTTGTCCGAAACCGCCGTGAGCGCAGAAAGCGTCGCGCGTTCCTCGCCCGAGAGCTTCAGGCGCTGGGCGAGCCCGGGCACCGCCCCGGGGCCGATCAGCGCCGCCAGCCGCAGCAGCGGGTCGGCCGGGGCCTTGCGTTCGACCAGCCGCGCGAGGCCATCGAATGCGTTCGATTCCGGCAGCACCGCCGCCAGCAGCCCGATATCCCGCATCAGCCGGAGCGCCGGCAGCGGGTCCGGCGCCGCGAGCAGCCGCTTGAGCTCCATCCAGATCCGCTCCGTCGCGATGCGCGCGACGAGGCCGGGGATCGCCTCGCGGATCGCCTCCAGCGCCGACGCCTCGGGTGCCCCGCGCCCGTAGCGCGCCCAGAAGCGGAAGAATCGCAGCGCGCGGAGATAATCCTCGCGCAGCCGGGTCGCCGCATCGCCGACGAAGCGCACGCGCCCTGCCGCGAGGTCCTCACGGCCACCGAAATAGTCCCAGAGATTGCCCGCCGCGTCGCAGGACATCGCGTTGAAGCGGAAATCGCGGCGCTCGGCATCCTCGCGCCAGTCGGTGGTCCAGGCGACCTCGGCATGGCGCCCATCCGTCACGACATCGCGGCGCAGCGCCGTCACCTCGACCGGCACATGATCCAGCACGGCCGTGACGGTGCCGTGCTTCAGCCCGGTCTCGAACACCTTGAGCCCGGCGGCCCTGAGCCGCTCCGCGATGGCGTCCGGCGGCAGCGGCGCGGCGATGTCCACGTCATGCACGGGCCGTTCCGCCAGCGTGTCGCGCACGCAGCCGCCGACCGCCCGTGCGCCCGGCAGAGCCGCCAGCACCGCGGCCGCCGTGCCTGTCGCGAGAAAGGCCGGCGGCGCGATCCTTGCCGCCGGCGGGTCCCTCATCGGCCCGGCTCCGCGTGCCCCCGCTCGATCCGGCCATCCGGGCCGAGCACCGCCGGGACATAGCGCTCCCCGGCCTCGAAGCTGCGCGACAGCCCATACCAGGCCGCGCTGCCGAGCATCAGTCCGACGCCCAGCAGCAGCGCGAGGATGACGCCCGAAGAGGGTTCCTCCGCGTTCCCGCCGCCATAGCGTCGCCAGGCGAAGTAGAGCGCAAAGGGCGTCAGCGTGAGCAGGACCGCGATGAGAGCTGCCATGGACCGACTAAACCCTACTCGCGCAGCAGGCGCGAGAGCGTCATCAGCATCATCGCCGTGGCACCCCAGATCAGCTGCTCCGGATGCTGCCAGACCCAATAGCTGCGCATCCGCCCCTGCCATTCGCGCTGCCGCTGCTCCACCGCGTCCGGGTCGAGCAGGTTGGCGAGCGGCATCTCGAACACCGCCGAGACCTCGGCCGGGTCGGGCGTGAGCGTCAGCGGCGGGTCGAGGAAGCCGACCACGGGCGTCACCCGGAACCCCGTGCCGGTCAGGTGCGGCGGCAGGTGCCCGGCGATCTCCGGCAGGCGCGGATCGAGCCCGACCTCCTCGGCCGCCTCGCGCAGCGCGGCGGCCTCCGCCGTCTCGCCGGCTTCGAGCCGGCCGCCGGGAAAGGCGACCTGCCCCGGATGCGCGGCGAGGCTGTCGGAGCGGCGTGTCAGGAGGATGCCGGGCGCGCCGGCGTGCCAGACGATCGGCACCAGCACCGCCGCCTCGCGCATGCGCATCTGCCCGGCCAGCCACTGCGCCTCGTCGGACGGCGAGGGGGCGACGCGCGCGAGCGCCGCGGGATCGGCCAGCCGCGCCGCGATGCTCTCCCGGGAGAGAACCGGCTTCATAACGGGGACGAAGGCAAGGCGGCCCGCATAGCGGGCCGAGGCCGCGAATGCAGCCCGCCGGTCGTCCGGCGAGCGTCACGCCACAGGCGTGCCTTCGGCACGACGCGGCCGGAGGCCGCGCCCGGCGCCTGAGGGTCGAAGCGAAGCGTCACTCCGCGGCCTGGCGCTGCACCATCTCGCCCGGCACCTCGTCGATCGGGAAGAAGACGCCTTCCGACCAGACGCCGAGCACCTCGCGCCCCTCCACCGTCTCGGGCTGCGCCAGCGCCACCAGCTCGTAGAACACCGCGCGGTTGATCCGCGCCTCGAGGCCCGGCCGCACCAGGATGTAGGGCCGCGGCTCGCGCGAGCGCGGGTCCACCTGGACACGGATCGGATGGTCGGCATCGGCCGTCACCATCTCATCCAGGTTGGTTCGGAAGGTCAGGCATTGCCGCGTGACGGGCTCGCCGCAGCAGGCATCGGGGTCGGGGCAGTTGCGCCAGAACATCTCGACGGCGACGAAGGGCGCGTCCTCCACTTCGATCCGGCCGCGCTCCACCGGGGTCTCGAGCACGAAACTGCCATCGGGCTCACGCTTGAGGACGGAGGCGAAGAGGCAGACCAGTTCCTTCCGGCCGATCGGGCTGCCCCGGTAGAACCAGGTCCCGTCCTTCGCGATCCGCATGGCGAAGTCGCCGCATTCGGGGCGCGGCCGCGCCCGGGCGAAAGGTTTCGGCCCGACGCAGCGCGTGGGCACCGTCTCCTCGCTCATGGCGTCACCCGCATCACCAACTGCCCTCTCCCCAGGCACCCCGACCGTCGCACGCCACCGCCAGCCCTCAAACCCTATGGCGAACGGTCTGGCCAGGGTGGATACTCACCCCAATATCCTCGTCGGACGCATATAGGGAGCCCGACCCGCATGGTTGAAGTGGCCGACGCGACGGAAGCGACCGCCCTTGTCGCCGAGGCCGAATCGCTCGCCGACAAGCTCGGCCGGGTCCGCGCCTCGATCGGGCGGGTCATCTTCGGCCAGGAAACCGTCGTCGAGCGCACGCTCATCACCCTGCTCTCGGGCGGGCATGTGCTGCTGGTGGGCGTGCCCGGGCTCGGCAAGACCAAGCTGGTCGAGACGCTCGGCACCGTGCTGGGGCTCGATGCGAAGCGGGTGCAGTTCACGCCGGACCTGATGCCCTCCGACATCCTCGGCTCCGAGGTGCTGGAGGAGGATGCGCAGGGCAAGCGGCATTTCCGCTTCATCAAGGGCCCGGTCTTCTGCCAGCTCCTGATGGCCGACGAGATCAACCGCGCCTCGCCGCGCACCCAGTCGGCGCTGCTGCAATCCATGCAGGAGCGCAAGGTCGCGATCGCGGGCGAGATCATGCCGCTGCCCGCGCCCTTCCATGTGCTGGCGACGCAGAACCCGATCGAGCAGGAAGGCACCTATCCGCTCCCCGAGGCGCAGCTCGACCGCTTCCTGCTGGAGATCGATGTCGGCTACCCCGACCTGGCCGCCGAGCGGACCATGCTGCTGGCGACGACAGGTGCCTCCGAGGCGAAGCCCATCCAGGCGATGACCGGCGCCGAGCTGCTCGCCGCGCAGATGCTGATCCGCCGCCTGCCCGTCGCGGAAGGCGTGGTGGATTCGATCCTGCGCCTGGTGCGCGGCGCGCGGCCCGAGACCACGGAGATCGAGGAGGTGCGCCGGCACCTCGCCTACGGCCCCGGGCCCCGCGCGGCGCAGGCGCTGATGCTGGCCACGCGCGCGCGGGCCGTGCTGCAGGGAAGGCTCTCGCCCTCGGTCGAGGATGTGCTGGCGCTGGCCGAGCCGGTGCTGCGGCACCGCATGGCCCTGAGCTTCTCCGCCCGCGCGGATGGCGTGCATCTGTCGGAGATCCTCGACCGGCTGAAGGCGCAGCTTGGCTAGCACAGACCCCCAGGTCGTCGTTCCCTGGGCCGAGCAGCTCGGCACCTCCCTTCCGCCGCTGCTGGTGGAAGCCGAACGCGTCGCCGCCACCGTCATGCCGGGCCTGCACGGCCGGAAGCGCGCCGGGCCTGGCGAGGCGTTCTGGCAGTTTCGTGCCTATGTCGCGGGCGACCAGGCGACGCGCATCGATTGGCGCCAATCGGGCAAGTCGGACCGGCTGTTCATCCGCGAGACCGAATGGGAAGCCGCGCAGACGGTCGCGCTCTGGGCCGCCGGCGGCGCGGGGATGGCCTGGCGCAGCTCGAAGGACGTGCCGGCCAAGGCGCTCAGGGCGCATCTGCTGCTGCTGGCGCTCGCCTCCCTGCTGCTGCGCGCCGGCGAGCGGGTGCGGCTGTTCGGCCTGCCCCGACCTTTCGCGGGGCGCCATGCGCTGCCGGTGATCGCCAATGCGCTCGGGCATCTCGCGCCGAGCCCGGAGGATCATCGTATCGCGCGCCATGCGCGCTGCGTGCTGTTCGGCGATTTCTGGGACCCGCTGGAGGAGACCAAGGCCACGGTCGCGCGGCTCGCGGCGCAGGGGCTGCGCGGCCATCTCGTGCAGGTGCTCGACCCCGCCGAGGAGACCCTGCCCTATGCCGGCCGCATCCGCTTCGAGGCGGTGGGCGGCGAGGGTCTCGCCGCGCTCGTGCCGCGCGTCGAGGCGGTGCGGGAGGTGTATGCCGAGCGCGTCGGCCGCCACCGGGCGGCACTCGCCGCCATCGCGCAATCGGCCGGGTGGAGCCTGCTGACCCACCGCACGGACCAGCCGCCCGAGGCGGCGCTGCTGGCCCTGCACCAGCTTCTGGCACCGGCGTGATGGGTCTCACCCTGTTTTTGGGCCGCGGACACGGCCCCGCGCACAGCGGTCCTTGGACCCCAGCGGCAACAGTCTGTAGGCGCGAAGGGCAAGGCGGCAGAGCCATCACGCCGAAGGCGTGCCTGCGGCACGAGACCCGCCGCTCGAGGGCACGCTAGATGCTCACCCTCGGCCCCATCGCCTTCGCGGCGCCCTGGCTGCTCCTCGCCCTCCCGGCGCTGCCGCTCCTCTGGTGGCTCCTCCGCGTCACGCCGCCGGCGCCGAAGCGGCAGGATTTTCCCGCGCTCGCCCTGCTCCGCGACCTCCCCGCACCGGAGGAGACGCCGGCGCGCACGCCCTGGTGGCTGCTGCTGCTCCGCCTCGCGGCGGCCGCGCTGATCATCGTTGGACTCGCCCGGCCCGTGCTCGGGCCGACCGGCGGGCGCGGCGGCGATGGGCCGCTGCTGATCGTGCTCGATGATGGCTGGGCGGCCGGCGCCGACTGGCCGGATCGCGTCGCGGCGGCGGAAGCCGCCCTCACGGCGGCTGCGCGAGAGGATCGGCGCGTCGCGCTGCTCGCGACCGCGCCGGCGACCTCGGCGGAGGGCGTGCGCGCCACCGGGCTGATGCCGGCGAACGAGGTGCAGGCGCGGATCGCCGCGCTGCGCCCGAAACCCTGGGCGCCCGACCACGAGGCCGCCCGCGCCGCGCTCGATGCGTGGCGCGCGCAGAATCCCGGGCGCTTCTCCACGCTCTGGATCAGCGACGGACTCGCGCATCAGGGCGAGGCGACCGCCGCGCTGGGCGCCGCGCTGGCGGAGGCCGGGCCGCTCACCCTCGCCCGCGCCGAGGGCCGCCCCGTGCGGCTGCTCCCGCCGCCGCGGGCCGAGGCGGAGCGGCTGGTCGTCGCGCTCCGCACCACGCCGCTGCCGGTCGCGACCGAGGCTGTCGTGCTCGCCCGCACCGCCGATGGCCGGACGCTCGACCGCGTGGCGATCCCGGTCCCGGCCGGCGCCACCCAGGCGGAAGCGGCCATGCCGCTGCCGCTCGAGATCCGCAACCAGGTGACGCGGCTCGACCTCGACGGCGTCAACGGCGCCAACGCCACCGTGCTGCTGGACGAGCGGTTCCGCCGCCGCCCGGTCGGCCTGATCGCCGGCGCCGAGGAGGCCGCGGCCGATGTCCCGCTGATCGGCGAGCTGTTCTACCTCGACCGCGCGCTGAGCCCCTTCGCCGAACTCCGGCGCGGCACGGTGGAGCAGCTGTTGCAGCGCCGGCTCGCCGTGCTGGTGGTCGCCGACCGGCCGATCAGCGAGCCGCGCGAGCGCGAGCAGCTCGCGCGCTGGGTGCAGGAAGGGGGCACGCTGGTGCGCTTCGCCGGCGCCCGCCTCGCCGAATCGCCCGATCCGCTGCTGCCCGTGCCGCTGCGCGCCGGCGAGCGGCAGATCGGCGGCGCGCTCTCCTGGGAGCGGCCGCAGGCGCTCGCCCCCTTCCCCGAGGGCTCGCCCTTCATCGGGCTCGCCCCGCCGCCCGAGGTCACGGTGGAGCGCCAGGTGCTGGCCGAGCCCTCGGCGCAGCTCACCGGGCGCACCTGGGCGCGGCTGGCGGATGGCACGCCGCTGGTGACGCAGGAGGCGCGCGGCGCCGGCCGCATCGTGCTGTTCCACACGACGGCCAATGCCGACTGGTCGAGCCTGCCGCTCTCGGGTCTTTTCGTGGAGTTGCTGAAGCGGATCGTGGCACTCTCGGCGGGTGTCGCGGGCAGCGATGGAGAGGCGCCCTTGGCTCCGCTGGAGACGCTCGACGGATTCGGCCGGCTCGGCCCCCCGCCGGCCGGCGCGCAGCCGATTCTCGCCGCGCGCATCGGGGAGGAAGCGGCCTCGCCCCGGCATCCGCCGGGCTGGTATGGCGCCGGCACGCTGGCCGGCGATGCGGGGCAGCGGCGGGCGTTGAACCTGGGCGCGGGAATCGAGCCGCCCCGCGTGGCGCCGGCCCCGCCGCCGGGCGCGCGCACCATGGCGATCGGCGGCGTGCCGACCGAGCGCGACCTCGGGCCCTGGCTGCTGGCGGCCGCGCTGCTGCTGCTCGTGGTGGATCTGGTCGTCTCGCTGCTGCTGCGCGGCGCGCTCGGCCGCGGCGCGGTGCTCGCACGCGCCGTGCCGGTGCTGCTGCTGCTCGCGGGGCCGGCCTTCGCACAGGGAGGGGGCCAAGGGGGCGCGCCGGGCGGCGAGGGAAGCGCCGCGCTGGCCACGCGGCTCGCCTATGTCATCACCGGCGATGCGGAGGTGGACGAGATCTCCCGCATCGGGCTCGTCGGGCTGTCGGATTTCGTGAACCGCCGCACCGCCGCCGCGCTCGCCGATCCGCACGGCGTCGTGCCGGGGCGGGACGACCTCTCCTTCTTCCCGCTGCTCTACTGGCCGGTCCTGGGCGACTCGCCGCAGCCGGACGCGGCGATGGTCGCGGCGCTGAACGGCTTCATGCGCCATGGTGGAATCATCCTGTTCGACACGCGCGACGAAGGCTCGGGCGAAGGCTTCTCGCCGGGCTCGCGGGCCGCGCTGCGCCGGGTGACGCGCGACCTGACGGTGCCGCCGCTCGCACCGGTGCCGGAGGACCATGTGCTCCGCCGTGCCTTCTACCTGCTGCAGGAACTCCCGGGCCGCTTCACCGGCGGCACGGTCTGGGTGGCGCGCGAGCAGGACCGTGCGAATGACAGCGTGAGCCCGGTGATCATCGGCGGCCATGACTGGGCGGCGGCCTGGGCCTTGGATTCCCGCGGCAACAACCCCTACGCGACGGTGCCCGGCGGGGCGCGGCAGCGGACGCTGGCCTATCGCTTCGGCGTCAACCTCGTGATGTACGCGCTGACCGGCAACTACAAGGGCGACCAGGTGCATGTGCCGGCCATCCTGGAAAGGCTGGGGAATTGAGCGGCGCATGCTTGCCTGGCGGGAATGGCGGCCGGCAACGCCGGCCGAGGCCGCGAATGCGGCCCGCGCACGGGCGAACCACCGTCGCAGAAGCGCCAGTGGCCTGCGCGAAGCCAAGGCCGCGGAGCGGCCGCCCGGCGCTTGAGGGCCAGAAAAAGTGACCCAGACACTCGCCGGGCTCGACTTCGCGCCCGTCATTCCCCTCTGGCTGCTCATCGCGCTCGCGGCCGTGGCGCTGGTCGCGCTGCTGCCGGCGCTGCTCCGGCCGACGCTCAATGCGCAGGGCAAGCGCCGGTTGCTCCCCGCGCGCGGCGCGCTGCTGCGCCTCGCGGCCTTCGCGGCGCTGATCCTGGCGCTCGCCAATCCGCGCCTCGTCGAGGAGACGCGGGAGATGCGGCCCGACATCGCGCTGATGCTGGTGGACCGCTCGGACAGCACGACGCTCGCCGGCCGCGCCGAGCGCGTGGAAGCCGCGCGCGCCGCGCTCGAAGCCCGCGCGCGCCGCCTGCCCGATCTGGAACTCCGCAGCGTCGAGGTGCCGGAGGCCGGCAACCAGGGCACGCGGCTCTGGGCCGCGATGGAACGCGCGCTGGCCGAGATTCCCCGCGCGCGCTTGGCTGGCGTGCTGGCGCTGACCGATGGGCAGGTGCACGACTTGCCGCCGGCGCCGGCGCTCGAGGCGCCCTTTCATCTGCTGCTCGCGGGCCGCCCGGGCGAGGTGGATCGCCGCATCCGCGTGATCGAGGCGGCCGGCTTCGGCATCGTCGGCCGGCCTGTCGAGCTGCGCGTGATGATCGAGGATCTCGGCGCTGCGGAAGGCGGCGCGGCGCGGCTTTCGATCCGGCGCGATGGCGGCGCGGCGCGCGTCGAATCCGTCCCCGTCGGACGCGAGCACCGCATCACCATTCCCATCGAGCGCGGCGGACCGACCGTGGTGGAACTCACCGCGGAGGCGCGCCAAGGGGAAGTCAGCGACATCAACAACCGCACCGTGGTCAGCATCAACGGCGTGCGCGACCGGCTGCGCGTGCTGCTCGTCAGCGGCGAGCCGCATGCGGGCGAGCGGACCTGGCGCCGGCTGCTCAAGGCCGATCCGAATGTGGACCTGGTTCACTTCACGATCCTCCGTCCGCCCGAGAAGGACGATCTGACGCCGCTGCACGAGCTCGCGCTGATCGCCTTCCCGGTGCGCGAGCTGTTCCAGGTGAAGCTGCGCGAATTCGACCTGATCGTCTTCGACCGCTTCGCCAATCGCGGCCTGCTGCCGCCCGTCTATCTGCGCAACATCGCCGACTATGTGCGCGGCGGCGGCGCGCTGCTGCTCGCGGTCGGTCCGGAATTCGCGGGGCCGACCAGCCTGGCCGCCACGCCGCTGGGCCAGGTGCTGCCGGCGCGGCCGCCGACCGCGCCGGGCACGGCGCAGGCCGCGCTGCTGGAACAGCCCTTCCGGCCCCGCGTGAGCGCCATCGGCGCGCGCCACCCGGTCACCGAGAATCTCCCCGGCGCCAACCCCGTGGACGGGCCGGGCGATGCGAGTTGGGGCCGGTGGTATCGCGCGCTGCGCGCCGAGGCGCGGGCCGGCCAGACGCTGATGGAAGGCCCGGGCGGCGGGCCGCTGATGGTGCTGGACCGCGTCGGCGAGGGGCGGGTCGCGCTCGTGCTCTCGGATCACATCTGGCTCTGGTCGCGCGGCCATGATGGCGGCGGCCCGCAGGCCGAGCTGCTGCGCCGCATCGCGCATTGGACCATGAAGGAGCCCGAGCTGGAGGAGGAGGACCTCACCGCCCGCATCGAGCACGGCCAGCTCACCGTGGTGCGCCGCAGCCTGGATGGCGGGCCGCCGCCCGAGATCAGCGTCACCACGCCGGCCGGCGGCGTCTCCCGCCATCAGCCGGATGTGCGCGGCGGACGCGCCGTGGTGGAGATGCCGGTCGCGCTGCCCGGCGTCTGGCAGGCGAGCGACGGGCGCCGCACGGCCTATGCGGCCGCCGAGGCCGGCAATCCGCTGGAGGTCGCCGACCTGCGCGCCGACGATTCACGGCTGGCCGGCTTCGCCGCGGCGACCGGCGGCGGGGTGCGCTGGCTGGGCGCCGAGGCCGCGCCCACCCTGCCCGAGTTGCGCCGCGTCCTGCCGGGGCGCGACACGCAGGGCGCGGGCTGGATCGGGCTGCGGCGCAACGGCGACCATACCGTCACGGGCATCAGCGCCACGCCGATGCTGCCGCCCTGGCTGGCCCTGCCGCTGGTGCTGGGGCTCGCCATCCTGGCTTGGCGGCGCGAGGGGCGCTGAGCGGTCCTGGTCACCGGGCCGCCCGCCCCCCATCTTTGCCGCATGCGCCGCGCCGCCCTTGCCCTGCCCGTGCTGCTTGCCGCCTGCGCCCAGGGCCCGGGCCTCTCCGAGCGGCTGTCCGCCTGGGTCGGACGGAGCGAGGGCGATCTCGTCGCCGAGTTCGGGGTGCCGGCGCGCACCCATGAGGCCGATGGCCGCCGCTTCCTGCAGTTCGAGCAGCGGCGCAGCGTGGCGGTCATGCAGCCGGGGTTCGACCGGCCCTTCTTCAGCCCCTGGGGCCCGCGATTCGGCTATTGGCCGCCGCCGCCGGCCACGGCCGTCATCGGTTGCGACATCACCTTCGCGCTGCGCGACGGGCGGGTGGAGAGCTTCAGCTACCGCGGCGAGGGGTGCGGCTGAGCGGCCTTTATCTCGCCTTCCGCCTCGCCTAGCTTGCCGCGCATGCGCGCATCCCGCCTGGCCCTCATCGCCCTGCTCATCGCCCCGCCCTCCATCGCCCTGGCGCAGAGTCCTGTGGAGCCACGGCCGCCGGCACCTACCCTGGCACCAGCACCGGCCCTGCCGGGCCTGGCGGCGCGGCGCGCGCCTGCGCCGATCCAGGCCGACCCGAACGCCAATCTCTCGCCGAACGCCGCGTTGTTCGACGCCGTGAACCGCGGCGACCTGGCCGCCGCGCGGGACGCCGTGGCGCGCGGGGCGAATCTGGAGGCGCGCAACGCGCTCGGCCTCACCGCGCTCGACGCGGCGGTGGACCAGGGACGCAACGAGATCGCCTTCTACCTGCTGTCGGCCCGCGACCTGTCGCGCGGGCCGGCGGCTGCACCCGGTCCTGCGAGCCTCGGCGCGCCGCCGCCCGCCGCGCGCCCGGAGCCGCGCCGCAGCGCCGCGGCGGCCCCGCCCGCGCCGGCGGTCCCGCGCAACGCCCGGCTCTGGGCGAATGACGGCGGCAGCCCGCGGCCGGAGATCGGCTTCCTGGGGTTCGACGCGGGACGCCCGGCCCGCGGACCGGGGCGTTTGTAGGCCCTACCCCGCGCCGCGCACTGCGCGCGTCGCTTCCACGACGAAGGGCATCGGATCCACCGGCCGGACGGGCCGCGCGGGCGCGGTGACCTGGAGCTTGATGAAATGCCCGGCCGCGGCGCCGAGGCAGAGCAGCGTCCGCACATCCTGCCGGCCATAGGTGCCATCGAACCACGAACAGGACAGCGGCGCGCCCCCGGGCACGGCGACCTCGCGCCGCTCGCGCTCGGCAAGCTGCTGGCTGGTGCGCGTGCCGGCGATCGCGACGACCTCCCGCACGGCTTCGGAGAATTCCCGAGTAACGCGGGGATCGCCGCGGTTGCCGCTCACCCGGCCCTGGCCGCGATCGTAAAGGCTGACGGTCGCCAGCGCCGCGCGCGAGGGGCCGGCGAATTCCACCATCGCGCCATCGCCGGGGCGCTGCCGCTCCAGCCAGGTGGTGCCGCCACGCGTGAAGTCGCCGACCTGCTCGGGCAGCCTCGCCACCGCCGCCTCGAGCGAGCCGGCGGCGGGCGCGGACGCCGTCGCGGCCGGGCCCGCCTGCTGCGGGGCGCAGGCGGCGACGAGGAGGAGAAGCGGGACGACGATCCGCATCTCAGGTGCGGTTCCGACGCAGCAGCTGCAGCGTGAGATCCACCACGATCGTCACGATCACCGCCAGGAACACCACCTGCACCACGGTCGCGAGCGCCCATAGCGCGAGCGGGAAGGTGGCCGCGCCCGTGGGCATCGCCATCCAGCCCAGCGGCAGCATGAGGTAGCCATAGGCCTGCGGCACGTTCGTCGCGATATCGATCGTGCCTTCGTAGATCATCTGGATCGAGACGTAGAGGATCAGCAGCAGGCCGACCCAGGCGATCCAGCGATGCTTGTCCAGCAGCTTGGCGATGAAGGTCGCGGCGACGCCCATCAGGACGACGCTGAAGGCGAGGCCGATGATCAGGATGTAGGGATGGTCCTTGGCCGCGCCGGCCACGGCCAGCACGTTGTCCAGGCTCATCGAGACATCCGCGACCAGAATCTGGGTGATCGCCTGGCGCAGCGTCTTGCGGGGCGCGCCGGGGGTTTCGGTGCCGTGCAGCGCATCCACGCCCTCCGACTGCTCGGTCGTATGCTCGGAACCGTGGCCGGCGGTGTCGCGCAGCTCGCGATACATCTTCCAGCAGACCCAGAGCAGCAGCAGGCCACCCACGAAGATCAGCCCGATGATCGAGAGGAGCTGGACCGTGATGGAGGCGAAGCCGATGCGCATCAGCGTCGCGGCGGCGATGCCCCAGAAGATCGCCTTGCGGCGCTGATCGTCCGGAAGGCCGGCCGCGGCCATGCCGACGACGACGGCGTTGTCGCCTGCCAGCACGATGTCGATCATGAGGACCGTCACCAGCGCTTCGAGCTGTGGGCCGAATGAAGAAAAATCCATCTTTGGGCTCTCGCCTTCCCCCAATGCGGGGCGGGATATGCGGGCTGACAGGGCAGGCTTGTCAACCGCCCGTCACGCGCCGCAAGAAGCCGCGCCGCACCGCCGAAGGCCCGGAGGCCCGCCATGATCCCCCGCTACAGCCGCCCGGAGATGGCAGACATCTGGGCGCCAGCGACCCGCTTCCGCATCTGGTTCGAGATCGAGGCGCTGGCCGCCGAGGCCATGGCGGAACTCGGCACCATTCCCGCCGCCGCTGCCGCCGCCATTCGTGAAGGCGGTGCAAGAAAGGTCGCGGCGATCACGCCGGACGACCTCGACCGCATCGACGCGATCGAGCGTGAGACGCGCCATGACGTGATCGCCTTCCTCACCTGGCTCGGCGAGGGGATCGGGCCGGAGGCGCGCTACCTGCACCAGGGGCTGACGAGTTCCGACGTGCTGGATACCTGCCTAGCGGTGCAGATGACGCGCGCGGCGGACCTGCTCATCGCGGATGTGGACGCGCTCTGCGCCGCGCTGAAGGCGCGCGCGGTGGAGTTCAGGCACACGCCGACGATCGGGCGCAGCCACGGCATCCATGCCGAGCCGACGACCTTCGGACTGAAGCTGCTCAACCACTACGCGGAGTTCCGCCGCCATCGCGCGCGGCTCGTCGCGGCGCGAGCGGAGATCGCGACCTGCGCGATCAGCGGGCCGGTCGGCACCTTCGCCAGCGTGGACCCGCGCGTCGAGGCGCATGTCGCGCGGCATCTCGGCCTCGCCGTCGAGCCCGTCAGCACGCAGGTGATCCCGCGCGACCGGCACGCCGCCTTCTTCGCGACACTCGGCGTGGTGGCGAGCGGAATCGAACGGCTCGCGACCGAGGTGCGGCATCTCCAGCGCAGCGAGGTGCGCGAGGCGGAGGAGTTCTTCCATCCGGGGCAGAAAGGCAGCTCCGCGATGCCGCACAAGCGCAACCCGGTGCTGAGCGAGAACCTGACCGGGCTCGCGCGGATCGTGCGCGGCTACGTCGTGCCGGCGCTGGAGAACGTGGCGCTCTGGCACGAGCGGGACATCAGCCATTCCAGCGTGGAGCGGATGATCGGGCCGGATGCGACCGTGACGCTGGATTTCGCCCTGATGCGCGCGGCCGGAATGATGGCGAAGCTCACCGTCTATCCCGAGCGGATGCAGCAGAACCTCGATTCGCTCGGCGGCGTCGTGCATTCGCAGAAGGTGCTGCTCGCGCTGACGCAGGCGGGGCTGAGCCGCGAAGCGGCCTATGCCGCGGTGCAGCGCGCCGCGATGGCGACCTGGCAGGCGCTCGGCACGCCAGGCGCGCGCGACTTCGCGGCGAACCTGCTGGCCGATCCGGACGTCGCCGCACGGCTCGACGCCGCGGCGCTCGCCGGCGCGATGGATCCGGCACGTGACTTCGGCCATGTCGAGACCATCTTCGCCCGCGTTCTCGCGGAGGCGTGATTGCCCTGCCCTGATCGTGCCGCGGTCACGCCACAAGCGATGATTACATTGTCCGCATAGGAGGACCGCACCATGCGAACCCCGGCTATCATCGCCACCTTGTCGGCGCTCGCGATCGGCGCGACGCTGGCAGTGGCCCCGCCGGCGAAAGCCGACGGCTTCGACGCCGCCCATGTGATCCAGGCGGATGGCTGGCGGCACCATCACCGCCACCGCCACTACGGCCCACCCCCGGGCCATTGGCGCCGCGGCTACTACCCGCCGCCGCGCGTCTACTACGCCCCCCCGCCGCGCTACTACTACCCGCCGCCCCGCGTCTACTACCCGCCGCCGCCCCCGCGCTACTACGCGCCGCAGCCGGGCGTCGGCGTGTATCTGCGGTTCTGAGACTGCGCTGTCGCTTCGGGGAGGGCCCTGCCCTCCCCGAGCCCCACCCGCCAGGGGACAGCGGTCCCCTCGACCCCTATCAGTTCGTGGCTTTGCGGGGAGGGGGCCAGGGGCGACCTTGGTGCAGGACACACGCGGGCCCCTCCCCACAAGGCCACCAAGACCGGATGGGTTTCCGAAGGGCCGCTGCCCTTTGGCAGGAGGGAGTCCGAGGGGGGACAGCGTCCTCCCTCAAGGACAGGGCGACCTAGTCCACGACCACGCGCAGCACCGCTGCGCCGTAGCGGTCGAGCTTGGTGCGACCGACGCCGGGGATGGCGGAGAGGGCGTCCAGGGTGCGCGGCTTCGCCGCCGCGATTTCGGCCAGCGTCCGGTCCTGGAAGATGACGTAGGCGGGCACGGCTTGCGTCTGGGCCTCGGCGCGGCGCCATTCGCGCAGTTTCTCGAACAGGCTGTCGCCCTGGATGGGTGTCGCGCGCGAGGGGCGTGAGGCCGCGGCGGGGCGCCCCAGTTCCTCGCGCAGCATCACCTTCTCCTCGCCCTTGAGGATCGGCCGCGCCGCCTCGGTCGGCACGAGTTCGCCGTGGTTCTCCACGGCGACGTCGAGCGCCCCCCGCGCCACCAGCTGCCGCGCCACGGAGCGCCAGGCGGTCTCGGAAAAGTCCTTGCCGACGCCGAAGGTGGGCAGGCGGTCATGCGCGAATTGCGCGACCTTGTCGGTCACGCGGCCGCGCAGCACGTCCACCACATGGCCGACGCCGAAGCGTCGCCCCGTGCGCAGCACGGCCGAGAGCATCTTCTGCGCGGCGACGGTGCCGTCGAACAGTTTCGGCGGCGCGAGGCAGACATCGCAATTGCCGCAGGTCTCGGAGGTGACCTCCTCGCCGAAGCAGCGCAGCAGCAGCGCGCGGCGGCAGGTCGCGGCCTCGGCGATGGCGACCATCGCATCCAGCCGCTGGCGTTCGATGCGCTTCTGCGCCTCGTCGGCGGGGCTTTCGGCGATGCGGTGCCGGGCGAGCGCAATGTCGCCGGCGCCGTAGAGCAAGAGCGCGCGGGCCGGCAGGCCATCCCGCCCCGCGCGGCCGATCTCCTGGTACCAGCTCTCCGGCGAGCGCGGCAGGTCGAGATGGGCGACCCATCGCACGTCGGGGCGGTCAATGCCCATGCCGAAGGCGATGGTCGCGCACATGACAACGGCATCGCCGCGCGCGAAGCGGCGATGCGCCTCGCGCTTCGCGACGGGGTCCATGCCGGCGTGGAAGGCGAGCGAATCATGCCCATCGGCGCGGAGCCATTCGGCGGTCTGCTCGGTGCGCGCGCGGCTGCCGCAATAGACGATGCCCGCGCCAGGCAGGCCGGCATGGTCCTTCAGCAGCGCGCGGAGCTGGCCGCGCTCGGATTCGCGTGGCGCGGCCTCGATGCGGATGTTGGGGCGATCGAAGCCGCCGCGGAACACCGGGTCCTCGCTCAGTCCGAGTTGCGCCCGGATGTCCTCAACGGTGCGCGGATCGGCGGTCGCGGTCAGCGCCAGCCGCGGCACTCGGGCGAAACGCTGGGAGAGGACGCCGAGGCCGCGATATTCGGGCCGGAAGTGATGGCCCCACTGGCTGACGCAATGCGCCTCGTCCACCGCGAAGAGCGCGACGGGAATCGTCTCGAGCCGCGCGAGCATCGCTTCGAGGCTGAGGCGTTCCGGCGAGACGTAGAGAAGCTTCAGCGTGCCGTCATGCAGGTCGCGCAGGACGCCGCGCGCCTCGTTCTCCGGCAGTTCGGAATGCAGCGCGGCGGCGGCGATGCCCTGCTGGCGCAGCGCCGCGACCTGGTCCTCCATCAGCGCGATCAGCGGCGAAACGACGACGCCGACGCCTTCCCGGCACAGCGCCGGCACCTGGTAGCAGAGCGACTTGCCGCCGCCCGTCGGCATGAGCACGAGGCCCGAGCCGCCGGCCGCGACGTGGCGGACGACCTCCTCCTGGCGGCCACGGAACTGCGCGTGGCCGAAGACCCGCGACAGGATCTCGGTCGGCTCACCGGCGAATCGGCCGTCATAGGGCATGTCCCCGGATGCCACGCCCGGGGCCCGGCGTCAGCCCGCGCCGATATGGATCTCCACGCGGCGGCTCTCGACGGGGTTGCCGATCGGATCCACCGCGCCACGGCCGAGCACGCGGATGCGTTCGGCCGCGACGCCGAAGCCGCGCAGCTCCGCCGCGACGCGGTCGGCGCGCCGGCGCGAGAGGATCAGCAGCGGCGCCTGCGCCGTGTTGTCCGGCGCGACATAGCCGAGCACGCGCACCGGCACGCCGGGGCGGGCGGCCGCCGCCCGCGCGGCATCCTGGATCGTCGCCAGCGCGGTGGGCGTCGGCTCCAGGCTGTCATCCTCGAAGAAGACGACATGCAGCGGCTGCGGCTCCGCTGACGGAGCGGCGCAGGCGCCCAGCAGGGCGAGGGGCGAGGCGGCAAGCAGGGCGCGGCGGCGCATCGTGGACGGCTCCGGCGAATCGGGATGGATCATAGGTCGCCCGGGGAGGGTGGCGCGTCAATCGGGCGGGGGTCACGGCTCGTTAACCTCTCCATGGCCAGTGTCGGCCCGTGTCCACCGCCCCGCCCCTCCACGATCCCGGCGCATTCATGGCGCCTGCCGCATCCCAGCGCCTTCCCGATCCGCGGGATTTCGACCCTGTGCGCTTCCCCGGCGTCGCGGAGGGCGAGGTGTGGCCGCCGCCGCGATTCGACTTCGCCGCGACCTGGATGCGCGAGCCTGGCCTCGCCTTCGAGCGCGACCCGGGCGGCAGCATCAGCGTGATCCGCGCCTATGCGCATCTGCGCATGGTCGTGGACATCGAGCAGGCCCACCGGCTGTTCGACATCGCGCCCGGCACGCGCGACTTCCGGCTGCTGCGCCTGATCCCCGCCGCGCTGCGCTGCGTGGACCGCGTGGCGCCGGGCGACCCGCTGCCAGGCCCACTTCTCGACGAGGATCCCGAAGCCCCGCAGGACCATCACCTGGCCGTCGCGACATCGAGCCTCGTCGAACGGCTCGCCGCGACCGCCGGCGAGGAAGGCGCGGCGCTGGCCCAGGCCATGCGCCGCGTGCCACCGGGCCCTCAGAGCTTCGAGACCGCGGTCGCCCATTGCATCACGCAGGACGGCTTCCCGATGGGCACCATGGCGCCGCTCGCGCGACGCCTGCAGAAGCTCGCCAACGCGCATGCCCGCGTGCTCTCGGCCGCCGCCTCGCAGCCCGATTATCTCGCGATGGAACGCATGCTGCGGCGAACGCGGGAAGCGCTCGGCGCCGACCGCCGCTGGGTGGGCGACCTGCTGACCCGCGCCCTCGAGGCCCTGCTGCCGCAGATCAACCGCCCGCGCCGCACGGCGGAAGCCCTCACCGCGCAGGCCATCGCCGCCATGCGGCGTCCCCTGCCGCTGGAAGCGCCCACGCGGCTCATCGCCGAACAGGAGAAGTACCGCGCGCGCCTGCTCGACCTGGCCGTCTTCTGGCGCCGGCTGGCCGCGGCGTGGCTCGCCGTGGACCCCGACACCACGGACCGGCGCGAAATCGAAGCCCTGGCCCGCAACGCGCTGCGCCGGCTCGCCCTGACCGCGCTGTACCGGGTGGACGGGGATTGAGGCGAGGGCTGCGGCCGGGAGCGGGCCTTGCCCCAGTGGCGCACCGCCGCGTTCACCCGGTCCCGAACGCCCGGCCGGCAGCGCCCATGTAGAGTCTCGCGACGCGGTCGTCCGCGGCGAGCGCCGCGGCGCTGTCTTCCAGCACGATATGGCCCATCTCCATCACGATCGCACGGTCGGAGATCGCCAGCGCCCGCTTCACCGATTGCTCGACGAGCAGGATGGCGCGGCCCTGCGCGGCGAGCGCGCGGATGGTCGAGAAGACCTGGTCGGCGAGCCGCGGCGCGAGGCCGATGGAGGGTTCGTCGAGCATCACGCAGCGCGGATCCAGCAGCAGCGTGCGGGCGACTTCGAGCATGCGCTGCTCGCCGCCTGAGAGCGTGCCGGCGAGCTGGGCGAGGCGTTCGCGCAGGCGCGGGAAGGGATCGAGCGCCGCCTCGATGCGCTGCGCGAGCAGCGCCTTGTCGGTCAGCGCGTAGCCGCCCATCGCGAGATTCTCGCGCACGGTGAGCTTGGGGAAGATGCTGCGTTCCTGGGGGACATAGGCGAGGCCGGCGCGCAGGATGTCACGCGGCGGGAGCGTGTCCAGGGACCGGCCGGCGACCGTGACGCGGCCGGTGCGGCCGGGCAGCAGGCCGAAGAAGGCGCGGAGCAGCGTGGATTTGCCGGCGCCGTTGTGGCCCAGCAGCGCGAGGACCTCGCCGGGCGCGACGGCGAGGGTGACGTCCTCCACGATCATCCGGCCGCCATACCCGGCGGAGACCGCTTCGGCCGCGAGGAGCGCATCAGCCAAGATAGGCCTCGATGACCGTGGGGTCGGTCTGGATCGCCTGAGGCGGGCCGTCGGCAAGCACGTGGCCCTGGTGCATCACGATAATGCGCGCCGCCAGCGACATGATGAAATCCATGTTGTGCTCGACGATGAGGAACAGCCCGCCCTGCGTTTCATGCGCGGCACGGAGGAAATCGGAGAGCGCATGGAGCAGGCCAGGGTTGATCCCGGCGGCGGGTTCGTCGAGCAGCAGCCAGCGGGGGCGCGTCATCAGCGCGCTCGCGATCTCCAGCATGCGGCGCTGGCCGAAGGAGAGGATGGAGGCGGGCGCATCCGCATAGGCGTCGAGCGTCGCGAGCTTCAGCAATTCGGCCGCCCGGGCCGATGCACCCGCGGGCAGGCCCTCGCGGCGGGTGAAGGCGCCGAGCAGGGCGGTCGTGAAGCTGCGCGGGCGCGCGGCGAAGAGCAGGTTCTCCCGCAGCGTCCATTCCGGGAAGACGCGGCATTCCTGGAAGGTGCGTTGCAGGCCGAGCAGCGCGCGGCGTTCCGGCGGGAGCGCAGTCACGTCGGCGCCGTCCAGCAGGACGCGGCCGGAATCCGGCGTCTGCCGGCCGGCGATCATGTCGAACAGCGTGGTCTTGCCGGCGCCGTTGGGGCCGATCAGCCCGACGATGCCGGGCTCGGCGATGGCGAAGCCGGCGCCGTCCAGCGCGCGCACGCCGCCGAAACGCTTGGCGAGTGATTCGGTCGCGAGCAGCGTCATGCGGCGAGGCGGCGGCGGGGGCGGAGGCGCGCGAGCAGGCCGGCCAGACCCTCCGGCGCGAAGCGCATCAGCAGCACCAGCGCGACGCCGAAGAACACCAGGCGCCATTCGGCCGCGACTCGGAGGTATTCGGGCAGGGCGACGAACAGCAGCGCGCCGAGCAGCGGGCCGGTGAGCCGCCCTGCACCGCCGATGATCACGATCAGCACCAGGTTGATGCCTTCGAGATACTCGAACGATGCCGGCGCGGCGACACGCAGGAAGGAGACCTTGATCGCCCCGCCGGCGCCGGCGATGGCGGCGCCGATCGCGAAGGCGAGGACCTTGCCGGCCGTCACGTTCACGCCCTTGGCCGCGGCGAGCGTCTCGTCCTGCCGCAGGGCGATCAGCATGCGGCCAAAATCAGAGCGGATCAGCAGCGCGGAGAGGGCGAAGGCGATGGCGGTCGCGCCGACCGCGAAGGCCGCGAAATCGGGCAGGCGGCGGAAGGCGATCTCGGTGCCGAACAGGGCGAGCGTCTCGGGGCGGGGGATGCCGGGCAGGCCGACCGGGCCGCGCGTCAGCGCCTCCCAGTTGTTCAGCACGGCGTGCAGCACGAGGCCGAAGGCGAGCGTCGCGATCATGAAGAAATGCGTGCGCAGCCGCAGAGTGACCGCGCCGAGCAGCGCGCCGGCGCCGCCGGCGACCAGGGCGGCGAGCGGCAGCGCCGTCCAGAAGCCGAAGCCGTGATCCACGGCGAGGATGCCGAGCGTGTAGGCGCCGAGGCCGACGAAGGCGGCATGGCCGAGGCAGACCAGGCCGGCATAGCCGAGCATGATGTTCAGCCCGATCGCCGGGATCGCGTAGGTGCAGGCCAGCGCGATGATGTGCAGCGCGTAGGGCGGCAGGTCGCCCTGCGACATCAGCAGCACCAGCGCCGGCGCGATGACCAGGAAGGCGAGCGTGCTCATCCGTGCTCGTCCCGGGTGCGGACGCCGAACAGGCCCTGCGGGCGCAGCAGCAGCACGGCGACGATCGTCGCGAAGACCACCACATCCTTCCAGTCGGTCGGGATCACCAGGGTGGAGGTCGCCTCGATGACGCCGATGGCGAGCCCGCCGATGACGGCGCCCGGGATCGAGCCCATCCCGCCCAGCACGATGCCGGCGAGCCCCTTCACCAGCGGCAGGTCGCCCATCTGCGGGAAGACCAGGAAGAGCGGGCCGAGCAGCGCGCCGCCGATCGCCGCCAGCATCATGGAGAGCGCGAAGGCCAGCTTGTGCGTGGCCTCCACGTCGATGCCGACCACCAGGGCGCCGCGCGGGTTCTGCGAGACGGCGCGCAGCGCGGTGCCGAGCTTCGTGAGGTGCAGGAAGGCGAAGAGCGCGGCGACGCAGGCGAAGCCGACGGCGATGATGAGAAGATGCTGGACGGCGAAGGCGAGCGGCCCGATCTGCACCGTGGCGCGCGTGGCCTGGACCGGGAATTGCAGCGCGTTCGGCCCGAAGACGGCGATGACCGTGTTCTGGATCACCAGCACGAGCCCGAGCGAGGCGATGACCTGGTTGCGGAGGTTGCCGCGCAAGGGCGCGAAGACGCCGCGTTCCAGCGCCGCGCCGATCAGCACCAGCAGGAGCATGGCGCCCAGCACGGCCGCGACGTAATTGTCGAAGACGCGCGTGAAGATCGCCTGGGCGAGGTAGCCGCCCAGCATGAACAGCGCGCCATGCGCGAAGTTCAGCACATGCATGACGCCGTAGATCAGCATCATGCCGAGGGCGACGAAGACGTAGATGGACCCCATCATCAGGCCGTTGAGGGCCTGCTCGGCAAGAGCCAGCATCACCCCGCGCCGCAGCCGGCGGCGAGTGCCGCCGGATAGAGGATGCTGCGGCGGCCATCGGCGCACCACTCGGTGACGTAGACCGGCGGGCTCGCCTGGCCCTGCGCGTCGAACTTCAACATGCCGGTGACGCCACGATGCTCGATGCGGGCGAGCGCGTCGCGGATGCGGGCGCCGCTCGTCGAGTTCGCGGCGCGGATCGCGGCGGAGGCCATCATCAGCCCGTCATAGGATTGAGCGGCGAAGCCGTGCGCTTCCTCGTTGAACCGCGCGCGGTAGCGCTGGGAGAAGGCCTGGATGGCGGGGATGGGCGCGTTGGGCGGGAAGGCGTTGTACTGCACCATGCCGTTCAGCCGCTGCGCATCGAGCCGCGCGAGGAAGCGGTCGGAGCCCATCGCCAGCGTGCCGATCAGCTGCACGGGCAGGCCGGCGGCGCGGATCTGGCTGATGGCGAGGCTGCCCGGCTCCTCATCCATGAACAGCATGACGGCCTTCGCGCCGCTGTTGCGGATGTTGGTGATATGGGCGGAGAAATCCACCTCGCCGACATTGAAGAAGCCGGTATAGGCGATGGGGAAGCCGCTCGGCAGCGCATCGCGCATGCCCTGCACGCCGCCGCGGCCCGCATCGTTGTTCCAGGCGATGAAGGCGAGCGGGCGCCAATCGCGCTGCGCCACGAAATCGGCCAGCGCCCTGCCCAGCATGTCGTTGTGCGCATTGACGCGGAAGACGAAGCGGTTGTTGCCGCGGGTCAGCGTCGGGCCGGTCGGCACCGTCATGATGAAGGGCGTCTCGTTCTCCTCCGCGATCGGCGCGACGGCGGGGACCACGCCGGAAGAGAGCTCGCCGAGGACGACCGGCGCGCGGTCCACGGTGGTGAGGCGCTGCATGGCGGAGGCACCCTCGGCGGGATTGCCGCGCGTGTCGTACACCTTGAGCTCGACGCGCAGGCGGCGACCGCCGAGCTCGATGCCGCCCGGCTCGTTCAGCTCGTCGCGCGCCAGGTTGAAGCCGTTCATCTGGAAGCGGCCTGGCGCCGCGAGCGGGCCGGAAAGCGCGGTGAGGATGCCGATGTTGATGACGCCCGCCTGCGCCTGCGCGAGGCGCGGCGCGATCGTGGCCGCGGCGAGCGCGGTCGCGATGGTCCTGCGGCGCAGCATCATGGTGCCCTTCCCCTTTCCCGTCGGCGGGGGCGGAGCCTAGGCTCGCGGAGTTGTTCGGACAAGCCGGAGGGATGGGTGGACATGGCGGAGCGCAGCGTCGGCGAGGCCCTGCTGGAAGCGCTGGCGGCGCAGGGCGTGGACTGCCTCTTCGCCAATTCGGGGACGGATTTTCCCTCCGTCATCGAGGCCTATGCGCGGCGACCGGTGGGGCTGCCACGGGCGGTGCTGTGCCCGCATGAAAACCTTGCCGTCGGCATGGCGCATGGGCATGCGATGGTCAGCGGCAGGCCGCAGGCGGTGATGGTGCATGTGAATGTGGGCATGGCGAATGCGCTGGGCGGGCTGTTCAACGCGGCCGCCGAATTCGTGCCGATGCTGTTCATGGCCGGGCGCACGCCGCTGCTGGAATCGGGCGCGCCAGGCGCGCGCAGCCTCAATATCCACTGGGCGCAGGAGATGTTCGACCAGGGCGGCATGCTGCGCGAGGCGGTGAAGTGGGATTACGAACTGCGTCGGCCGGAACAGGTGGGGCTCGCGGTGGATCGCGCGCTGGCGATCGCCCGCTCCGCGCCGCAGGGTCCGGTGGCGCTGCTGCTGCCGCGCGAGGTTCTGGCGCAGCCGGCGCCGGCGCTCGCCGCGCCGGCCTTGCCGCGGGCGACGCCGGCCATTCCCAGTCCGAACGCCATTGACGTCCTTGCGCAGGCGCTGGCCGAGGCGGAGCGGCCGCTGATCATCACGTCCTCGGCGGGGCGCGAACGGAATGTGCCGTTCCTCCTCGACCTCGTTGCCAAGACCAATGCACTGCGCGTGGTGGAATACCGGCCGCGCTACCACAGCCTGGACAATGCGCATCCGATGCATGGGGGGTTCGAGGTGGATCCCTGGCTTGCGACCGCCGACGTGATCCTGGTGCTGGAATGCGACGTGCCGTGGATCCCGGCCGGGCGGAAGCCGCGCGCCGATGCGCGAGTGTTCCATGTCGGGCCGGACCCTCTCTTCGCGCGCTACCCCATGCGCGGATTCGGCGGGGAGCTGGCGATCCCCTGCGGCGCGCATGAGGCGCTTCTGGCGCTTTCCATGGTGATGCCGGCCCTGCGCCAGCAAAGGATCGCAACGCGGCGCGCGGCGATGACGGCCGAGAATGCGGCCCAGCGCGAGGCCGGGCTGGCCGCAGGGCGGCAGGCGGGCGGCGATGTGATGAGCATGGCCCATGTCTCGGCGCGGCTCGCGGCGGCGCTCGGCGGCCCGGGGCGGGGCGTCACGCTTGTGAATGAATATCCGCTGGTGCGCAGCGCGATGACGCTGCGGCATGAGGGAAGCTTCTATGGGTCCTCGCCGGTGGGCTCGCTCGGCTGGGGGCTGCCGGCGGCGCTGGGCGCGAAGCTCGCGCTGGGGGATGGGCTGGTGGTGGCGGCGCTGGGGGACGGCTCGTACCTCTTCGCCAATCCCATTGCGTGCCACATGACGGCGGCGGCGGAGAAGCTGCCGGTCCTCACCGTGATCTTCGACAATGGCGGCTACGGCGCGGTGAAGCGCGCGACGCAGGCGATGTATCCGCAGGGCGCGGCGGTGGCCTCGGGCCGCATTCCGATGAGCGACTTTCCCGTGTCGCCGGACCATGTGCGCATCGTCGAATCCTGCGGCGGGCGCGGTTGGCGGGTGGAACGGGCAAGCGAGCTGGATGCGGCGCTGGAAGCGGCGATCGCGACGGTGCGCGGCGGGACGCAGGCGCTGGTCTCGGTGCGCTGTGCCTAGCCCGTGATCTCGCCGCCTTCGATCAGCGCGATGACCTCCGCCGTGGTCAGCACGTCGCCGAAGAACTCCAGGAAGGTGGCGAGCGTGGCGTTGTGGGCGGCACGGTCGCGGGCGGCGTTGGCGTCGGCGACCATGATCGTCTCGTAGCCCCATTGCATCGCGTCCCGCGCGGTACTCTCGCAGCAGACATTGGTGAGCGTGCCGACCACGATCACCGTGCGGATGCCGCGCGCTTCGAGCCAGCCCGGCAGCGGCGAAGCATCGGGGGCGAAGGCGGAATAGCGCGACTTCGGGAAGACGAAGTCCTCGGCCGCGACAACCAACGCGGGGTCGAGCGCGTGCAGCTCGGCGCCCTCGCGCAGGCCCGACAGGATGCGCTGCGCCAGATCGGGCTCCACCATGCGGCGATAGAAGGCGGGCCAGCCACCATCCTCGGTGGCGTCGAAGGTGCCGCGCGAGAAGGCGACATGGCCGCCGCGGGCGCGCAGAGCCTCGGCGATCGCGTTGATCGCCGGGATCACGGAAGGCGCGTCGCCGGTGCCGGAGGGCGCGCCAAGCTGAGTGAAGGCCAGCTGCATGTCCACCACGACCAGCGCCGTGCGCGCCGGGTCCATCCGCGTGGTGACATGCACCCGCCCACCACGCCGCGCGCGCACCCGGTCCAGCAACGCCGCCTCGAACACGCCTTGCCCCTTTCCTTGCAGCGGCTACCGTAGCGCAGCACCGCCGGAGACCGAAATGCGCCGCCTCATCATCGAACCCCGCTGGATCTGGGACGCGGCGGAGGGGATCCGCGGCGGCTTCGTGTTGATCGAGGACAACCGCATCGCCGATGTCGCGCGTGAGAGGCCGACACTCGACGCCGAACGCATCGCGCTGCCTGACAGCCTGCTGATCCCCGGCTTCGTCAACCTGCACAACCACGCCTTCTCCGCCCCGCTGTTCCGCGGCCTGGCGGACGATATCGGCGAGGGCGAGCTGCCCGGCGACATCGTCTATTCCCTGTTGATGCCGATGGGCGATATCGCCGCCGAGACGCTCTCCGAGGAGGAGATCGGCGACGTCGCGGAGATGGCGCTGCTGGAGACGTTGAAGGGCGGCTCCACGACCATCATGGATGTCTGGCGGCTGCAGCAGGCGCCCTTCATCGAACGCGGCAGGCGGCTCGGGCTACGCACCTACTCCTGCCCCTACCTGTTCTCGACGCCGAAGATGGACATGACGCCGGACGGCAAGCCCATCACGGCGCCGCCGGCGGCCGATACGGGCTTCGATACGGTGATGGCGCTGTTCCGGCGCTACGACGAAGGCCCGCGCGGGCGCACCCGGATCGGCTTCGGGCCGCATGGGATGGACACCTGCACGCCGGAACTGCTGCGCGCGATCCGCGACACGGTGACCGAGACCGGCTGCCCGCTGACGATCCATGCGGCGCAGAGCCAGGTGGAGGTCGACATCGTGCGCGAGCGCTACGGCAAGTCGCCGATCGAGCATCTGCGCGATCTCGGCCTGCTGCGGCCCGGCACGGTGCTGGCGCATTGCGTGAAGGCGACGGATGCTGAACTCGGGATCATCCGCGCGGAGGATGCAGCTATCGCCTCCTGCCCCTATGCCTTCGCGCGCATGGGCACGGCGGTGCCCTTCGCGCGCTTCCTGGAAAGCGGGGTGCGGCTTGGCGTCGGCACGGATGGCGTCGGGCTCGACATGGTGGCGGAGCTGCGTGCGGCGCAGCTTCTGGCGAAGGTGCAGGCCGGGAATGGCGGCATCGCCTCGGCAGAGGCGATGCTGACGGCGGCGACGGCGAGCGGCGCGGCGGCGATCGGGCGCGATGATCTCGGGCGCGTGGCGAAGGGGGCGACGGCGGACCTTCTGCTGTTCGATCTGGCGGGCGCACGGTACCAGCCGGTGTGGAATCCGTTGCAGGCGGTGCTGACCAACGGCGTAGCCGCGGATCTGCACACGATGCTGGTGGACGGGGTGCGGCTGATCGGCGAGCGGCGCGTGCTGGTCGCGGATGAGGCGGCGGTGACGCGGCGCGGTGCGAAGGCGATGCTGCGCGTGTGGGATACCGCGCGGGCATTGGGGCGGATCCCGCGGAGCGTCGCCGCGCGCTGGGCGGGGTGACGGACAGAGGCGGATAGAGGCGCGCACACGCCGGCCCGCCCCCCTTACCCAAACCCTCTCCACCCTTTCGGGGTGGAGAGGGCTTCGTCGGCTTCGGCGCTACAGGATGCGGCGATCCGCGGGCAGGAAGCGGTCCGTGTAGGTGAAGTCCATCGTCGGCCGGATCGGGACGCCGAAGGCCTCGGCGACCTGCGCGGCGGAGCGCTCGAAGCGCGCCTTGTCCACGCTGCTCACGCCATTGGCGCGGACATGCGGGGTGAGCAGCGCGACCTCATTGATCAGCTCGTTGCGCGAGATCTCCAGCGCCTCGTCGATCAGCGGCTCGCGTCGCTTCAGGGAGGCCATCGCCGCGGCGGGCTCGGCGAGCATGCCGCGCAGGCCGCGGATGGTGGCCGTGATGAAGGCCGCGACCATGTCGCCATTGCGCTCGGCAAAGTCCTTCCGCACGACCAGGCCCGAGGAATAGAGCTCCACGCCCCACTTATTGTATTGTAGCCAGTCGATGTCGCCCCGCGGCACGCCGGCGCCGACCATGTTGAGCGCCGTCGTCGTGAGGAAGCCGAGCGTCGCATCGGCGCGGCGCTGCACCACCATCGTATCGCGCAGCTGCGCGGTGACCGAGAGCATCTCGATCTTCGCCATGTCGAGCTGGTTGGCGCGGGCGAAGATCGGGAAGAGCAGGCGCGTGCCCTCGCCATCCGTCACGGAGATCTTGCGCCCTTCGAGATCCTTGGGCTGGCGGATGCCGGAGGATTTGAGGAAGATCGCGGCATTGGGCGAGGCGTCATAGAGCACGAAGACCGAGGTAAGCTGCGCCGTCGGGTTCTCGTGGTTGAACTTCAGCAGCAGGTTGGTGTCGGCGAAGCCGATGTCGTAGGTGCCGGCGGCAACCTTCGTCATCGTGTCGCCGGAGCCGAAGCCGCGGTCGATCTGCACGTCGAGACCGGCTTCCGCGAAGAAGTTGCGGTCGGCGGCGAGCGTCCAGCAGGAATGCGCGGATTGCCAGGTCCAGTCGAGGCAGAAGCGCATCCGGCGGCGCGCTGGCTGCGCCTGCGCGACTGCCGGCAGGGCGAGCGCGGCGCCGAGCAGGGCGCGGCGGGTCGGTGCATGGATCATGGGCAGCCTCCTGTATACGCGGTTGATTTCGCGGCGGTTCCCGGCGGGCAGCATGATGGGGACCGTGCGGCGGAGGCAAGACCAGCAATGCGCGTGCCGGCGCGGCCGGCACGCCAAGGCGCGTCAGGCCTGCACGATACCCCATTTCGCGTTGATCTCGTCGAAGAACCCGCTGTCGAGCCGGATGCGGATCCAGGCGTTGAGAAAGTTGGTGAAGACCATGTCGTTCAGCGGCGCGAGGAAGGCCATCGCGATCGGGTTGCGCGGCTGGCTCTGGAGGATCGCGACCAGGTCGGGATACTCGCGGGTCAGGAACGCGGCCTCGATGAGCGAGGACATCGTGGCGTCCACGCGGCCGCCGAGCAGCTCCTGCCAGTCGCGCGCCGGGCTCTCGACGCGGCGCAGGGTGGCGCCGGGCAGCGCGGATTGCACCCAACCCTCCATCGTCGTGCCGAGATTGGTGCCGATGGTGACGCTGCGCTGGTTCAGCGCGTCCCAATTGGCGAAGCGGTTCGCGTCCCGTCGGCGCACCAGCGGGACGAAGGCGTTGCGGCCCCAGGGGATGGTGAAGCTCGCGGCCATCGCGCGCGGTACCGACATGGACGTGCCGGTGAACACCGCGTCGTACTGGTCGGCCACCAGGCCGCTGATCAGCGTGCGCCAATCGGTCGCGACGAACTCGGCGCGGAGGTTCATGTCGCGGGCGAGCTGCTGTGCAGCCTCGATCTGATGGCCGCGGTACTCGCGGCTGGCGGGGTCGCGGAAACTCATCGGGTTGAAGTCGCCGGTGGTGCCGAAGCGGATGCGGCCGGCGGATTGCAGCGCGGCGAGCTTCCCGCCGGCCGCGCCCTGCGCCTGGGCCTGGATCGGCAGGGCGAGCGCGGCCGCGGCGGCCGCGGCCGGAAGGTGGCGACGGTTCATCTCTTTGGTCTCCTTGCGCGCGCGGCCGAGCGTGCGACATTCGCTTTCGCGGGGCAACAGGCGCGGAAGGTTGGCGATGCGGAAAGGCGTGCTGCTGTTGCCGCTGCTGCTGGCGGGATGCGGGGGGAATTGGGGCTGGCATGTGGTGAACCCGGCCGATCCGCGCGGCCAGGCGAATCTCGGATTCATGCTCTCGGGCTTCTGGGCGACGGTCTCGCTCTCGCTGGCGACGATGCTGCTGTCTATCCTGCTCGGCCTGGCGGTGGCGCTGTGCGGCATGGCGCGCTGGCGCGCGCTGCGCTGGTTCAACCGAGGCTATGTGGAGCTGTTCCGCGCCATCCCGATCCTGGTGATGATCCTCTGGGTGTTCTACGGGCTGCCGGTGGTGCTCGACATCCGGCTGGATGTCTTCATGGCGGCAATGCTCGCGATCGCGATCTGCGATTCCGCCTTCGAAGCGGAGATCTTCCGCGCGGGCATCCAATCCGTGGAGCAGGGGCAGCGCGAGGCGGCGATGGCGCTGGGATTGTCGCCGTGGCAGCGCATGCGCTTCGTCATCCTGCCGCAGGCGATCCGGCGCGTGCTGCCGCCGATCGCCAACCAGTTCATCTATGTCGTGAAGATGAGCTCGCTGGCGAGCGTGATCGGCTACCAGGAGCTGACGCGCAAGGCGAATGAGCTGGTGGTGACAGTGTTCCGGCCGCTCGAGATCTACTCGATCCTCATCCTGGAATACCTGGTGCTGATCCTGCTGATCTCGGCGGCGGTGCGCTGGCTGGAACGGCGGATGGGCGCGGATCAGGGCGTGCGGCGCGTCACCTGAGGCAGGCGGCTGCCGTGCCAGAGCGAATCGAGCAGCGAGCGCGCCGGTGCGTCGCCGATCACGGGTGCCGCGAGTTCGAGGAATTTCGCCGAGAGTTCGTCATCGGAGAGTGGCATCTCCGGATCGCCCTTGCGGGTCGGCTGGAGGCGGTCGAGCGCGCGCCCGTCGCGCAGCGTGATCCGCACCCGAGCGGCGCGTTGCCGCGGATAGGCGCTGGCGAGTTCGGGATCGAGGCTGACGGTCACGCGCGGCATGATCGCGCGGATCGCGGGATCGCGCAGGCGCTCCGGCGTGAAGGCGGCGATGCGGACACCGCCCAGGACCAGCATCGCGCCGGCGCAATACTGCAGGCTGAAGCGGGCCTCCTGCTCGGTCTCGGCCTGCGGTCGGTCGCAGATTTCCTTGGTGGGGCCGTAGCCGCCGATGGCGATGTGCTCGACATCGGCGGCGGCGAAGCGGTGCTCGTCCTGCAGGGCGCGCAGCGCGTCGAGCGCGGCGAAGGCATGGCCGCAGCAGCCATGGTTCTTGAAGGTGATTCCCGCAACGGCGAAGCGCTCGCCAAGACCGTCCAGCGCCTTGGCCCATTGGCCGCGATTCTCGCTGGTGGCCGCGGCGAAGCCGACGGGGCCGTCGAGCACGTCCGGCGCGGCGGTGACGCCGGCATGGGCGGCCAGCGCCGCGAGCGCGCCGGCCTCCGCGGCATGGCCGGCGTGGATCGGCTTCGACATGCCGGCGCCGCGAAACGCCTGTTGCAGGCCGGCGGCCATGGTCGCGGCGGTGGCCAGCGCATGCGCGGTTCGCGCGGCATCGCTGCCGAGCACGACGGAGACCGCGGCGGCGGCGCCGAAGGTGCCGACCGTGCCGGTGGTGTGCCAGAAGCGGTAATGGCTGGGCTGCACCGCGAGCCCGATGCGGCACGACACCTCGTAGCCGGCGACGATGGCGCGCAGCAGCGCGGCGAGGTCGGCGCCGCGACTCTCGGCGGCGGCGAGCGCGGCCGGGATGGTCGGGCAGCCGGGGTGGTAGCCGGAATCGCGGTGGATGTCGTCGAACTCCACCGTATGGCTCGCGGTGGCGTTGAGCAGCGCGGCGCGGCGGAGCGTGGAACGGCGGCCATCAACGTAGCAGGTCGCGCCGCGTGGCGGCTCGGCCTCCTCCAGCGCCTGCGCCATCAGCGTCGCCGGCGGCTGCGCGCAACCCGGCAGCAGCGCGGCGAACCAATCCACCAGCGCGCGGCGCGCATGGTGTTCGAGGTCGGGATCGAGCGCGCGGTCGCGCCAGGACGCGGCGTGATCGGCGAGAGCCTGCAACGGGGTCATGGCGTCTCCACGCGCACGGCGCAGTATTTGAACTCGGGGATCTTGCCCATCGGATCGAGCGCGGGGTTGGTGAGCAGGTTCGCCGCGGCCTCGCGATAGGCGAAGGGCAGGAACACCAGGCGCTCCGGCAGCGCGGAATCGGCGCGCGCCGTCAGTTCCACCGCGCCCCGGCGTGTCACGAGGCGCATGCGCGCGCCCGGCGCGATGCCGAGCGCGGCCAGCGTCTCGGGCGCGAGGCTCGCGGTGGGGCCGGGTTGCAGCGCGTCCAGCACCTCGGAGCGGCGCGTCATCGCGCCGGTGTGCCAATGCTCCAGCTCGCGGCCGGTGGTGAGGACGAAGGGGTAATCGGCATCGGGCAGTTCGTCCGGGTCGCGCGGCGCGGCGGGCACGAAGCGAGCGCGGCCGCTCGGCGTGGGGAAGCTGTCGCCGAAGACGATCTCTTCGCCGGGTGCGTCGGGGGCGTGGCAGGGATAGGTGACGCTACCTTCGCGCTCGAGCCGCTCCCAGGTGATGTTGGCCAGGCTCGGCATCGCCTGGGTCATCTCCCGGAACACCTCGCGCGGATGCGCGTAGGTCCAGGGCAGGCCGAGGCCGCGGGCCATGGCGACGATGATGGCGAGGTCCTGCCGCGCATCACCGGGCAGCGCCAGCGCGGCGCGGCCCATCTGCACCTGGCGGTTGGTGTTGGTGACGGTGCCGGTCTTCTCGGGCCAGGCGGAGGCGGGCAGCACCACATCGGCGAGCGCCGCGGTCTCCGTCAGGAACAGGTCCTGCACGACGAGATGGTCGAGCTTCGCCAGGGCGGCGCGGGCATGGGCGAGGTCGGGGTCTGACATCGCGGGGTTCTCCCCCATGATGTACATGCCCGTGATGTCCCCGCGTTCGGCGGCGTGCAGGATTTCGACGACCGTCAGGCCAGGTTGCGGATCGAGCTGCGCGTTCCACAGGGTCTCAAGATGCGCGCGCGCGGCGGCTTCGGCGACAGGGTGATAGTCGGGAAAGCTCATCGGGATCAGGCCGGCATCGGAGGCGCCCTGCACGTTGTTCTGGCCGCGCAGCGGGTGCAGGCCCGTGCCGGGGCGGCCGACCTGGCCGCAGAGCAGCGCGAGCGCGATCAGGGAGCGCGTGGTGTCGGTGCCGTGCGTCGATTGGCTGACGCCCATGCCCCAGAGGATGATGGCGCTGCGCGCCTTCGCGTAGAGGCGCGCGACGCGTCGAATCTGTTCGGGCGATATGCCGCAGAGCGGTGCCATCGCCTCGGGCGTGAGGGCCGCGACGTGGTCGCGCAGCAACTCGAAATCGGTGGTGTGGGCGGCGACATAGGCGGGATCGTGGAGCGATTCCGCGACGACCACATGCAGCATGGCGTTCAGCAGCGGCACGTCGCGGCCGGGCTCGAAGCGCACCGTCTCCGTGGCGAAGCGGTCGAGGCCGGTGCCGCGCGGATCGAGCACGACCAGCTTCGCGCCGCGCGCCGCGGCATCCTTCAGGAAGGTGGCGGCGACAGGGTGGTTCTCGGTGGGGCGCGCGCCGATGACCATGATGACCTCGGCATCCCTCACGGCCGTGAAGGGCGCGGTCACGGCGCCGCTGCCGATGCCTTCGAGCAGCGCGGCGACGGAGGCGGCGTGGCAGAGCCGCGTGCAGTGATCCACGTTGTTGGTGCCGAAGCCGGTGCGGACCAGCTTCTGGAAAAGATAGGCCTCCTCGTTGGAACCCTTGGCCGAACCGAAGCCGGCGAGCGCGTTCGGACCGCGCGTATCGCGGACGCGGCGCAGGCCGGCGGCGGCGAACGCGAGCGCTTCGTCCCAGGACGCCTCGCGGAATTTAGCCCGGCTTGGCGCCAGGCAATCGGCGGGATCTTTCGGCGCGATGCGGATCAGCGGCTGCGTCAGGCGATCCTTGTGGCGGACATAGTCGAAGCCGAAGCGGCCCTTGACGCAGAGACGGCCGCGATTGGCGGGGCCATCGCGCCCGGTGACCTCGACGATCGCGCCGTCGCGGATGTGGAAATCGAGCTGGCAGCCGACGCCGCAATAGGGGCAGACGCTGGCAACCTGTTGCGCGGGGCGCGTATCGCGCCGGTTGGCGTCGTCCAGCGCGGTGCGCGGCAGCAGCGCGCCGGTCGGGCAGGCCTGCACGCATTCGCCGCAGCCGACGCAGGAGCTCGCGCCCATCGGCAGGGCGGCGTCGAAGACCACACGCGAGGCCATGCCACGGCCGGCGAAACCGATCACGTCGTTGTGCTGCACCTCGCGGCAGGCGCGTTCGCAAAGGCCGCAGGCGATGCAGGCATCGAGCTGCACGGCCATGGCTGGGTGGGTGAGGTCGGGCGCGATCGCGCGCGGCTCTGGCGGGAAGCGGCTTTCCGTGACGCCGATGGCCCTGGACCAGCGGGCGAAGCCGCCGGTGCCGTCGCGCGCGCCGCCCTCGGGCATGTCGGCGAGCAGCAGCTCGAACACCATGCGGCACGCCTTCGCGACGCGCTCCGTCACGCTGCGGACCTGCATGCCTTCGACGGGCCTGCGGATGCAGGAAGCCGCCAGCGCGCGCTCGCCAGGGATCTCGACGAGGCAGGCGCGGCAATTGCCGTCGGGGCGGTAGCCGGGCTGCTCCAGGTGGCAGAGATGCGGGATCGCGATGCCGGCGCGCCGCGCGGCCTGCCAGATGGTCTCGCCGGGTTCGGCATGCAGCGCCGCGCCGTCCAGGGTGAAGGCGATGCTCATGGCACGGCCTCCGGCGGGAAATGGCGCAGCAGCGAGAGCACGGGATTCATCGCGGCCTGGCCGAGGCCGCAGATCGAGCCATCCGCCATGGCCTGCGCCAGTTCCACGAGCAGCGCGCGGTCCCAGCGCGGCGCTTCCAGCAACCGCACGGCCTTTGCCGTGCCGACGCGGCAGGGCGTGCATTGGCCGCAGCTCTCGTCGCGGAAGAAGCGCAGCAGGTTGCGCGCAGCCTCGGCGAGGTCGTCCCGGTCGGAGAGCACGACGACGGCGCCGGAGCCGACGAAACAGCCATGCGGTTCGAGCTTGCCGAAATCGAGCGGCAGATCGGCCATGCCGGCGGGCAGGATGCCGCCGGAGGCGCCGCCCGGAAGATAGGCGGCGAGGCGATGCCCCTCCGCCATGCCGCCGCAGCGCGCGATCAGCTCGCGCGCGGTGGTGCCGGCGGGCGCGAGCACCACGCCTGGCGCGCGCACGCGGCCGGAGACGGAATAGTAGCGCGGGCGGCTTCGTGCGAACGCAATCGCGGCTTCGTCACTCGCGAGAATCTCGGGCAGGAACCACAGCGTCTCGACATTGTGGATCAGCGTGGGGCGGCCGAAGAGGCCGTGCTCCGCCGGATAGGGCGGCTTGTGGCGGGGATAGCCCCGCCGACCCTCCAGGCTTTCGAGCAGCGCGGACTCCTCGCCGCAGATATAGGCGCCGGCGCCGCGGCGGAGATGGATCGGCATGCCGGCACCGAGCGTCGCGATCTCGCGGGACAGCACATCGCGCAGATGCGGATATTCGTCGCGGAGGTAGAACCAGCACGCCTCCGCCTCGATCGCGCGCGCTGCGAGCAGCATGCCTTCCAGCACACGGCGCGGATCGGTCTCCAGGCAATGGCGGTCCTTGAAGGTGCCCGGCTCGCCTTCATCGGCATTGACGACGAGATGGCGCGGCCCTGGCTGGGCGCGCACCAGGCGCCATTTGCGCGCGGCGGGGAAGCCGGCGCCGCCAAGGCCGCGCAGTCCGGAGGCTTCGAGGCGCGCGAGCATCGTCTCGACATCGGGTGGCGGGGCGAAGGCGCGCGGCGGCGCGGGCTTCGACACATCCGGCGGGGCGCGCAGGCGATCGGGCGTGGCGTGCTCGACCAGGTGATGGCCAACCGCGGCGGCGGGGGCGCGGTGGCAGGCGCCCATGCAGGGCGCGGCAACGACTCGCACACCCGGCTCGTGCTGCATCGCGCGATGCAGCGCGGCCGCGCCGGCCATGGCGCAGGGCAGCCCTTCGCAGATGCGGATGGTCCGCGGCGGCGGCTCGCCGCCCTCGGGCAGCAGGTCGAAATGCGCGTAGAAGCTCGCGACCTCATGCACCTCGACGGGCGCGAGGCGCAGCAGCTCCGCCAGCGCCAGCAGGTGGTCGTCGTGGAGGCCGCCGAAACGGTCCTGCAGCGCATGGAGATGCTCGATGAGGAGATCGCGACGCAGGGCCATCCCGGCCAGCGCCTGCGTGACCGCTTCGCGTGCCGCGGGGCCTGGCTGGCGGCCGCGCGGCCTTTCCCGTGGCGTGCGGCGCGTCGCGCTCATCCGCCCTGGCGTCCTCCCTTCGGCTGCGCCGGAGAGTGGGCCGGCGCGGCGGGAAGGACAAGCGGCGTCAGTTCCGGTAGATCAGCGTCGGCAGCCACATCACCATGCCGTCCCAATAGGTGACGAGGGCGAGGCAGATGAAGAGCGGGATCAGGAAGGGCGCGCAGGCGCGCGCCGTCTGCTCGAAGGTCAGGCCGGAGACGCGCGCCAGGATGTAGAGCACCATGCCCACCGGCGGCGTGAGCAGGCCGATCATCAGGTTGAGCACCATGATGATGCCGAAATGCACCGGGTCCACGCCGACCGCGATCATCAGCGGCAGCAGCACCGGCACCAGGATGGTGATGGCGGCCACCGTTTCCAGGAAGCAGCCGACCACCAGCAGCAGGATGTTCACCAGCAGCAGCACCGCCCATTTTTCCGACGTGATCGAAAGGACCGCGCCGGCGATCATTTCCGTCACGCGCGTGGTCGTGATGAGCCAGCCGAAGATCGAGGCGCCCGCGACGATCAGCAGCACGACGGCGGTGGTCTCGGCGGTCTCCATCGTCACGCGCAGGAAGCTGCGCCAGCTGAGCGTGCGATAGACCACGCCCCCGAGGAAGAGCGCGTAGAAGGTGGCGGCGATCGCGGCCTCGGTCGGGGTGAAGGCGCCGGAGGTCATCCCGCCGACCAACAGGACCGGCGTGAGCAGCGGCAGGAAGGCGCGCTGGAAGCTGTGCCAGAGTTTGGCCCAGCGGAACCGCGCATCCCGCTCGAAGCCGCGCAGCCAGGCGTACCAGGCCACCGTCAGCATCAGTACGGCTGCCATGACCAGGCCCGGCACGAGGCCCGCGGCGAAGAGCTGGCCGACCGAGGCATTGGCCATCACGCCGTAGATCACCAGCGGCAGCGAGGGCGGGATGATCGGGCCGATGGTGGCGGAGGCGCCGGTGAGTCCGACGGCGAAGGGCAAAGGGTAGTTGTGGTCCTTCATCGCCTTGATCTCGATGTTGCCGATGCCGCCGGCATCGGCCACCGCGGTGCCGGACATGCCGGCGAAGATCACGCTGCCCACCACGTTCACCTGGCCGAGCCCGCCGCGCAGCCAGCCGACCAGCGCGACGGCGAAGGAATAGATGCGTTCCGTGATGCCCGCCGTGTTCATCAGGCTGCCCGCCATGATGAAGAAGGGGATGGCCAGCAGCGGGAAACTGTCCACGCCGGAAGCCATGCGGTGCAGGACCACCAGAGGCGGCACCGACTGGTCGAACCAGACGAAGACCAGCGAGGCGGCACCAAGCGAGATCGCCACCGGGACGCCGATCACCAGCAGGCCAAGGAAGGCGACGAAGAGGATGGCGGTCATGCCACCTCACCCTGCTGATACTGGCGCAGCGCATGTTGCGCGGCACGCAGCGTGGTCAGCACCAGGCCGACCATGATCGCCCAGTAGACATAGGCGAGCGGCAGATCCACGACGACCATCGGCTGGAAGCGCATCGCCTCCGCCACCTGCCAGCACAGCCAGGTGAGGGCCGCGTAGAAGGCGATGGCGAGCACCGCCACGCCAGCGCGGGCCAGGCGCTGCGCCGCCGGCGGCAAGGCGAGCAGGAAGAAATCCACCGCGATATGCGCGCCGCGCCGCGCGGCGGTGGCGCTGCCGACGAAGGTCAGCGCCATCAGCAGGTAGCGCGCGATCTCCTCGGTCCAGGCCAGGCTGTCGTTCAGGATGTAGCGCGTGAAGAACTGGAGAAACACCACGCCGGCGAGGGCCCAGAACAAGGCGAATGTCAGCCAATCCTCCGGCGCCATCGCCCAGCCCGGATCGGGCACGGCCGCTTCCTCCTTGAGAAGCTCGGCGAAGAGCTCCTCATCCTCCCTCGGGTCAGCCGGCTGCAACGGGGCCTCCTGTTTCGTTGCCGGCAGCGTATCATCGGAGGACCAGAGGGAGGCAAGGGCGCATGGCGCGGATCGTCCGGGTGGAGATCAGGCAGGTGGACCTCGCGCCCAAGGTGGCGCGCAGCGACGCGATCCAGTCCTTCGCGGCGCAGGAGACGCCGATCGTCCGGCTCACCGATGCCGATGGCGCGGTCGGCACGGGCTACAGCTACACAATCGGCCAGGGCGGGTCCTCTGTGGTGGCGCTGCTGCGCGACCATCTCGCGCCGCGCCTGATCGGGCGGGAGGCGGGTGCGATCGAGGCGATCTGGCAGGACCTGTTCATGGGCACGCATGCGCTGTCCGTCGGGCCGCTGACGGCGCTCTCGCTGGCGGCGATCGACACGGCGCTGTGGGATCTGCGCGGCATGACGCTCGGGCAGCCGCTGCATCTGCAGGCAGGCGGGGCGAAACCGCGCATCCCGGTTTACACGACCGAAGGCGGCTGGCTGCACATTGACGAGGCGGAGCTGGTGGCGGAGGCGGAGGCCGCCGTCGCGCAGGGCTTCGCGGGCACCAAGATCAAGGTCGGTCGGCCGCGCCTGCAGGAGGATCTGCGACGGCTCGGCGCTGTGCGGCGCGCGGTGGGCGATGCTTTCCAGGTGATGACGGACGCGAACCAGGGCTTTCGGGTGGACGAGGCGATCCGCCGCGCCGGCGCCTTCGAGGCAGCGGGGCTCGACCTCGCCTGGTACGAGGAACCGCTGCCGGCCGAGGATGTGGAAGGGCATGTGCGGCTGGCCGCCGCGACGCGGATTCCGATCGCGGTCGGCGAAAGCCTGTATCACCCCGCGCAGTTCCGCGACTATCTCGCCCGCGGTGCGTGCAGCGTGGTGCAGGTGGATGTCGCGCGGATCGGCGGGATCACGCCCTGGCTGAAGGTCGCGCATCTGGCGGAGGCCTTCAACGTGCCAGTCTGCCCGCATTTCCTGATGGAGCTGCACCTGCCCCTGGTCGCCGCGGTGCCGAACGGCGCCTGGCTGGAGCACATCCCGCAGCTGGATGAGATCGCGACCAGCCGGGTGGAGGTCAAGGACGGGTTCTGCGCGCCACCCGACTCGCCAGGCAACGGCATTGCCTGGGACTGGGACGCGATCAGGAGGCGGGAAGTCTTCGCGCCGATCGTGGTGAGCTAGCCGCGGAGGTCGAGCCAGCGCTTCGCCTTCCAGCTCGCGCTGTCGATCCTCTCGACACGCTCGACGCGCGGGGTGACGCCGATGGCGTCCTTGACGCTGGCCGCGAGCATCATCTCCACGCCGTCATCCGCGACGACGCGCAACAGGAAGGAATCCATGCCGAGCGGTCCGTCCCGGGACACTTCGAATTGGAAGTCGCGCACGGCGCGGACGGCCTCGACGGCGGCGATGGCGGCAGCCGGGTTCACCAGCATGCCGCGCAGCTTGGTCAGCTCATCGGCGCGCCGCGGGATGCCGAGGATGCGCTCCGTCACGCCGCCGCAATGCGGGCAGGGTTCGGTGGTCCGTACGCCAAGATCGCCGACCGCGTAGCGCAGCAGCAGCGTGCCGCGCCGGCGCATGTGGGAGACGAGGATCAGCCCTTCCTCGCCATCGGGCAGCGGCCGGTGGGTCTCGGGATGCACCACGTCAATCGCGATGGCCTCGGGGTGCGGATTGTGCAGGCCGGCGCCAGCCGTGCATTCGACCAGCCCGCCCTGGATCTCCGTCATCCCGTAGCTCACCGAGATGCCGGCATCGAGCGCGCCGACTTCCGCGAGACGCGCGGCGAGATCGGCGCGCGCCTCGCCGGAGACGCCCTCGCCGGTGACGAAGACGAGCCGGATCTCCGGCAGGGCGATGCCGCGCTGCACCGCGCGCGCGATCACGCGGCGCATGTAGGAGGGAACGCCCCAAAGGATGGTCGGGCGTGTGCGGACCAGCGTATCCACCACGCCGTCCAGCTCCTGCCCCACCGCGAATCCCGGCCCGGGATTCCCGGGCAGCGCGCTGACGACGGGAATGTGCAGCGCCGCCGCCGCGTGCAGGACACGAATGAAGGCGCCGTGCGGCTGGCGGGTGAGCGGGAAGAGATTCGCGATGCAGTCCTGCTCCGTCACGCCCCGGATGCGCAGCATGCGCCGTTGCAGCAGGAGGATGTCCCAGAAGTCGCTGGTGGTGCTGACGAAGGGTGTCGGCCGGCTGGTGCTGCCGGTGGTGTACATCGTGTCCCAGATGATCCGCGCTTCTTCGGGCACCTCGGCGCCGTCGAGGTCGAGCAGCGCATTTTCGGGCGCCGCCATCAGCTCGGCCTTGGTCGTGATCGGAAGCTTGTGCAGGTCCTCCGGCGTGACGAAGTCGGACCGTTGCAGTCCTGCGTCGGACAGTTTGCGACGGGTGAGAGGATGGCGCGTGGCGGCGAGATCGAGCGTCGCGGCGAGCGCCTCGGCGCGGGCGGCCCGGATCGCCGCCCAGTCGCGCGGAAGGTCGTTGCTGTCGGGCATGGCCGATGCTGGCCCGGCCCCCGCTGCCCGCGCAAGCCGGCGGCTTGATCCGCCGCGCCAGCCGCGCGAAGCTTCGGCTTCGCATGACAGCAACGGAGTTTCGGATGAGCGGGCGGGCTCGCTGGCGGATCGGTTTCGACATCGGCGGCACCTTCACCGATTTCATCCTGTATGACGGCGAGACCGGCGCGCTGCGGCTGCACAAGCTCTTGACCAGCCAGCCCGATCCGTCGGAGGCCGCGCTGGCCGGGCTCGAGGAGCTTTGCGCCGAGGCCGGGATCACGCTCGCCGAGGTGGGCGAGCTGCTGCACGGCACCACGCTGGTGACCAATGCCGTGATCGAGCATCGCGGCGCGAAGCTCGGCCTGATCACCACGCAGGGCTTCCGCGACGTGCTGGAGATGGGCACCGAGCAGCGCTACGACATCTACGACCTGTTCCTCGGCTTCCCCGCGCCGATGGTGCCGCGCGCGCGCCGGCTCGGCGTGCCGGAGCGGCTGGACCGGGATGGCAAGGTGATCACGCCGCTCGATCGCGCGGCCGTGCGCGCCGCGCTGGCGGAGCTGGTGCGGGACGGCGTGGAGGCGGTGGCCGTCTGCTTCCTGCACGCCTACCGCAACCCCATGCATGAGCAGGCGGTCGCGGAGATCATCCGCGCCGAATACCCGAAACTCGCGGTGTCGCTTTCCTCGGACGTCGTGGCGGAGCTGCGGGAATACCAGCGCTTCGCGACCACCTGTGCGAATGCCTATGTGCAGCCGCTGATGGACCGCTATCTCGGGCGGCTCGAATCCGAGCTGGCGGCGCGCGGCTTTCGAGGCGATTTCCGGCTGATGCACTCGGCGGGTGGCTTGGTATCCGCCAGCGCGGCGCGCGCCTTCCCGATCCGGCTGCTGGAATCAGGCCCGGCCGGCGGCGGGCTCGCGACGGCGCTGTTCGGGGAACTCGCGGGCAAGCCGGATGCGCTCGCCTTCGACATGGGCGGCACCACGGCAAAAGCCTGCCTGATCGAGCATGGCCGCGCCGAGATCGCGCCGATGATGGAAGCCGGCCGCGTGCACCGCTTCAAGAAGGGCAGCGGCCTGCCGATCAAGGCGCCGGCGATCGACATGATCGAGATCGGCGCCGGCGGCGGTTCCATCGCCTCGATCGACGAGGTCGGGCTGCTGCGCGTCGGACCGCATTCGGCGGGCTCCACGCCGGGGCCCGCCTGCTACGGGCGCGGGGGCACGCAGCCCACCGTGACGGATGCGAACCTGCTGCTGGGCTACTACGATCCGGGCTTCTTCCTCGGCGGCAAGATGGCGCTGGATGTGGAGGCGGCGCGGAACGCGGTCGGCGCGCTCGGCGCGAAGCTGGGCCTGGGCGTCGAGGAGACGGCGGACGGCATCCGCAAGGTGGTGATCGAGAGCATGGCGGCCGCGGCGCGCGTGCATCTCGTCGAGAAGGGCAAGGACCCGCGGAACTACGCGATGGTCGGCTTCGGCGGCGCCGGGCCCGCCCATGCGGCGGAAGTGGCGCGCGCGCTCGGCATGCGGGAGGTGATCGTGCCGCCGGCCTCGGGCGCCGCATCCGCGCTGGGATTCCTCGCCGCGCCGCTCTCCTTCGAGGCGGTCCGGTCGCATCCGGTGGAGCTGACCGCGGCGTTCGATGCCACGGCGCTCGCCGCCGTGCTGCGCGGGCTGGAGGCGCAGGGGCGGCAACGCCTCGCGGAAGCCGGCGTGCCGGAGAGCGACATCACCGTCGAGCGCAGCGCGGATATGCGTCTGGTCGGGCAGATGCATGAGATCGCGGTGGACCTCCCGCCAGGCGAGATCACGCCGGATCGCGCGGAGGAACTGCGCACGGCGTTCGCCGAATCCTACGCCGCGCGCTACACGACGCCCCCCGCCGGCGCGCGCTTCGAGGCGATCAGTTTTCGCGTGCGCTGCCTGGGCCCGGTCCCGAAGCTGTCGCTGGAAGGTGCGACCGCCGGCGGCGGCGGCGCCTCGCTGAAGGGCACGCGCCGCGCCTGGTTCGCCGGTGGCTGGCACGCAACGCCGGTGCATGACCGCTACGCGCTGCAGCCGGGCGAGGAGATCGCCGGGCCCGCCATCATCGAGGAGCGCGAGGCGACGACGATCCTGGCCCCCGGCGACACGCTGCGCGTGGATGCCGCGCGCAACCTTCGCATCGCCGTCGCCGGCACCGCGGCCAAGGCCGCGAGCATCACCGCGGAGACGCCGCTGGCCGAGGCCGTCGCGATGATCGAGGCCGATCCGATCGGACTCGAAATCATGTGGAGCCGGCTCGTGACGGTGGTGGAGGAGATGTGGTCCACCGTCTGCCGCACCGCCTACTCGCTGGTGATCTCGGAAGCGCAGGATTTCGCCTGCGAGCTGCTGGACGCGAAGGGCGAACCGCTGGCGCACTCGCCGCGCTCCATGCCGGTGTTCAACCTGACGATGCCGCGCGCCGTCAAGGCGATGATCGCGGCCTACCCCACCGAGACGCTGCGGCCGGGCGACGTCCTCGTCACTAATGATCCCTGGCTCTGCGCGGGGCATCTCTACGACATCTGCGTGGTCACGCCGGTGTTCCATGAGGACCGGCTGATCGCGCTGATGGGCACGGTCGGGCATGTCTCCGACATCGGCGGCGCGCGGGATGCGATGCGCGCGCGGGAGATCTTCGACGAGGGGCTGCAGATCCCGCCGATGAAGCTGATCGAACGCGGCGTGCCGAATGAGACGCTGTGGCGCCTGATGCGGGAGAATGTGCGCAATCCCGACCAGGTGCTGGGCGACGTGCAATCCTTCATCGCGGCGAACGCGCTCGGTGCGGAGCGGCTCGCCGCCTTCGTGCGCGAATACGGCATGCACGACCTCCGTGCGCTGGCCGAGGTGGTCCAGGGCCGGGCCGAGCGCGCGATGCGCGATGCGATCCGCGCGATCCCGGACGGCACCTACCACGCCGTCACCACCAACAACCCGATGGGCCAGAAGCTCAGCTATCCCCTCGCGCTGACCGTCCAGGGCGACGAGATCTCGCTGGATTTCGACGGCGCGCCGCCGCAGCAGCCGCTTGGCGCGATCAACTGCACGCTGAACTACACCGAGGCGCATGCGACCTATCCGCTGAAATGCATGCTGACGCCGAATGTCCGCGGCAATGCCGGCTGCTACCGGCCCTTCAAGGTGAGCGCGCCGGAGGGCTCGATCCTCAATGCCAAGCGGCCGGCGGCGGTGAACATGCGCACGCGCAGCGGCTGGTATCTCTCCCCCTCCATCTTCCGCGCCTTGAGCGAGGCGGCGCCCGATACGGTGCAGGCCTTCACCGGCCTGCCAATCGCGGTGAACATCTACGGGCTCAACGCGCAGGGGCAGCCCTATTCGGACATCCTCTTCACCGGCGGCGGGCAGGGCGCCTCGGCGCGGCAGGATGGGAAATCTGGCCTGCTCTGGCCGACTTCGGCCTCCAACACCTCGATCGAGTTGCTGGAATCGCGCGTGCCCGTGGTGGTGACGGAAAAGGAATACACGCCGGATTCCGGCGGCCCGGGCAAGTTCCGGGGCGGGCTCGGGCAGCGCGTGCAGGTGCGCAAGCTGCGCGACGATGGCCTCACCACGCTGATGGCGATCTTCCCGGAGAGCATCGGGGTGGAGACGCCGGGCCTGTTCGGCGGGCGGCCGGGCGGCGCATCCTCCGGCGTGCTGCGCGACCTCGACGGGACGATGATCCGCGATCTCGGCGTTGGCGAGCTTCTGGCGCTCAGCCGCGCGGACCAGGTGCTGGATATCCATGTGCCCGGCGGCGCCGGTTTCGGCGATCCGGCGGAGCGCTCGCGCGCGTCGCTGGATTCGGATGTGGCGGCGGGGCTGGTCACACCCGACGCCGCGCGCACCGAATACGGGGCCGTGCGCAGCGCGGCGGAATGAGGCAGAGGAGGCTTCGCATGCATCGCAGGACCCTGTTCGGCGCGACCGCCGCGGCCCTCGCCGCGCCGCGCCTCGCCCTCGCGCAGCGCGGCGCGCGGCGCGTGCTGATCCTGGCCTCGGGCGCCGACGTGCCCGACCTCGATCCGCACATCAGCACCGGCTACGCGCCGGCCGCCTTCTCCCGCAACCTTTACGAGACGCTCGTGCGGGTGGAAGGCAACCCGCCGCGCGTCGTGCCCTTCCTCGCCGAGAGCTGGACCGTCTCGCCGGACGGGTTGGAATACACCTTCCGGCTCAACGCGGCCGCCAGGTTCAACGACGGTTCGCCGGTGACAGCGGAGGCGATCCGCTATTCCTTCAACCGCGCGCTCCGGCTCGGCCGCGGCAATGCCTGGATGATCTCCGGTGCGCTCGATCAGAACAGCATCACGGCGGTGGATGCGCGGACGGTGCGGATGAAGCTGGTGCGTCCCTTC
>VFQR01000452.1_pt1 | contig 58029 bp, 54 predicted proteins | sample 3512321 | NCBI WGS metagenome assembly VFQR01 (sample SAMN10412374, study PRJNA504923) | tailings metagenome | isolation source: Relicate 3 Philex TSF1 revegetated site | place: Philippines: Tuba, Benguet | collected 2017-08-29 | reverse complement strand
GTGGTGGTGATCGGGATCGAGCTCGGCTGGGCCGGCAAGGTGGCCGAGGGGATCGCGAAGACCGGCAAGCCGGTGGAATTCTTCGCCATCGAGCAGAACGGCGACATCGCGACCATCGCGAATGCCTCGCGCGCCGCCTATCGCATGGTGAAGTACGCCACCGCGCTCAAGAAGACCCGCGCGCCGCTGGTCGATCTGTGGGTGTCCACCAAGTGCGGTGAATCCGACACCACCTCGGGCCTTGGCTCGTGCCCGACCGTGGGCAATTCCTTCGACAAGCTCTGGGAGAACGGCAACACGCTGGTCTTCGGCGAGACGACGGAACTGACCGGCGGCGAGCACCTGGTGGCGGCACGCTGCAAGACCCCCGAGATCCGCGCCGAATTCATGCGGATGTTCGACCGCTACCAGGCGGTGGTCGAGGCCAACAAGACCTCCGACCTGTCCGAGAGCCAGCCCACCAAGGGCAACATCGAGGGTGGCCTGACCACCATCGAGGAGAAGGCGCTCGGCAACATCCAGAAGATCGGCAAGAAGTGCACGGTGGACGGCGTGCTCGACAAGGCCGAGGCGCCGACGCATCCGGGCCTGTGGTTCATGGATTCGTCCTCGGCCGCGGCAGAGATGGTGACGCTCTGCGCCGCATCCGGCTACGCGGTGCATTTCTTCCCGACCGGCCAGGGCAATGTCATCGGCAACCCGATCCTGCCGGTGATCAAGCTCACCGCGAACCCGCGCACCCAGCGTACCATGTCCGAGCACATCGACGTGGACGTCACGGGCCTCTTGCAGAAGCGGATGAACATGGACGACGCCGGCGAGGCACTGCTCGACTGCATGCTGCGCACCGCCGATGGCGAGCTGACGGCGGCCGAGCTGCTCGGCCACCGCGAGTTCAGCCTGACGCGCCTCTACGAAAGCGCCTGACCGCCAGGACCGCATCGCGATGCGCGCCCCCGCGCATCGCGATGCGCCTGTCGGCGCCCGTTGCCGCGGCTGCGCGCGGCAGCCGCCGCGGCACGAGCATGGGTCACCCGAAACGGGAGACCCGCCATGCTCATCGCCCTTCTTGTCATCCTCGTCGTCGCCGCGCTGCTTGGCCCGCTCGGGCGGAGCGGTTCGGATGAGCGCCGCAGCGACCTGACGGCCTCCATCGGCCATGGCGGGATGCCGCTCTGAACCCGCTGGCCGGGGGGCCGTGCTTTGCGCCTATACTCCGGGGCAGGGGGGGCGGGATGGCGCGCCGCGTCACGATTGCCGATTTCGCCGACAAGCTGACGCTCGCGCTCGGCCGCGCGAACCTCTCGCGCGCCGCGCTGGCGCAGGTGGTCGGCGTAGACAAGTCCGTCGTCGCGCGCTGGGCGGCCGGGGCGCTGCATCCGGCGGATCATTCGCTGGCGGCGCTGAGCGCGGCGCTCGGCCGCGCCATCCCCGGCTTCGACCGCACCGCCTGGGACCTGCCGGTCGGCGACTTCGCGAGGCGGCTTGGCATCACGTCGGCTGTCGTCGCAACGCCGCGAGAGGTGCCCACGGACCTTCTCCTGCCGCTGCTGCATGGTGCCGACCAGTCGGCGGCCGCGGCCGGCTGCACAGGGCTCTGGGCGCGCCTCTTCGTCTCGGTCCGCGGGCTCGGGCGGCTGCTCTGCTTCATCACGCGGATCAGCGCCCCGGCGGATGCCAGGGCCTTGCGGATCGAGACGGGAGACGTCGGGACGGTGCTCTGGCACGGCTCCCTGATCGCCTTCGGGCCCTGGCTCTACGCGGCGCAGCAGGCCACCCATCGCGACGACCTGGTCGGCTTCTGGGTGCTGACCGGCGTGGATCGCGGCCATGCCGCGATCATGGAGGCGCTGAACGCCACGCGCGATGGCGGGCCGGAAGGGGCTGCCGCTGCCGTTCCCTTCCTGCTGCTGCGCCTCGCCGACCGGGGCGATGACGCGGCTTTCCTGGCCGCACGCCACATCGCCACGGAGCGCAACCGGCGTGGTGGATGGGAGGAGGTGCTGCCGGCGCCGCTGCTGGCCCGCTTCCGGCTGCCGCCCGCCGGGCCAGCCACGCCGTCCATCCTGCGCCGCTCGACGGCCGATTCCTGGGCGATGCGCGAGGAGGACCTGGAAGACCCGAGCATGGCTGACCGGCGCGCCGCGATCGAAGCGATGCGACACATCTTCGCCGCGGCGATCGCGACGCCGGCCTGATCAGGCCCGCGCCGCCATCCGCGAAGCCGTTCGGCAACATCCCCGAAGCCCGGGCGAAACCGCCGGCGGCGATCCTTCCTGCATCGGCGGCGATGGCCGCCATCAGGGAAGGACAGAACCCCATGCGCCGCCGCATCGCCTTCATTGCCCTCATGGTCTGGCTGGGCTTCCTGATCGCCTTCGCCTTCGCGCTGCCCGATGCGCGCGCGGGCATCCGCCGCGAGCCGCCGGGCCTCACGGAGCATGGGGTCCCGCTCCAGTGGATCGCCGACGCGCTCTCGCAGATGCCCTTCGTCATCCCGCACGCGCGCTGAGCCCGACGCGCAACCGGATGCGCATCGCGCGCCTGCCGGTTGCGCCTTCTGCCGCGCCTGCGCGCGCATGGCCACGCGGCGCAGCCTTCCATCGCTTTCCTGGAAGGAGGCCCTGTCCATGCTGCTTCTCGCGCTGCTGTTCCTTGCGATCCTCGCCCTCGGCGCCTGGCTCGCGGACCCCAAGGCCCCGGTGCCCGGCCTGCGCAGCGAGATCGAGGCGCGGCACGGCTTCAACTCGATCGGCTGGTAGCCACTTCAACACTCAGCCCGGCACACGATAGGCTCGCCCCGCACGCAGGCGGAGGCCGGCCATGACGCGGGGCGCCGGGGTGGAGGATTTCGCGGCGAAGCTCCGCCTGGCGCTCGCCTGCGCCAATCTCTCCGGCGTCGCGCTGGCGCGCGAGACCGGGGTGGACAAGTCGGTGGCGGCGCGCTGGCTCGCCGGCGCGCTGCGCCCCACCGAGCACAACCTTGCCGCGGCGAGCGCGGGCCTGGCGCGGCACATCCCCGGCTTCAGCCGGGCCGACTGGGACCTGCCGCTGGCCGCCTTCGCGGACCGGCTCGGCGTGACGCCGGCGGGTGCCGCGGCGCCCGACATCCCTGCCCTGCTGTCCGCGCTGCTGCGCGGCGCGGACCAGCGCCAGGCGGCGGAGGCCTATACCGGCCTCTGGGCGTTGCTGGCGGCTTCACCGGGCGGCCGTGACCGCGTGTACGGCCATGCGCTCCGCATCCAGCCGATCCCGGGCGTCGCCGCGCTCCGCACCGAGGTCGGCAATGGCGGGACCTTCCACACCATCGGCGCGCTGATCGCCTTCGGGCCGAAGCTCTATCGCCTGAGCCAGGAGCGCCGGCGGCATGACGCCATCGTGCTCACCGTGCTGAACGGTGTCACCAATGGCCGCGCCGCGATCCTCGAAGGGATTGCGGTGACACGCGATGGCGGGGTCGAGGCGGCGCCCGCCGCGATCCCGGTGCTGTGGCTGCGGCTTGCCGATCACGTGGATGACGCGAGCTTCGACGCGGCGTGCCGCCATGCCGGGGCGCAGGACCGGGAAGGCTGGGAGGCGCTCCTCCCCGCGCCGCTGCTCGCCCGCTTCCGCCTGCCCATCGCCGAGCCGCCGGCGCCCACCATCCTGCGCCGGCCGCTGGCGGATTGCTGGACGATCCAGGAGGAGTACCTCGCCGAGCCCGCCATGGCCGACCGCCGCGCCGCGCTGGAGGCGGTGCGGCGCATCTATGCGCCGGTGCTCGGCGAGGTTCAGCCGGCGAGCGCCGTGGTGCGGTAGAGTGCCGCGAGCGGCGCGCGGAAGCCGATGCTCTCCAGCACAAGATCGCCCTCGGTCACGATGTCCGGCTCTTCCGGCCAGGCGCCGTCCGTGCCGCGGCGGAGCAGCTCGGCGCGGCGCTTTTCGGCGTGCAGAATGACAATCTCCCGCACCGAGGGCAGCGTGGTGTAGGCCCAGACATTGGCGCGCGTCTGGGCGCGATTGGAGCGCGAAAGCACCTCGATCAGGAGCACCGGCTCATCAAGGTGCGTCGCCGCGGGATCCACCGGCGCGCAGGTCACGCCGAGATCGGGCACGCGGAAATTGCTGCCCGGGCGGAGCTTTGGGATGACGCCGGGAGTGACGACGACGCGGCAGGGGCGGCCGGTTTCGGCCAGATGGTTCCCCAGCAGCCGCGCAGCCTCGCCCTGGATCGCGCCATGCTGCGGCTTCGCCGGCGCCATCGCGACCGGCTCCCCATCCACAAGCTGCCAGCGATGCCCGTCCTCCGGGCACCACTCCAGGAACTCGGCCACCGTCATGTCCGACAGCTTGAGCGTGGGCGACATGGCGCGAGCCTAACACGGCCGCCCGCGCCCGCGCACGCGGCGGCTTGCCCTGGCGGCCCACTCCGCGCCAGTCTCGGCGCAACCGCAACGGGAGGTCCGTCCATGATCCGCCGCCGCCACCTGCCGGCGCTTGCCGTGCTCGCCCTGCCCTCGCTGGCGCGGGCGCAATCCGCCTTCCCCGATCGGAACGTCCGCTACATCGTGCCCTTCCCGCCCGCTGGCCTCACCGACATCATGGCCCGCTTCATGGCCCAGAAGCTCTCGGAGATCTGGGGCCGCCAGGTCCTGGTGGACAACCGCGCCGGCGGCAATGCGCTGATCGGGGCGGACGCCGCGGCCAAGGCGGCGCCGGATGGCCACACCCTGCTCGCCATCACCATGACGCATACGGTGAACGCGACGCTCTTCCCCAACGCGCCCTATGATTTCCGCCGCGACCTCGCGACCATCTCGGTGCTCGGGTCGCTGCCGCTCGTCGTCGTCGTCAACGCGGAGAAGAGCCCGGCGCGATCGCTGGCCGAGCTCATGCAGCTCGCCCGCACCCGCAGCCTCTCGGGCGGCACCTCCGGCAACGGCTCGCCGCCGCATCTCGGGCTCGAATTGCTGCGCCGCGTGGCCAATGCGGGGGACAACATCGTGCATGTCCCCTATCGCGGCGGCGCGCCGAGCGTGACGGACCTCGCCGCCGGCAATCTCGACGTCATGGTCTCCAACCTGCCGGAATGCATCGCGCAGATCCGCGGCGGGCGGCTGCGCCCGCTCGGCATCACCAGCGCCGAGCGCCATCCGCTGGTGCCCGACGTGCCGACGGTGCGCGAGCTCGGCGTGCCGCAGCTCGAGATCACCAACTGGACCGCGGTGCAGACACAGGCCGCGGTGCCCGCGCCGATCATGGCCGAGCTCGGCCGCGCCGTTCAGCGCGCGATCCATGACCCCGACACGGTGCGCCGCTCCCAGGAAGCCGGCTTCCAGGTGCTGGGCTGGGACGCCGCGCGCTCGACGCGCTTCGTGATGGAGGAGACCGACCGCTGGGCGACCCTGGTGCGGGAGGCCAATATCCGCGCCGATGTGTGACGCCGCGCGACCAGCCATGAAGCAGGCACGATGCCCCGACTGACACTCCCCGAAGCCGAAGCCTTGGCCCGCCGCGCGCTGCAGGGCGCCGGCGCCAATCCACGCATGGCGGCACTCACCGCCGCCGCGCTGCTGGCGGCGGAGATCCAGGGCCAGGCGGGCCACGGCCTCTCGCGCGTCCCGCAATACGCGGCCTTCCTGAAGAACGGCCGGGCCGACGGCGCGGCGGAGCCCGCCATCATCGCCGAGCGCGGCGGCGCGGCGCTGGTGGATGCGCGGCATGGCCTCGCCTATCCCGCCGTCGCGCTGGCGGTCGAGGAAGCGGCGCGGCGCGCGAAGGAGCACGGCGTCGCCTTCCTCGGCATCACCAACAGCCACCACAGCGGCGCGATGGGCCTGCCCGTCGCGGACCTCGCGCGCCGCGGCCTGGTGGCGCTCGCCTTCACCAACTCGCCCGCCGCGATGCCGGTGCCGGGCGGGAAGCGCGCGCTGATGGGCACCAACCCCGTCGCGGCGGCCTTCCCGCGCCGCGATGCCGACCCGGTGGTGATCGACCTCGCCCTTTCCGCGGTGGCGCGCGGAAAGATCCTGTTCGCGGCGAAGGAAGGAAGATCCATTCCCGAGGGCTGGGCGCTCGATGCCGAAGGCCGGCCCACCACCGATGCAAAGGCCGCGATGGGCGGGATCATGCTGGCGATGGGCGGCACCAAGGGCGCGCTGCTCGCGCTGATCGTGGAGTTGCTCTGCTCGGCGCTGACCGGCGCCGCCTTCGGCTTCGAGGCCGACAGCTTTTTCACCGATGAAGGCAACCGCCCCCGGCTCGGCCAGGCGCTGATCGCGGTGGACCCCGGCGCGCTCGCGGGAAACGCCGCCTATCTCGATCGGGTCGAGACGCTGGTCGCGGCGATGCTCGCGGAGGAGGGCGTGCGCCTGCCCGGCGCAAGGCGCGCGCAGCTCGCCGCCCGGGCCGCGGCCGAGGGGGTCGAGGTGGCGGCGCCGCTGCTCGCCACGCTCGAAACGCTTTCTTCATCCGCCCCGGCGCAGTAAGCCGGGCGCCAGGAAAATCCTGTGCGAGGACCCGCGACATGACCGTCCCCGCCTATACCCCGGGCGAACCCGTCACCCATTTCCATGCCCGCGCGGAGGGCAATCCGCGCTTCGCCTTCGATACCATCGCCGGCCGCTGGGTGATGGTGCTGATCCCCGGCTCGCTCGGCGAGCCCGGCAAGGCCGATCGCCTCGCCGCAATGATCGCGCCGCATGTCGCGAAGCTCGACATCACCAACGCCGCGCTGATCGTCATCGGCACCGACACCGAGGATGAGAAGGCTGGCCGCCTCAAGGACGGCACCGGACGGCGCGTGCTGTGGGACGATGCCGGCAACGCCCGCCGCGCGCTGCGCGCGGTGGAGGAGGACGGCACGCTGCGCCCCGGCTGGCTGCTGCTGGACCCGGCGCTGCGCGTGCTCGGCGTCTGGGCGCTGGATCAGGGCGCGGAGGCGATGGCCACGCTCGCCGCCTGCCCGCCGCCCGGCGAGCATGCCGGCGTGCCGATGACAGCGCCCATCCTGATCGTTCCGCGCGTCTTCGAGCCGGGCTTCTGCCAGCGCCTGATCGCGCTCTACGAGGCGCAGGGCGGCGGCGAGAGCGGCTTCATGCGCGATGTCGGCGGCAAGACCGTCGGGCTGCTCGATCCCGGCCACAAGCGCCGCAAGGATTGCGTGATCGAGGACCAGGCTTTGCAGGCCCAGATGCGCGCGCGGATGAACGCCCGCCTCATCCCGGAGATCCGCCGCGCCTTCCACTTCAACCCGACGCGGATCGAGCGCTACATCGTCGCCTGCTACGACGCGGCCGATCGCGGCTTCTTCCGCGCGCATCGCGACAACACCACGCTCGGCACCGCGCATCGCCGCTTCGCCTGCACGATCAACCTCAACACCGGCGACTATGAGGGCGGCGAGCTGTGTTTTCCCGAGTTCGGCCCGCAGACCTATGTCGCGCCGCGCGGTGGGGCGGTGGTGTTCTCCTGCTCGCTGCTGCATGAGGCGCGGCCCGTGACCAAGGGCCTGCGCTACGCGACCCTTCCCTTCCTGTATGACGAGGCGGCGGCCGAGATTCGCGCGCGCAACCTGGGCTTCCTCGGCGACAACAACGCGCAGCCGAAGCCGGCCGAAGCCATGGCCCAGTGAGCCATGATGACGTTGACCGCATCGCCGGCGTCGCGGCGGTCGGCGCGCTCTTCGCGAAGCGGCCCGAGGCGGCGCTGCGGCTCTTCTACCTGCCGACGCGGCGTCAGGAGGCCGGGCCCTTCTGCAAGCGGCTCGCCGCCGCGCGGCGGCCCTATCGCGAGGTGCCGCCCGACGAGCTGACGCGCATCGCCGGCACGCCGCATCATGGCGGGATCGTCGCCATCGCGCTGCCGCGCGCCGTGCCGGAGCTTGCGGCGCCCTTCCCGGCCGCGCTGCTGGAGGCGCGGGTGCTGCCGGTGCTCGACGGCATCGGCAACCCGCACAATCTCGGCGCGCTGGCGCGCTCGGCGGCCTTCTTCGGCTGCGCGGGGATGCTGCTGAGCGGCGATCCGCGCCAGGCGGGGCTTTCGGACGCCGCCTATCGGACCTCGGAAGGCGGGCTGGAGCATCTGGCGCTCTATCGCGTCGCGGCGCCGCCGGTCGCGCTGCGGGCGATGGCGCTGCGCTTCACCGTGGTGGCCGCGGTGGCGAAGGGCGGCGTCGCGCCGGGTGCGCTGCCGCGCCAGAAGCCCTTCGCGCTGGTGCTGGGCAATGAGGAAGGCGGGCTGCCGCAAGCCACCCTCGCGGCCTGCGCGCACAAGGTGACGCTCCCCGGCTCGGGGCGCGTCGAGAGCCTGAACGTCTCGGTGGCTGGCGCAGTGCTGATGCATGCGCTGGAATCGGGGGCGTGACGGACACCGACCTTCTTGTCATTGGCGCCGGCGCCGCCGGGATCGCGGCCGCGCGCAGGGCGATCGCCGCGGGGCTGCGCGTCCGGCTCCTCGAAGCGCGGTCCCGCATCGGTGGCCGGGCGGTCACCGATACCAGCCTCGGTGCGCCCTTCGATCTCGGCGCCACCTGGCTGCATTGGGCGGAGCGCAACCCGCTCGTGCCGATCGCCGAGCAGCTCGGCATTCCTCTCGTCAACGCCGATTCCCGCCGCAACGAACGCAACTTCATCGGCACGCGCGTGATCACCGCCGCGGAGAACGCCGCCTACGACGCTGCCATGGCCGCCTTCGACGCCGCGGTCGCCGCGTATGAGGGCCCTGACATCGCCGTCTCCGAGGTGATCCCCAGGGGCGGCCCCTGGGATGCCACGGTCGCGGCCTGGCAGGGGCCGGTGATCGCCGCCTGGTCGCTCGAGACGATGGGCCTGCAGGATTTCCGCGCGAACCTGCTCCAGGGCGCCAATCTGCTGCCGGAGGGGGGCACCGGCGCCCTGCTCGCCCGGCTCGGCGCGGAACTGCCCGTGACCCTGAACGCAGCCGTCACAAGCCTCGCCTGGGGTGGCCGCGAGGCGGTCGCCGAGGGAGCCTTCGGCCGCCTCGCCGCGCGCGCCGTGATCTGCACCCTGCCAACCGCGCTCCTTGCCGCCGAAGCGATCCGCTTCCACCCGCCCCTGCCGCCCCGCGTGATGGAGGCCGCGCACGCCCTGCCCCTCGGCGCCGCGATCAAGGTCGCGCTCAAGGCCGCCGGCGCTGACCGGCTCGGCCTGCCGCCCGACACCTCCACCGACCGGCAGGTCGCGCCGGGGGAACCCCTGATCCCCATCCAGTTCTGGTCCGGCGGTCACGATCTCGCGACGGGATGGATCGGCGGGCCGCTCGCCGTGGAGATCGAGCGCGAGGGCCCCGCCGCCGCCGAGGCCCTGCTCCTCGCCGAGATCGCCGCGCGACTCGGCCATGACGCGCCGCGCGCCTTCCGGCCGGGCGCGCTGGCCTCGGCCTGGAGCCGCGATCCCTTCAGCCGCGGCGCCTATAGCCATGGAAGGATCGGCAGCGGCGACGCGCGCGCGGTGCTCGCCGCGCCGCTGGCCGGGGGCCGCCTGTGCCTCGCCGGCGAGGCCGCGGACACCCAGGGCCTCGTCGCGACGCTGGCCGGTGCCTGGAACAGCGGCGAGGCCGCCGCCGAGGCCGTGATCGCGTCCCTCGCTTGACCTGGGCCGCGCCGCACCCTCCTAAGGCGCGCATGTCCGAAGCGACCGCCACCGCGGGCTTCGAGCTGAGCGAGGGCGCGGGCGGCCGGGTGCTGCATCTCGCCGGCCGGCTCGATACCGAAGCCGCCTCCGCGCTCTGGCCGCGCCTGATGCGCGAAGCCGCGGGCGGGCCGGCCGTGCTCGACCTCGCCCTGGTGACCGCGGTGGACACGACGGGCGCCACGCTGCTGCTCACCGCCGAGGCCGCCGGCAAGGGCAACGCGATCAAGGGTGCCGCGCCCGAGGTCGCCGCCGTGCTCGACCGCGTGCGCGCCGCCCTCGCCGCCCCGCGCCCCAAGCCCGAGGCCAGCCTGCCCTTTCTCGCCCGCATCGGGGAAAGCGCGTGGAACATCGGCAAGGCGGTGCGCGACGGAATCGCCTTCCTCGGCGAACTCATGGTGGTGCTGGCGGGCACGGTGATCCGCCCTGGCCGGTTGCGCCTTGGCGAGCTGCTGCGCCATCTCGACGAGGCCGGCACGCGAGCCTTCCCGCTCGCGATCCTGCTGGGCTTCCTGCTCGGCGTGATCCTCGCCTTCCAGTCGGCGATCCCGCTGCGGCGCTTCGGCGCCGAGGTCTTCGTCCCGAACCTGGTCGGCATCTCCCTGATGCGGGAACTCGGCCCGCTGATGGCCGGCGTGATCCTTGCCGGGCGCACCGGCAGCGCCTACGCGGCCGAGCTCGGCACGATGAGCGTGAACGAGGAGGTCGCGGCGCTGCGCATCATGGGCGTGGATCCCATGGCGCTGCTGGTGTTCCCGCGCGTGCTGGCCGGCGTGCTGGTGATGCCGGTGATCTCGCTGGTCCTGACGCTGGCGGGGCTGGTCGGCATGACGCTGATCATGCAGCTGCTCGGCTTTCCGCTCGCGATGGTCACCGCGCAGCTCTCGGCCTGGCTGCAGGTCGGCGACCTGCTCGGCGGCCTCTTCAAGTCCTGCTTCTTCGGCCTCGCCATCGCCGCGATCGGGTGCAGCGCGGGCCTCGGCGCCGGGCGCGGGCCGCGTGCGGTGGGCGATGCCGCGACCGGCGCGGTGGTCGGCGGCATCATCGCGATCGTGCTGCTGGACGGCGCCTTCGCGGTGATCTTCGAGAGGCTCGGCCTGTGACAGCGAACGCCGCCGACCATGTGGCGCCGCCGCGGCAGCCGGCCGGCCGGGCCGAGCCCGTGATCGTCGCCGAGGCGCTCACCGCGGGCTTCGGCGACCGCGTCCTGTTCCGCGACGTGTCGTTCACCGTGCAGCGTGGCGAGGTCTTCGTGATCCTTGGCGGCTCCGGCTGCGGGAAATCCACGCTGCTCAAGCTGATGATCGGCCTGGTGCCGCCGCTCGCCGGCCGCATCGCCATCCTCGGCACCGATGTCTGGGCGACGGAGGGCGCGCAGCGGCTCGCGCTGCTCAAGCGGATCGGCGTCATGTGGCAGCAGGGCGCGCTGTTCGGCTCGCAGACGCTGCTGGAGAATGTCGAGATGCCGCTCGCCGAGCACACCACGCTGAAGCCCGAGGCGCGCGCGGAGGTCGCCCGCGCCAAGCTCGGCCTGGTCGGCCTCTCGGAGGCCGCCGCGCGCCTGCCCGCGGAGATCTCGGGGGGCATGCTCAAGCGCGCGGGCGTGGCGCGCGCGCTGGCGCTCGATCCGCCGATCCTGTTCCTCGACGAGCCCTCGGCGGGGCTCGATCCGATCACCTCGGCCGGGCTCGATGCGATGATCCGCGACCTCGCGCGGACGCTCGGCACCACCTTCGTCGTGGTCACGCATGAGCTGGCCTCGATCCTCGCGATCGGCGATCGCTGCATCATGCTGGACAAGGAAGCGAAGGGCATGATCGCCGAGGGCGACCCGCGCGTGCTGCGCGACACCAGCACGCACCCCACGGTGCGCGCCTTCTTCCGGCGGGAAGCGGCATGATCCAGGCCGCCGATTCACGCCTTCGCGCGCGTCCCGCCGATTCACGCCTTCGCGCGCGTCCCGCTGATTCACGCCCGCGCGCGCGCCCCGCGCGACGCGCCCTCCGGCGATCGGAGGCGATGTGAAGGCCTCGAAGCTCTACCTCCGCGTCGGGGTCCTCGTCATCGTCGGCGTGGCGCTCGGCGTCGGCTTCCTGCTGTTCCTCGCCGGCACGCGCGGCGGGGCGCTGATGATGGTCGAGACCTTCACGGGTGAATCGGTCCAGGGCCTCGATGTCGGCGCGCCGGTGCGCTACCGCGGCGTCGCCGTCGGGCGCGTGACGGAGATCGGCCTCGTCGGCGTGGTCTATCGCGACCAGGCGGGCCTGACCGCGCAGGACCGGCAGCTTGTGCTGGTGCGCTTCGGACTGAATGAGGCGGTGATGGACACCACGCCGGGGCTGGACGCGATGATCCGCGCGGGTCTGCGCGCCCGCATCGCGCCGCAGGGCATCACCGGCGTGAACTATGTCGAGCTTGATATCGCGGATCCGAACCGCTTCCCGGTCCCGGAGCTGAGCTGGCGGCCGAGGACGCCCCTGGTGCCCTCCATGCCTTCCACCGTCGCGCAGGTGCGCAGCGCCGCGGAGACGCTGGTGGCGCGGCTCTCCGAGGTGCCGCTGGAGCGGATCGCCAATGACCTCGCCGGCTTCCTGGAGGCGCTGAACCACCAGACCACCAATGGCGACCTGGCGCAGACGCTGCGCGAGGCCGCCGCCACCATGACCGCGCTGCACCGCCAGGTGGATGGCGCGGACCTGCCCGGGCTGGTCGCGGAGCTGCGCGGCATCGCCGGCTCGGCACGCGAGCTGACCAGCGGCACCGAGCTGCGGACGGCGCTTGGCAGCATCTCCGGCGCCGCCGAGGATCTGCGCCGTACCACGCAGCGCTTGCCGGAGACGATCCAGGCGCTGGAGCGCACGCTGCGCGCCACGCGCGGCACCACCACCGATGTCCAGGCGGAGCTCATCCCCATCCTGAACGACCTCCGGGCCACTGCGGCCAGCCTTCGCGCGACGATGGACGCGTTCCGCACGTCGCCCTCGCAGAGCATCTTCGGCGCCCCGCCGCAGCCGGAGAGGCGGCGATGACGGTGCCGTTCCCGATGCCAGCCCTGCGGCCGGCGCAGCCCGGCGAGCCAAGCGGCCGGAGGCCGCGCCCGGCGCCTGAGGGCACGATGATGAGACGGCTCCTGATCGCCGCGCCCTTGCTGCTCGCGGCCTGCTCGATCCTGCCGGACCGGCCGAACATCCCGGTGCGGCGCTACAACCTGGCACCCGAGCGCCCCTCGCGCCGCGCGCCGGGGCGCAACGCGCCGGTGCTGCTGGTGCGCGGCCTGCGTGGCGTGCCCGGCCTCCAGGAAGTCGGGCTGCGCCGGCGGCTGGAGGATGGCAGCTTCGCCATCGCGCCCTTCGAGGAATGGCTCGCCCCGCCCGGCGATCTCGCGGAATCCGCGCTGCGCGCCTGGCTCGCCGCCTCCGGCCTCTTCGCTGCGGTCGTCGCGCCCGGCACGCGCGCCGATGCGGGGCTCGTCTTCGAGGGCCAGCTCACCGTGCTGGAGGCGGTGCCGCATGAAGCGGAGGCGCAGGCGGCGGTCGCCGGCGTGCTGCTGCGCGAAAGCGGCCTGTCGGCGCGCGTCCTGGCGCCGCTGGAGGCCCGCGGCAGCGCGCCGCTCGGGCCCGATGCCGACTCGCCCGCCCAGGCCGCCGCAATGCAGGCCGCGCTCGGGGCGGCCTTCACGGGGCTGGAATCGCTGATGGCGCGGGCGCTGCGGTAACGCGCGCGAGCGCGATCGCCTCCCGCAGCACGGCCATGTCGCCGATGTGGTTGGCGAGGATCAGCACCAGCCGCGCATCCAGCCGGCGCGAGGCCTCGGCATCGAGTTCGCGATGCGCCTCCATCAGCAGCGCGAAGACGCCGTCCGGATCGGCGAGCCGCGGCCTGGTGTCGAGCGTCATCCGCGCCTCCCGAGCGCCGTGTCGAGCGCGGCGGCGACCCGCGCCGGATCGGGCGCCGCGAGCCGCGCGGCAACGAGCTGGTCCGGCCGCAGCAGCACCGCGCCGCCGCTCGGCGCGGCGAAGCGCGCGGCGGCGAGGCCGGCATGGTCCCACAGCGCACCGGGCGCCTCCTCCGCGCTCACGAAGACCGGCACGACGCCATGCGGCAGGCGCGACGCCAGCGATGGATCGGGTGCCGCGAAGACCAGCAGCCGGAAGCCGTCGCCCGCATGGCGCAGCAGCCAGTCCGGCGCGCCCGCGCGCAGCACCGGCGCATCCGGCGCCGGCGTGCCGGGCGCCGCCCCGCCCTCCCAGTCATCCGCGCCGTTCAGCGGGCTTCCGGCATGCAGCGTCGGGCGCGAGAGCCGGCCCGAATTGACCAGCGGCCGCGCGAATGCGTGCCGCGCCGCGAGGTCCAGCACGGCGTCGCGATAGGCGCGCGCGGCGTCGGATTTCGGCGTGATGAAATCGGTGCTGCGGGTGGAGTGGCGGATGTTCTCCTCCGCCGCCTCGATGCGCTCCGCCTCGTAGCTGTCGAGCAGCGATTCCGGCGCACGGCCGCTCAGCACCGCGGCGAGCTTCCAGGCGAGGTTGTCCGCATCCTGCACGCCGGAATTGCCGCCGCGCGCGCCGAAGGGGCTCACCTGGTGCGCCGAATCGCCGGCGAAGATCACACGGCGGTGGCGGAAGCGTTCCAGGCGCCGGCAGCGGAAGGTGTAGACGCTGACCCATTCCAGGTCGAACGGCACCGAGGGGCCGAGCATGGCGCGCACGCGGGCCATGACGCGCTCGGGCTGCTTCTCGGCCTCCGGCTCGGCATCCCAGCCGAGCTGGAAATCAATGCGCCAGACATCGTCGGGCTGCTTGTGCAGCAGCACGGATTGGCCCGGGTGGAAGGGCGGGTCGAACCAGAACCAGCGTTCCGGCGGGAAGCCGACCTCGCCGCGGATTACGACGTCGGCGATCAGGAAGCGGTCGCGGAAGACCTGGCCCGTGAAGGGCAGCCCCAGACTCTCGCGGATGAAGCTCCGCGCGCCGTCGCAGGCGAGCAGCCATTCCGCCTGCAGCGCATAGGCGCCCTCCGGCGTCTCGACGCGCAGCGTAGCGCCGTCCTCGCGCGGTTCGACCCCGGCGATGCGGTGCTTCCAGCGCAGGTCAACGCCGGCCGCGGCGCAGGCCTCCACCAGCCATTCCTCGGCGTAGTACTGCTGGAGGTTCACGAAGGCGGGGTATTCGTGGCCTTCCTCCGGCAGCAGGTCGAAGCGGTAGGCCTCGCGGTCGCGTTGGAACACGCGCCCGGTCTTCCAGGTGATCCCCTTCTCCAGGAAGCGCCGCCCGAGCCCGAGCCGGCCGTAGATCTCGAGCGTCCGCTTCGCGAAGCAGATCGCGCGGGAGCCCGTGGAGACCGTGTCGTCCTCGTCGAGCAGCACCACCGCCACCCCATGCCGCGCGAGGTCGAGGGCGAGCGTCAGCCCCACCAGCCCGCCGCCGGCAACCACGACAGGGTGGCGCTGCCCGTCGGGCGGGCGGGGCGCCGGCGCGTAGCGGGGGCTCTGGTGGGTCGCGGCCATGCGCGCATCGCGGCCGCGGCGAGCCGGGAAGTCAAGCTTTGGCGGTCGCCACGTTCCTTGCGGCGGCGCGATGGGGTAGCCTTGCTGCATGCTTGGCCTGCTCGATCCGCTGCGCCCCGCCGGCGTCCGCCTGTCGCTGGACGGGCTGCGGCGCCTGCCGCGGGTCTGGGCGCAGGATGCGGTGCGCGGGCGCTGCCAGGCCGTGCCGCTCGATGCGACCACGCTGCTCTGCCGCGTGCTCGGTCGCTACAAGATGCTGGTGGACAGCCGCGACCGCGGCCTCGCGCCGCATCTGCTGCTGGATGGCTATTGGGAGATGTGGTGCACGCGCTTCATGCTGCGCGAGATCGCGCGCGGCCACGTGGCGTGGGATGTCGGCGCCAATCTCGGCTATTTCACGCTGCTGATGGGCGATCTGGTAGGGCCCGGCGGTCGGGTGGTGGCCGTCGAGCCCAATCCGCGCCTGGCCGCGCTGCTGCAGCGCAGCCTGGAACTCAACGGGTTCCACGGCCGCACCACGCTGCACCAGGCGGCCGCCACCGGCCGGGCGACCACGCTGCGCTTCGCCGGCTCGCCCGAGGAGCCGAAGAACGGCCATGTGCTGGCCGAGGACGCGCCGGCCGACCCCGCCCTGCCCGAGATCCGGGTGCCCGGCCTGCCGCTGGACGAGCTCGGCGAGCGCGCCGACTTCGTCAAGGTGGATGTGGAGGGCGCGGAGGCGGAGGTCTGGGCCGGCATGCAGCGCCTGCTCGGCCGCAACCCGGCGGCCACCGTGCTGCTGGAGTTCAACGGCCAGCGCGGCCCGGACGCCGCCGCGCTGCTGCGCGACATCGCCGGGCGCTTCCCGCTGGCCGAGCTGCGCCTCGACGGCACCGTGGCGCCCGTCGCGCCGGAGGCGGTGCTGGCCCGCACGCAGGACACGATGCTGGTGCTCCGCAAGGCGTAGGACCCTGCGTCGCACGCACGGCAATGGGCAATGCCGGGTGCCGGCCCTATGACGGCAGGGTAACGGAAGCCGGGAGGGACGGGGATGGCTGATGGCGGCGCGCCTTGTGTCGCGGAGCGACGCCGCTGACCGCATCCCAGGCCCAGAACAACCTCGCCGGCATCCTGCTGATGTCGGCGGCGGTGCTCGCCTTCTCGCTGAACGACGTGCTCGGCAAATGGCTGGTGGCGACCTATTCGGTCGCGCAGGTGCTGGTGCTGCGCAGCCTCGCCGCGCTGGTCATCCTGGCGCCAATGATCCGGCGCGAGGGCGTGGAGCACCTGCTGCGGCCGAAGCGGAAGGGGCTGCAGCTCGCCCGCGTCGCGGCGGGCACGATCGAGGTCGCCTGCTTCTACTGGGCGGTCTCGATGATGCCGCTGGCCGATACGATGGCCTTCTGGATGGCCACCCCGATCTTCGTCGCGGTCGCGAGCGCGGTGGTGCTGGGCGAGAAGCTGGACCGGATGCGCTTCGCCGCGGTGCTGCTGGGCTTCTGCGGCGTGCTGCTGGCGCTGGGCGCGGGTCTCGACTGGGGCTGGCTGCCCACCGTCGTCGCCATGGTCGGCGTCACGGTCTATTCCAGCTACCTGATGCTGACGCGCGCGCTGCGGGGCACCTCCGCGACCGTGCTCGCGACCTACCAGATGGGCGCGGCGCTGGCCTTCGGCCTGGTGCTGGCGCCCTTCGGCTGGACGCCGCTCACCTGGTTCGACGCGCTGCTGCTGATGCTACTCGGCGTCGTGGGCGTGGCCGCGCATCTCGCCGTGACCAAGTCGCTGGCGCTGGCGCCCGCGCCCGTGGTGGTGCCCTGGCAATATGCGATGATCCTGTGGGGCATCCTGTTCGGCTGGATCTTCTTCCACGAGGTCCCGACGCCGACCATGCTGGCGGGCGTGGCGGTGATCATCGGAGCGGGGTTCTGGCTGACCAGGATGGAACTGCGCGCTGCGCGAGGTTAGTCAGGGGCCGACCGTCGGCGCCCAAGCGCCCTCCACCGCCACCGCCTCCCCCTCCCCCGGCCAGGGCGGCATCGTCACGCCGACCGCGGCAAACGGCGCGTCGCCTTCCGCGCGGAACTGGAAGCGCGTGCCGACGGGGATGGAGAGCGAGACGCCCGGCTCCAGCGCCACCACCTCCTCGCGCCCGTCCAGGCTGCGCCACATCGCGCCGCGCCCGGCCACGACGAACCACAGCTCCTCCACCGTGCGGTGCATCACCGCGATCGAGACTTCGCCGGGGTCGAGCTGGAAATGCGCCATGCTGCCCCCGGCCAGCCGCAGCAGCACCCGAACCTCCGACCCGTCCGGCGCGATCACGTCCGGCGCGGCGGGCAGCGTCTTCGTCTCGAAGGTCATGGCTTCCGCGCCAGGACGCGGCGCAGCGCCGCAATCTCCTCGCCGGCGCCGGCATGGTCGGCGGCGAGGCGCGCGTAGAGCTGCGCGGCGCCGTTGTAGATCAGGCTTTCGCCACGCGGCGGTTCGAGGAAGGCGCCGATCTCCTCCATCTCGCCGACCCAGCGATAGGCCTTGTCGACCATCCCCGGGATCGAGCGTTGCAGCCAGGCGAGGACGGCCGGCTGGCTCTCCGCGAGCTCCGCGAGCAGCGCCGGCGCGGCGCCGGCGCGGTCGGCGGCGAGGAAGGCGCTGCTGCCGATCGCGATCAGCCCCTTGGTGATGCCGGCATAGCTCATCTTGAGCGCCGAGGCCGCGCCGATCGGGCCATCCAGCACCGGCACCTTCAGACCATGCGCTTCGAGCGCGGCGAGCCGCGCCGCATGCGGGCCGCTGGCGTAGAGCTTCGGCGTGTAGCCATCCTCGCGCGGCGGGCCGCCGATGATGCCCGCATCCACATAGGCGCAGCCGGAGGACGCGAGCACTGTGCCGATCCGCTCGGCGAGCGCCGGGCTGATCGCGTTGCAATCGGCGTAAACCATGCCCGGCCGCACCAGCGGCGCGAACCGTTGCGCGAGTGCCAGCGCCTCGGCGGGCGGCAGGACCGAGAGGAAGACATCCGCCTCGGCCAGCGCCGCGGGCGGCACGGCCCGCATGCCTGCCGCCTCGGCGCGCGCCGCGCTCGCCGCGCTGCGGCCTTCGAGGCTCGTCAGCACCATGGCGCCGTTTGCCGTCAGCCGGCGGGCGATGCCGGCCCCCATCGTGCCCTGGGCGATGATCGCGACGATGGTCATGCGCGGCGGGTCTCCGATGCAGGGGAGCGTCAGCTTCCGCCAGCACCCCGCCGCCTGTCCACCGCGCCGGCGCCCGCCTAGCTCAGCGCGACCTCGAAGCCGCGCGCCGTCGCGGGGCGCGCCATCATCCGCGCATACCAGGCGCCGACCGCGGGGAATTCCGCCAGGTCCACCTGGTGGCGCTCATGCCGCCAGGCCCAGCCGAGGATGGCGAAATCGGCGATCGAGGGCTCGCCTTCCGTCGCGACGAAGTCCCGCCCCGCAAGCCGCCGGTCGAGCACGCCATAGAGGCGCTTCGTCTCGGCATGGTAGCGCGCCACGCCGTAGTCGCGCGCCGGGCCCTCGGGCTGCATCAGGAAGTGGTGCACCTGGCCGGGCATCGGGCCGAAGCCGCCCATCTGCCACATCAGCCATTCCCACACCGCCACCCGCTCCCTGAGGCCCTTCGGCATGAAGCGGCCGGTCTTCTCGGCGAGGTAGAGCAGGATGGCGCCCGATTCGAAGACGCTGATCGGCTGCCCGTCGGGCCCCTCGGGATCCACGATGGCGGGGATGCGGTTGTTCGGGGAGATCGCGAGGAAGGCCGGCGCGAACTGCTCCTTCTGGGAGATGTTCACGGGATGCACCGTGTAGGGCAGCCCCATCTCCTCCAGCGCCACGCTGATCTTTCGGCCATTCGGGGTGTTCCAGGTGTGGAAGGCGATCACGCGGCGGGGTCTCCTGGCTTCGGTTCGGGGCCGCTCCATCCCATGCCGGGAGGGCCACGCCAAGCTTGACCGGCGCGGCAGGTGTTTGCCACGCTTGGGCCCGTGACCACCCTCGCCAGCCTGCGCGCCGGGGACGACGACACGCTCTGGGCCGTGATCGCCACCGCCGGCCGGAAGAGCCGTGTCGCCAATGTCTATCGCTCCTATCGCGACGCGATGGAGGATCGTGCCTGGCGCGCCCAGCAGGTCAGCGACTATGCGGAGTGGCTGCGCCGGTCGTCGCAGCCGGTGCCGCATTACAGCGTCGCGCCGATCCGACGCGCCGACCTCCCGAAGAAGTGGAGCCCCCTGCCCGCGCTCGGCTTCCTGCGCGGGCAGGTCGTCTAGTCGGCCGTCGCGCCGGAGACGCGCACCACCTCCGCCCATTTCGCCACCTCGACGCGCAGGAAGGCGGCGAAATCGGCGCGGCTGCGGGCATCCGGCGCGAAGCCGGCGGCGGCGAGGCGCTGCGTCACCTCGGGCAGGCCGAGCGCGCGGTTGATCTCCGCATTCATCCGATCCGTGACGGCGGGCGGCGTGCCGGAAGGCGCCATCATCGCGAACCAGGTCAGCGCCTCGAAGCCGGGAAACCCCTGTTCCGCGACGGTCGGCACATCCGGCAGCGAGCGATCGCGCCGCGCGCCCGTGACGGCGATGGCGCGCAGCCTTCCCTCCCGCACCATCGCCAGCGCCGGCGGGAGCGAGGTGCTGCCGATCGGCACCTGGCCGCCGACCACCGCCGTCACCGCCTGGGCCGGGCCGAAGGGCACGTGCTGCACCTCGACGCGCGCGAGGCTGCGGAACAGCAGTTCCATGCCGAGATGCGTCGTCGTGCCGGTGCCGGAGGAACCGTAGTCGAGCGGCCGTGCGCGCGCGGCGGCGATCAGCTCCGGCAGGGTCCGCACGTCCAGCTTGTCCGGGTTCGCCGTGATGATGTTCGGCGTGCTCGCGAGCAGCGCCACCGGTTCGAGATCGGCGAGCGCGTCATAGCCGGCATTGCGGTAGAGGCTCGGGTTCACCGCGAAGGCGACGGAATGCGCGAGGAACACCGTGCCGTCGGCCGGGCTGCGGCGCACCGCGACGGTCGCGATGTTGCCGCCGGCGCCCGGGCGGTTCTCCACCAGCACGGGCTGGCCCAGCGCCGGGGAGATCGCGTTCGCCAGCACGCGGGCCAGCACATCCGTCGCGGCGCCGGGCGGGAAGGCGACGAGGATGCGCACCGGCCGCTCCGGCCATTCCGCGCGGGCCAGGCGCGGCGTGGCGAGAAGGGATAGCGCGGCAAGCGCCGCGCGGCGCGTCAGGGCCATGGTCGTCGTCCTCCCTCCTCGCTGTTTCGCGAGCGCCGCAGTCTCCGCCGGCTCGGGGCGGCGCGCAACCGGGCGCGGGGCGCGGCGTTGCCTCGTCAGAGTGATCCGCAGGAAGGAGAGAGCCATGCGTTGGATGGTGATGACCGCCCTGGCGGCGGCGATGGCGGTGCCGACGATCGCGATCGAGGCGGCGCAGATGGACCCGGTGCGTCCGGCGGCAACGCGCCAGGGCAACGCGCCGCTCGACCTCGGCCCGAACACGCCGGATGCCAACGCCGCGCATCGCGGCGGCGGGGTGATCCTGGAGAGCAAGCCGGGCGGCACGGCGCCCGAGCCGCGCCCGACGCCCGCCGTCCCGGTCGGCGGCTACGCGCCGCTGGTGGTCGGGCCGACGCCGGCCACCCCGCAATAGCTACTCGGCGGCGAGCCGGGGAGCCCGGTTCCAGCCATACTGCTCATCGAGGCCGAGGGCGCGCACGATGGCGACTCCCTTGGCAAGATGGTCGGGCTTGAGCCCGGTCAGCGGGCGGCGCAGGTCACCCGCCGGCAGTCCGACCGCCTTCATCAGCGACTTCACCGCCACCGGGTTGATCGCGCTGTAGGTGAAGTGCAGCAGCGGCAGCAGCCGCAGATAGGTCTCGCGGAACACCACGGACTGCTCCGGCGTGGTCCAGGGCGCGGAAAGCCGCGCCATGCCGGCGGGATCGATGTTGCCGGTCATGTTCGCGGTCCCGTGGCCGCCGAGCGACATGGTCGGCACGACCAGGCCGAGGTTGGGGCTGTCGCAGCACATGATCGTCGCATCCGGCTGCGCGGCGCAGACCTGCGCGACCTGGCCGACGCGCGTGGTGCTTTCCTTCAGCACGACGATGTTCGGGTGCTTCATGAGTCGCAGCAGGTGGTCCCAGTGAAGGTCCGACTTCACCCGCGGCGGGTTGTTGTAGATGCCGACGGGAAGTTCCACCGCATCGGCGCAGTCCCGGAAGAAGGTCTCGATGTCGTCCTCGGGGGCGCAGATATAGGCCGGCGCCGCGAGGATCGCGCCATCCGCGCCGGCGGCCTTCGCGTGCCTGAGATACTTGATGGTCGCATCCGTGCTGGTGCCGGTGCAGCCGTAGAAGAACTTCATCCCCTGCCGCGGCATTGCGGCCGTCTTCTCGACGATCTCGCGGCGCTCCTCGGGCGAGAGCATCGAGACCTCGCCGGTCGAGCCCATGATGAGCACGGCCGAGGTGCCGTTCTTCGCGTGCCAGTCGAGCAGCGTCCGGAAGCCGCCGAAATCCACGCTGCCATCGGCGTTGAAGGGGGTGATGAGGGCGACGAAGGATCCCTCGATCCGCATCTTGGCCATTGGGGTGCTCCGGGCTTTGATCGGGGTCTTGTAGCGCGCGGAGGGCGGGATGGCGACCGGGTTGACCCTGCATGGCTATTTCCGGTCCTCGGCGGCCTGGCGGGTGCGGATCGCGCTGGCGTTGAAGGGGGTGGGTGCGGCGCAGGCCTCGCATCACCTGCGCAGGAACGAGCAGCTCGCGGCCGACTACGTGCGGCTCAACCCGCAGGGGCTGGTGCCGGCGCTGGAGGTGGCGGGCCAGGGCGTGCTGACCCAGTCGCTGGCGATCGTCGAATGGCTCGACGAGACGCAGCCCGGCCCGACGCTGCTGCCGGCCGACCCTTGGGGCCGGGCGCGGGTGCGTGCGCTGGCCGCGGTCATCGCCTGCGACGTGCACCCGATCCAGAATCTGCGGGTGCTGCAATACCTCAAGCGGACTTTGGGCCAGGAGCAGGCCGCGATCGACGCCTGGGCGCGGCACTGGATCGAGCTCGGGCTGGCCGCCTTCGAGACCCGGCTGGCCGAGCCGGAGACGGGGCGGTTCTGCCACGGGGATGCGCCGGGCCTGGCCGATCTCTGCCTGGTGCCGCAACTCGGCAATGCGCGCCGCTTCGGGACGGACCTCGCGCCCTATCCGCGCGTGCTGGCAGTCGAGGCGGCCTGCCTGGAACTGGAGGCGTTCCGGGTCGCGGCGCCGGAGGTGCAGCCCGACGCGGAGTAGGAATTCTTCGCGAATCGGTTTCGGACAAATTCGGCCCTTCCCGGAGGATGGCTTGGGGGAGCGGATGCGGTTGGGAAAGAGCGGCGGACCTTGCGACGGCAAGGAACATTGTCCTAGATAGCGGTCGGGCCCACCGGAGCGCAAGGGGATAGCGCCATGCAGGTCGCCTTCGTCGGGTCCTTTGCCTGCCGGCTCGTGGAGCATGTCCGCGCGCAGATCTCCGTGCCCTGCGACATCGTCGCCGGCGAGCCGCCGGAGGTGCTGGGGCGGATGGGCGAGACGGAGGTGATCGTCTCCATGGTGCTGACGCGCGCCATGGTGGAGGCGGCGCCGAAGCTGCGCCTGATGCAGGTGGCCGGCGCCGGCACCGACCGGGTGGACCGCGCCGCCCTGCCGCCAGGCGTGCGTCTCGCCAACACCTTCGGGCATGAGACGGGCATCGCCGAATACGTCATCGGCGCGATGATTTCCCTCAGTCGCGATTTTTCCCGGCTCGATGCGGCGCTGCGGCAGGGCCTTTGGGAAAGCCAGTGGAAGCTCGGCGCGGAGGCGCCGTCGTTCTGGCCCGAATTGTCGGGGCGCACGCTGGGGCTGCTCGGCTTCGGCCATATCGGCGAGGCCGTCGCGGTGCGCGCGGCGGCGCTCGGCATGCGCGTGATCGCAACCGGGCGGCGGGCGCGGACGCCACCGGCGGGCGTCGCCTGGATCGGCGGGCCCGAGCGGCTGGAGGAGGTGCTGCGCGAGGCCGACCACCTCGTGGTCACCGTCCCGCTGGACGACACGACGCGCGGCCTGCTCGATGCGCCGCGCCTCGCGTTGATGAAGCCCACCGCCATCCTGGTGAATGTCGCGCGCGGCGAAGTGGTGCAGGAAACCGCGCTCTACGAGGCGCTGCGCGACCGCCGGATCGCCGCGGCGGCGCTGGATGTCTGGTACCGCTATCCGAAGGGGCCGGGCGTCACCATGCCGAGCGCCCTGCCCTTCCACGACTTGCCGAACGTACTGATGACGCCGCATGCCTCGGCCTGGACGGAGGGGATGGTGACCCAGCGGGCGAAGGCGGTGGCGGAGAACATTTCACGCGTTGCGCGGGGGGAGGAGCCGCTGAACGTGGTGGTGTGAGGCGCCCCACGGCCCCCCGAAAGCCCTCTCCACCCGCAGTTTGAGAGGGTTGGGTGAGGTGGCGTGCCGGCACGGCCGACATCACCGGGCGTGTATCGCGGCGCCGCGCTTGCATCAGGACGCCACCTGACAGGATCATCGCCGGTCGCGACGCCGGCCGAGGAGATGCGCGAGAGGTGGCGGAAGCCGAATTCCACCGCTTGTTCAGGCACCACTGGGAGGCCGGCACCGGCGGCCGCACGCGGTTCCGCGAGCGCTGGTGGGGAGCGCAATTGCCCGACGGGAGGGATCGCTGGACGCCGGAGACGTTCGCCGATGCCCTCGTCCACCACGGCGCGAGCGTGTCCCCCGGCTTGATCGCGCGCTGGGTGGGTGGCGCCGGGCCGCTGCCTGACAGTGCGGCGCTGCTCGCAATTCTTGCAACTTTCTTCCCTGCACCATCCGACGGCAGCTGGCCGCATCCGGACCGCCAGCGCATGCTGGACGCCTGGACCGCCGCATTGCGCGCGGCCGGCCGCGCCCCGCCTGACGCCGCGGCGATGCAGCGCCTCGGCGCCGAACTCCTGGCCGCCCCCCGCGAGCCCGATGCCATCGGCTTCGTCGTCGCCGGCAAGCGGCTGGCCATCGCCCCGCCGGCGCAGTCGGATCGCGACGCGGCGGCGCTGCCCCTGGTGGCGCAGCTTCTCCCGCTGGTCGTGGAGAAGCTGCGCGACCTCGTGGACACGATGGGTGCGCGGCTCGACAACCAGCGCGCCTGGCGGGGGCTGCCGGCGGCCGCGCGGGGATTGCTCGGGGCGGTCGGCAATGCCGCGCCGGAGATGCTGCCGGACCGGATCGCGGTGCTCTATCACCGCACGCTGTCGCTGGGGTCTTTTGTCGAGCAGGACGACCGGCTCGGCGGCACGCCGAATGCGCTGGACGAGGCGCTGGAGCCGGATATCCGTCGCGCGCTGGCCGATGCGCTGGCCTCGCTCGCGCCGTGGCTGCTGCAATTCCCGAGCGTGCGCGAGGCCGATGCCGCCAGGCGTGACTTCCTCAAGCGGCCCGAATTGTTCGAGGCGGTGCGGCCGCAGGTGGCCGATGCCAAGCGGGTCTTCGCCGAGGCAGCGGCCACCGGCGCGCTCTCAGAGGAGGACGCGGCCGAAGTCACCGCGATCGCGGAGGTCGCCGAGCGCCAGGGCCTGCAGGCCGAGAAGGCCGGCTATCGCGCGATCGGCACGGCGCGGCATCTCGTGGGCTCGGCGCTGGGGTGGAATCTCTGCGAGTCCTCCGCGCTGTTCGGCGGCGGCGGCACCGATGAGGCGATACGGCTGGCGCTGGCGCATGTGCTCGGCGCCTTCCTGCTGCGCGCCGAAATGCCGGCGCTGCGGCTGATGGAGGGCGCGGACCACGCGCTCGCAAGCTCCGTACGGCGCGGGCTGGCGATGGTGCGGGCGGAGGCGGTCGCCGCGTCGGCAGACGCGCGGGACGAGCCGGTGGCGCCACCGCGTCGGCAGGACGATGCGGCAACAGGACCGCCGCCGGATTTCGACACGGATCGTGTGCGGGAGACGATCCTTGCCGGGCGGGCGCCGCCGGCGGCATGGGTGCCGTGGATCACCGAACTGGACCTGAGAAAGACGGCGTTGGCCGACCTCGCGCCGCTGGCCGGCCTCGCCAATCTGCAAACGCTTCTGCTCAACGGCACGCGGGTGGCCGACCTCGCGCCGATGGCCGGCCTCGCCAATCTGCAAACGCTCCAGCTCAGTGGCACGCAGGTGGCCGACCTCGCGCCGCTGGCCGGCCTCGCCAAGCTGCACACGCTCTGGCTCGGCGGCACGCAGGTGGCCGACCTCGCGTCGCTGGCCGGCCTCGCCAATCTGCAATTGCTCCTCCTCGACGGCACGCAGGTGGCCGACCTCGCGCCGCTGGCCGGCCTCGCCAATCTGCAAATTCTCTGGCTCAACGGCACGCAGGTGGCCGACGTCACGCCGCTGGCCGGCCTCGCCAATCTGCAACAGCTCAACCTGACCGGCACGCAGGTGGCCGACCTCGCGCCGCTGGCCGGCCTCGCCAATCTGCAAACGCTCGACCTCAACCGCACGAGGGTGACCGACCTCGCGCCGCTAGCCGGACTGGACAAGCTGGTGGTGGCAATCTCCGGTGGCGAAGTGCGGCCCGCGGAACTGGCACGGCAGGGCAGGAGCCTGCGGGTCGTTGACATCGCGGTGCGCCGCACAAGCTCCCGCGATCCTCGATTTCCTCTGCCGTAGGTCTTCGCTAGCGTTGCAAAGCACACCAAGGCCATCGCGAAGCTTGGTTTCCCCGCCCCTCAATACTCACACACCACGTTCAACAACGCCTGCCGCTTCTCCACGGTCACCGCGTGGATCGCGCGGCGCAGCGCCGCAGGGAGCTCGGCGGGGTCGGTCACGCGCTCGCCATAGCCGCCGCTCGCCTCCGCGTATTTCTCGAAGGCGGGCGCGGGCTTGAGGTCCGCGAGCAACTCCCCGCGCTGCTTCGCAGCGGCGCCGTCGCGGTACATGGCGAGGGTGGAGTTGCGCACCGCCGCATACATGCCGTTGTTGAAGACGATCGCCAGCACCGGCAGGCCGTGCGCCTGCGCGACCCAGTGGCAGGCGGCGGGGTTGTTGAAGACATAGGCGCCGTCGCCGAGCGTCGCGACCACCAGCCGGTCGGGGGCGGCGAGCTTCACGCCGAGCGCGGCCCCGAATCCCCAGCCGAGGCCGCCGGCGGTGCTCTGGCCGTAGAAGCTGCCATGGATGGTGCGCGGGCAATGCGTCTGGCGCAGCGGGTATTCGTTGACGATGATCGCCTCGTCATCCAGCGCCTGCGCCAGGCAATAGCTGATCCATTCCGGCGTGATCGCGCCGTCGGGCGGCGCGGCGACGCTTGCCGACCAGGCTGCGCGCTGCGCGGCGCTCGCCACGCCATACTGCGCGACGCGATGCGCGAGGATGGGCGCGCCCTCCGGCAACAAGGGCGCAAGAAACCCGGCGATGCCGTCGAGGCCGGCCGCCGGCGTCGCGGTGATGGCGAGGTCGGTCGGGAAACTCCGCATCGGATAGCGCGCGAAGAGCGGGTCCTCGCCGAGATGGATCACGCGGCACGCCGGCGGCGGGTTCTGGAGCTGCGGAATCCAGGGCACGTCGGTATCCACCACCAGCACGCAATCGGCCTCGGCCAGCAGCGGTCCCGGCTCATAGCCCATATGCATCGGGTGGTCGGCGGCGAGGTTCACGAAGCGCGGGGTGAAGCTGATCACCGGCACGGCGAAGCGCGTGGCGAAGCGGGTCAGCGCGTCGAAGCCGGCGCGCGTGCGGCCGGCGGCGGAGGTGATGATCAGCGGGCGCTGCGCCGAGGCGAGCAGGCCGGCGGCGGCTTCCAGGCTCGCGGGATCGGGCGGCGGCGCGGCGGGCGATGCGGCGGGCTCGCGCACCGTGGCGCTGCCGGCGGGCGCGGCGAGCGTGTCGCGCGGCAGCGTCGCATAGACAGGCCCGCGCGGCGATGACATCGCCAGCGAGAGCGCGCGGCTGACGAGATCGGCGGCCTGTTCGGGCTGGCGCAGCTCGCCTTCCCATTTCACCGCCTCGCGCAGCATCCCGGCCTGGTCGAACATCTCCTGCGCCCAGTGGATGTGGCGCGTGCGCGCGCCGTGCCGGCCCTTCTCGGCATAGGGCGTGCGGCCGGCCAGGACGAAGACCGGCGTGTTGTCGCGCGCCGCGTTCAGCACGCCGTTCAGCGTGTTCGCGGTGCCGACATTCACATGCACCATCACCGCCTGCGGCCGCCCGGTGATCATCGTCACGCCATGCGCCATCGCGACGGCGGCGTTCTCATGCGGGACCGTCATCGGCTTCGGCAGGCGGACATTGCTGCCTTCGAGCTTCGCGAAGGCCTCGACGATCGGCGGGAAATCGGTGCCGCCATTGGCGAAGAAATACTCGACGCCGCTGGCGCCGAGCTGGCGGAGGAAGAGTTCGGCGGCCGAGACCGTCATCAGTTCACCGTCGCACCGGAGAGGGTGATGGCCTCGCGCATCACGGGCGTGAGGCGCCGCATGGACTCCGCCATCTCCTGCGGCGTGGAGCAGACGGGATCGGTGCCGATGCGCAGCAGCGCCTGGCGCACGCCCTGGTCGGCGCAGGCCTGGCGCATCAGGCCCGCGAGCCGCGCGACGATCGGCGCGGGCGTGCCGGCGGGCGCCATCATGCCGTTCCAGGTGCCGATCTCGAAGCCGGCGAAGCCCTGTTCCGCGACGGTCGGCACATCCGGGATCAGCGCGCTGCGCGTGGCACCCGTCACCGCGATCAGCCGCACCGTGCCGGCCTGCACCGCCGCCATCATGTCGAGCGCATTGCCCATATGCACATGGATGCGCCCGCCCATCACGTCCTGCATGGCGAGCGGCCCGCTGCGATAGGGCACGTGCTCCATGCGCAGATCGAGCCGCTTGAGCAGATACTCCATGCCGAGATGGCTGAGCCCGCCCGTGCCGCCCGAGGCGTAGTGCACCTGCCCCGGACGCGCGGCGACGAAGGCGCGGAATTCCGTGAGCGTCGTCGGCCCGAACTCCCGCGAGACGAGCAGCACCAGCGGATTGGCCGCGGTGATGGCGATCGGCGTGAAGGCGGCGTGCGGATCGAAGGGCAGCCGCTGCATCAGCGGCAGCACGACGACATGCGAGGCGCTGGCATGCAGCAGCGTGTAGCCATCGGCGGGGCTGCGCATCACCGCCTCCATGCCGATCGCGCCATTGCCGCCGGGTCGGTTGTCCGCCACCACGGGCTGGCCGAGATGGCGCGAAAGCCACTCCGCGCCGATGCGGCCGATCTGGTCGCTGACGCCGCCGGCGCCGAAGGGGATGATCAGGCGGATCGGCCGGTCCGGCCAGGTCTGCGCGCGCGCGGGCAGCGCGAGGGCGAGGAGGGCCAGCAGGCCGGGCAGCAGCAGGCGAAGGCGCATCGGCGAAGGGTCTCCCGACAGAGGGACGTCATGGCTGGCGCGACTTGTCCGGACAATGCGGCGCGTGACGCGGGCGTGCAAGCCGCGCGATTATTTCGCCCCTGCCCCCTTCCCCTCCGGCCCGGTCAGGGGCAGGTGAAGGGCACGCCTCAAGGGAGACTCATCCATGCATCGCCGCGACCTGCTGCGCGCCGGAACGCTCGCCATCGCCGGTGCCCCCCTGGCCCTGCCGGCCCTCGCGCAGGGCTGGCCGACGCGGCCGATCGTGATCGTCGTGCCCTTCCCGCCGGGCGGGTCGAACGACCTGCTGGCGCGGCCGCTCGCGGCGAAGCTGCAGCAGGCGCTGAACAACCACCCCGTCGTCGTCGAGAACCGCGGCGGCGCGGGCGGCACGGTGGGCGCGGTGCATGTCGCGCGCAGCCCGGCGGATGGCCATACGCTGATGTGGGGTCATGTCGGCACGCTCGCCGTCAACCCGTGGATCTATCCGAACAACCCGTATGACGTGCTGCGCGATTTCGCCCCCGTCGCGCAGGTCGCGACGCTGCCCGGCGTGCTCGCGGTGCATCCGAGCGTCGGTGTGCGCACGGTGGCGGAGTTCGTCGCGCTGGCGAAGCGCCAGCCGGGCAGCATCGAATACGGCAGCGCGGGCAACGGCTCGGCCAGCCATATCACCATGGCCTCCTTCGCCGATGCGGCGGGGATCGAGCTCGTCCACGTGCCCTATCGCGGCAACGGGCCGATGCTGACGGATCTGCTGGCCGGCCGCGTGAAGTGCAGCTTCGCCGGCGCGCCCGTGGTGCTGCCGGCCGCGCGCGACAACCGGCTGCTCGCGCTCGGCGTCTCCTCGCGTGCGTCGAGCCCGCTGGTGCCGGGCGTGCCGCCCGCCGGCGAGGCGGTGCCGGGCTATGAGATGGTGCAGTGGCACGGCCTGGTCGCGCCGGCGGCGACGCCGCCCGAGGTCATCACGCGGCTGAACACGGTGATCAACGGCTTCCTCAACGATCCCGAGATGACGCAGCGGCTCGCCGTGGAAGGCGCCGAGGCGGCGCCGCGCTCGCCGGCCGAGTTCCGCGCGCTGATCACGGCGGAGCTCGACCGGTTCCGCGGGCTGATCCAGCGCGCGGGGATCCGGGCGGATTGATCACCCTCACCCTCGCCTGCGGCGCGTATGATCGCGTGCGCCCGTTGTTCGACGGGCGCGTCGCGATCGAGGGCGTGCGGCTCGCCTGCCTCGCGCTGCCCTCCGAGCAGAGTTTTCCGCGCGCCGTCGGCCGCGCGGAGTTCGACGTGACGGAGCTTTCGGCGGCCTCGCAGATCGTCCAGGTCGCACGCGGCGCGAACGCCTATGTCGCGCTGCCGATCCCGGTCGCGCGCGCCTTCCGGCATGGCTGCATCTATCTCCGCGCCGATGCCGGGATCGCGCGGCCGAAGGATCTGGAAGGGCGGCGTGTCGGCATCCCCGAATACGGGATGACGATGGGGCTCTGGCTGCGTGGCATCCTCGCCGAGGACCATGGCGTGGCGGTCAACGGCATCGCCTGGCGCACCGCCGGCACCAACGCCGCTGGCCGGAAGGAAAGGCTGGCGCTCAACCTGCCGGACACGATGGATGTGCGGCCGCTGCCGGAGGGGGCGACGCTGAACGCGGCGCTGCTCGCGGGCGAGCTGGACGCGGTGCTCTCGCCCACGCCGCCCGATGCCTTCGCCGCCGGCGATCCGCGCGTCACGCGGCTGTTCCCCGATCCGCGCGCGGCGGCCGAGGCCTGGCATGCGCGCAGCGGCTTCTTCCCGATCATGCACCTGGTCGGCGTCCGGCGTGACGTGCTGGACCGTGCGCCCTGGCTCGCATCCGCGCTGTGCGACGCCTTCGAGCGCGCGAAGCGCATCGCCGCGGCGGAGTGGGAGGCGAATCTCGCAAAGAGCTCGCCGACGACGATGTTTCCCTTCCTCGCGGAGGACTGGGCGCAGGCGCGCGCGCTGTGGCGCGACGGGCTGGCGGCGAACCATGCGGAGTTCACGGCGATGGGCCGCTTCGCGCGCGACCAGCACCTGACAGGCGGGCTGGTCACGCCCGAGACGCTGTTCCCCGCTACAGGATGAAGTCCGTGGCGGTCAGCGCGAGTGCGCCGTTGAGCAGGATCGCGAAGTCGGCGCGGTTGTCGCCGGTGGTCTCGGCCTCGACCAGCGTCCGCACGCCGCCCTGGATGACGTAGCGGAGCTGGCCGGCGGCGGTGAAGGCGGCGGTGCCGATGAAGGCGAAGGCATTGTCGGTGCCGCCCGGGATCGCATCAATGGCCGAGAGAGCGATGCGGTCGAGCGGCGAACCGGGCGCACCCAGCTGGAAATCGGCGATGCGGTCGCGCCCGGCGAGCGCGGCGGTGCTTTCCGTGATTGCGGCGTAGGCGAAGACATCGTTGCCCTCCCCGCCATGCAGAAGGTCCGCCCCCGCGCCGCCCTCCAGCGTGTCGGCGCCGGCATTGCCGATGAGGCGGTCATTGCCGTTGAGGCCGGTCAGCACGTCGTTGCCGTCGCGCCCGATCAGCGTCTCGGCGCCGGCGGCGCCGGTCAGCGTGTCGTTGCCAGGGCCGCCGGCGAGCATCTCGAAGCCGAGGATGAGATCGCCCTCCGCCTCCGCGCCCAGGCCGAGGCCGGTGGTGAGGTTGACGTTCACCGCGAGGCTCGTGCGGTAGTCGAGCAGGTCCACGCCCGCGCCGCCATCGAGGTCGTCGGCGCCGGCGCCGCCCAGGATCGTGTCGTTGCCCTCGCCGCCAAGCAGCGTGTCGGCGTCATCGCCGCCGAAGAGCACGTCGGCCCCGCCATTGCCTTCGAGCAGGTCGGCGCCGGTATTGCCGAGCATCGTCTCCGCCGCGCGGCCGCCGAGCAGCGTGTCGTTCCCGTCCTCGCCATAGATGGCGCCGCTGTTGAACGGATCGGCGGCGGCCCAGATGCCCTCGCGCCCGTCATAGAGGTCGTTGCCGCCGCGCAGCGCGATCGTGCCCAGGATGGTGCCGGCGTTGGCGATGCGGTCGGCGCCGGCGCCGAGCAGCATGACCGTGTCGCGCGCCGTGATGGTGCCGGCGTTCTGCAGGACGAGCCCGAGGCCGGAGCCGAAATCGGCCTGGATCAGCCCGTTGATGGCGCCGGTGTTGTCGAGGCGGACATCGCTGCCGCCGAGCTGGATGGTGCCGCTGATCGTCCCCGCATTGGCGATGCTGACGGCGGCGTTGGCGAGGTTGAAGGCGAAGGTGCTGCCATGGATCGTGCCGGTGTTGCCGATCACGGCGGCGGTGGCGTTGGTCAGCGCGATCGCGGTGCCGCTGGTGATGCTGCCGGCATTGCTGATGCGGTGTCCGATGCCGGTCCCCTGGATGCCGTAGAGTGCGCCGGCCATCACCCCGTCATTCGAGAGCGTCAGGCCGTTCGCGAAGATGTTGAGCGCGCTGCCCGCCGCCTCCAGCCGGCCGCTGTTCGAAAGCGCGGTGAAGTTGCCTGAGACGTAGATCGCATCCGTCCGCGCGGTGATGAGGCCATTGTTGATCAGCCTCGCATCGGCCCCGCTGCTCTCCACCCCCGCGCCGCCGGCCGAATGGATCTCGCCGCTGTTCGAGAGGGTGTTCGGCACCTGCGCCGGTCCGAAGCTGAACAGGCGCACCGCACCCCACCCGCTGCCGCCGCTGAACACCTGGCCGGTGCTGGTGATGGTGACGCTGTAGCCCGAATCGTAGCCGCCATTGATCGCGACGCCCGCGCTGCTGCCGATGGTGCCCTGCACGAAAACCTGGTTCTGGCCGAGCAGGCGCAGCGCCTCGAAGCTGAGCGAGCTGGCCAGCAGCTCGCCGCTCCGCGTGACGATCACGCGGTTGCCGACGTCGATCTGGAGGAAGACGTCGAGCTGGGTGGTGGTGACGTAGGTGGTGGACATGCGGGGCTCCCCGGTGGCGGTGCCGGAGGGTCGCCAGGGCGGCGCTCGTTTCGCAACCAGAAAATCGCGCCGGTCGGATCATTCCCCTATACTGCCGGCTCGCCCGGCGGCCCGGCCGGGCCCGCCGCCTAGCCCGGACTTCTCACCAGGCCAGCCGATGATCGCGCAGGACCTGGTGGTGCCTGGGTCGTTGCGGAGCGAGGCCAAGACGGACTGTCTTGGCGAGCGACGCGGCGGCCCAGGCGCCGCCAGGGACAAGCGAGGGCGGCTGCAACTGGTGAGAAGTCCGGGCTAGAGCTGCGCGCGTTGCGTCATCGCGGCACGCATGCTGCCGACGAGGGCGAGGCTCATCGGCGTCGGAATGGGCTGGGCGTTCACCTCCTGCACCTCGTAGCCCGCTGCCGCCGCACCCAGGAGCGCGGGATCCAGGCCGCCGGAGAACCCCATGGACCAGTTCGCGAAGTCGCGCGTCTCGATGACACCGAAATCGAGAACCCGGATATCGGTGTGGCGCGGATCGGCGATGATGCGGTCGAAGGTGGCGAGAAGCGGCCGGCTGACCCCTTCGAGGACCTGCGCGAACCAGCCTGCCCCGACGGCGAGCGCGCCGGTCAGCCCACCTTGCGCATTGTGCAGCGCGCTGACGCGCGCGATCGCCTCGGCCTGCTCGACGAGGCACGACGGATCGGTCTCCACCGCGCAACTCACATAGAGCAGGCGGTACAGGACTGTATCGAATTCGGGAATGCGCTTGCGCCGCACGGCCAGCCCGCCGGCAAGCCGGCGGACCTGGATGCTCGTCTCGTTCAGGTCCTTCGCCTCGGCCGTGGTGAGCGGCGCCTTGGCGGCCGTGCCGAGCATCCGCAGCATGTCGGCATATTCCGCCGCGAGCACCTTGCCCCGACGACTCATGTAGCGATGGTAAGCGGCGCGATTCGTGAAGCCCTGGTGGGGGAGGGTCATCTGGCTGCGGCTCCTGCGCAAGGTTGCGCGCTTGGCAAGCTGGTAGCAGCGCGAGATGTAATTACCAACGATACAGGCACTTCACGACAGGCAAGGAGTTGTAGCGGCCCGCCACGACTTTGTATCTCGTTGCCAGAGTCGGCGCCGCGCCGCGGAGTTGCTTCGCGTGGTCCGCAACGCCTGGCCGCACCGCAGGCGGCGATGCCCGGGGCTCGCACGCATGGATGTGGCGAACTGCGCCGAGCCCGAGCACAATGCGGGCATCGCGACGGAGGCGTGCATGAGCGTGCGCATTGACTACTTCATCTCGCTGAACAGCCCCTGGACGCATTTCGGCGCAGACCGGATCGTGGCGCTCGCGGCCTGGAAGGAGGCGACGCTCCGGGTCTATCCGGTGGATCTCGGGGGCACGGTGTTTCCGGCCTCCGGCGGGCTGCCGCTGCCGAAGCGCAGCGCGCAGCGGCGCGCCTACCGGATGCAGGAACTGATCCGCTGGCGGACGCATCTCGACATCCCGATCGATCTCGAGCCGACGCATTTCCCCTTCGACGAGGCGCTCGCGGCGCAATGCGTGATCGCGGTGCGGGAGCTGAAGGACGACAAGCGCGCGGTGGCGCTGGCGCACCGCATCCTCAAGGCGCTGTGGGAGGAAGGGCGGAACCCCGGGGACCGCGACGAACTCGCCGGGCTGATCGCCGACATCAACCTTGATCCCACCTGGGTGCTGAAGGAAGCCGATCGCGAGGAATGGGCGAAGCAGCGGCGGGAGGACAGCGCGATGGCGCTGGAACGCGGCGTCTTCGGCGCGCCGACCTACATCATCGAGGAGGAAATCTTCTGGGGCCAGGATCGGCTGGAGTTCGTGAAGCGGTATCTCGAACAGGCCGAATAGTAAAAATTTGGATGAATCCCGGAAAATAATCTTGCCCACGTTGTTGCGCAGACCAGCCATTTCGTGCGCCAATGTAACCTCGGCGCCCTGAGCCCAGGTCGCCCAAAGGCGGCATGACGCCGCGGGGCTCCACAGCAGAGGGCGGGCAGGCGCATGTCCGAGGAATACGGCACCAGCGGCAACAACACGATCAGCGCCGATGCCGGCGCGCACACCCTCTACGGCCTCGCCGGCAATGATTCGCTCAAGGGCAACATCGTCAGCGACGTGCTCGTGGGCGGCATGGGGAACGACACCCTGGTCGGCCTCGACGGTGCCGACACGCTGCGCGGCGCGCATGGCAATGACAGCCTGGAAGGCGGGGTCGGCGGCGACCGGCTGAGCGGCGACGACTGGGTCGTCTACAATGACGACCTGATCGCCTATGTGCATATCGGCCCCGAGGGCATCACCTGGACCGATGCGCGCGACGAGGCCTACACCGTCAGCGCCGACAGCGCGCTCGGCAACCTCGGCAGCGAGGCGCGCAACGACGCCTTCGTTGCGCAGATGCTGATCGATGAGGGCGACGGCGTCTGGACCGGTGGGTTCCAGGCCAACACCAGCAGCGGCTTCGAGCCGGCCTTCGGCTGGGTCTGGGTCGCGCGTGCCGGCAACACCGGCTTCGGGCACACCGAATGGGCGCCGGGCGAGCCGAACGATGCCGGCGGCAACGAGGATTATGTCCTGCTGCTGGGCAGCGGCCTGTGGAACGATGTCGAGGCCAATGGCTCGATCAAGCGCACCGGCTACGTCGTGCAGACCCGCGAGATCCCCGCCGCCTCCGACGACACGCTGCGCGGCGAGGACGGCGCGGACACGCTGCTCGGCAATGTCGGGGAGGATTCGCTCTCCGGCGGCAACGACAATGACCGGCTGGATGGCGGCGCAGGGAGCGACACGATCTCCGGCGGCAGCGGCGCCGACACGGTCGAGACGAGCTGGAGCGGCTTCGACCTGATCAACGGCGATGACGGCGACGATGTGATCATCGTCGTCGGCGCCTTCCTCGCACCCAGCGAGGCCGACACGATCCATGGCGGCGCGGGCAGTGATTCGGTCCTGGCGGCGGCCGGGCGCAACCGCCTGTTCGGCGAGGCCGGCAACGACACGCTGGCGATGCCCGGCAGCGGCAGCCCGGCGGAGGGCAGCACGCTCGACGGGGCGGATGGCGCGGACCGGCTGCTCGGCGGCGTCGGCAACGACCTGATGCTGGGCGGCATCGGCGGCGACACGATGAGCGGCTCCTCCGGCAACGACACGCAGCTGGGCGGCGCCGATGCGGATTCGCTCGACGGCGGCAGCAACGACGACAGCCTGAGCGGCGAGGGCGGCAACGACACGCTCGACGGCGGCGGCGGCAACGACATACTGGATGGCGGCGCCGGCAATGACCTGATCCGTGTCAACGCCGCGGGCGACGTGGTCGTCGAGGCGATCGGCGGCGGCGCCGACACCGTCGAGGCGAGCGGCAGCTACACCCTGCCGGGCGCGGCCGTGATCGAGCGCTTCCTGCTGACCGGCACCGCCATCGGCGCCGGCGGCAACGGCAATCCGGACGACATCCTCGGCAATGCCTCGAACAACCGCCTGCTCGGCTTCGCCGGCGCGGACACGCTGAATGGCGCGGATGGCGCCGACACGCTGGATGGCGGCACCGAGGCAGATACGCTCACCGGCGGCAATGGCGCGGATTCGCTGTTCGGCGGCGACGGGGCGGATACGCTGGATGGTGGCGCCGACCACGACACGCTGGATGGCGGCGCGCAGAACGACACGCTGCGCGGCGGCACCGGCAATGACAGCCTGAACGGCGGCGACGGCGCCGACACGCTGAACGGCGAGGGCAATGCCGATACGCTGGATGGCGGCGGCGGCAACGACCTGTTCATCCTCACGGTCAACGACGACATCATCCGCGAAGCGGTCGGCGCCGGCGCCGATACGGTGCTGGCCTCCGTCTCCTACGGGCTGGAGATCGGCCAGGAGATCGAGGTTCTCGCCGCCGCCGCGCTGTCCCTGCTGCTGAGCGGCAACGAATTCGCCAACCGCATCATCGGCAGCAACGGCACCGACACGCTCGAAGGCTCCTTCGGCGCCGACACGCTGATCGGCGGCAATGGCGACGACAGGCTGTTCGGCGAGCAGGGCGCCGACACGCTGCTCGGCGACAGCGGCGCCGATACGCTCGATGGCGGGTCCGAAGCCGACAGCGTCATGGGCGGCGGCGGCAATGACAGCCTGGCGGGCGGCAGCGGCGACGACACGCTGGATGGCGGGCTCGACACCGACACGCTGCGCGGCGGCGCCGGGAACGACCTGTTCCGCGTCTCCGGCGGCGACCAGGTGTTCGAGGCGATCGGCGAAGGCGCCGATACCGTCACATCCACGGGCGGCCATACCCTCGCCGGCGGGCAGGAGATCGAGGCGCTGGTCCTCGGCGCCTTCATCGCGGGCTCCGCGACCGGCAACGAGTTCGCGCAGCGCATCGTCGGCAATGAATTCGCCAATACGCTGCAAGGGCTGGGCGGCGCCGATACGCTCTCCGGCGGCCTGCTGAACGACAGCCTCGATGGCGGCAGCGGCGGCGATTCACTCTCCGGCGGCGACAACGACGATACGCTGTCCGGCGGCCTGGATGGCGATACGCTGAACGGCGGCGCCGGCGCGGACCTGCTCCAGGGCGGCGCGGGGAACGACTGGTTCCAGGCGGTCACCGCGACCCAGACCGTGGTGGAGACCGCCGGCGGCGGGGCCGACACGCTGGAAACGACGGGCAGCTTCACGCTGTCGGCGGACCAGGAGATCGAGGCGCTGCTGCTCGGCGCCGGCGGCACCGATGGCACCGGCAACGATGTCGGCCAGCTCATCCGCGGCAACGCGCTCGGCAACCGGCTGATCGGTCTCGGCGGCGCCGACACGCTGGATGGCGGCAGCGGCGGCGATACGCTGGAGGGTGGTGCCGGCAATGACCTGTTCCTGGTGGATGATCCCGGCGACACGCTGGTGGAGCTCGGCGGCGAGGGCGCCGATACCATCATCGCCTCCGTCAGCGGATCGCTGCTGCTGGGCCAATCCATCGAGACCGTGCAGCTCACCGGCGGCGCGGTCTTCATCATCGGCAACGAGCTGGACAACCGGCTGATCGGCAACGCCGGCGACAACACGCTGAATGGCGGCGCGGGCGCCGATACGCTCGAAGGCGGCGCCGGCAACGACTTCTACAGCGTGGACAGCCTGCTCGACGTGATCGTCGAGACGGCCGGCCTCGACAGCGTGGCGGCCAGCGTGGACTGGACGCTCGGCAGCGGGCTGGAGGCGCTGGCGCTGTTCGGCTCGGCGCTTCAGGGCACCGGGAACGGGCTCGACAACCTGATCAGCGGCACCACGCAGGACAACCGGCTCGATGGCCAGGCCGGCGCCGATACGCTGAACGGCGGCGATGGCGCGGATACGCTGATCGCCGGCACGGGCGCGGACAGCCTGAATGGCGGGCTCGGCAACGATCTCTACATCCTGGCCGATGGCGGCGACACCATCACCGACAACGGCGGCGCCGACACCGTGATGAGCGGTGCCGACCACACGCTCGGCGTGACGATCGAGGCGCTCGTGATGACCGGCGCCGCGCTGATCGGCACCGGCAACGGGCTCGACAATCTCATCATCGGCAATGACCAGGACAACGCCATCAACGCCGGCGGCGGCAACGACACGGTGGATGGCGGGCTCGGCCACGACACCATCCTGGGCGCCAGCGGCGCGGACAGCCTGGTGGGGGGCGACGGCGCGGACAGCCTCAATGGCACGGCGGGCGCGGACACGCTGGTGGGCGGCGCCGGCAACGACGCCTTCGTGGTGGACGATGCCGGCGACATCGTCGTGGAACTCGCCGGCGGCGGCGTGGACACGGTGTTCAGCGGCATCAGCTACACGCTCGGCGCGACGCTGGAACACCTGACGCTGACCGGCAGCGCGGCCAACGGCACGGGCAACGGCCTGGCCAATGTGCTGATCGGCAGCAATGCCGCGAACCTGCTCGCGGGCGGCGGCGGAACCGACAGCCTGGCCGGCGGCAACGGCCAGGACACGCTGAACGGCGGCGCCGGCGCCGACACGATGGCCGGCGAACTCGGCAACGACCGCTACGTCGTGGACACGGCCTTCGACGTGCTGATCGAGCAGCCGGGCGAGGGCAACGACCTGGTCACCGCGTCGGTGAACTGGACGCTCGGGGCCGATTTCGAATCGCTGACGCTGACCGGCGCGCTGAACGTCAGCGGCACCGGCAACGCCCTGGTGAACCGGATCGCCGGCAACACGGGCAACAACCTGCTGAGCGGGCTGCAAGGCAACGACAACCTGATCGGCGGCGACGGCGCCGATACGCTGATCGGCGGCGCCGGACGCGACGCGCTGACCGGCGGCGCGGATGGCGACCGCTTCGTGCTCAACGACACCGCCGCCGGGCCGGACCGGATCAACGACTTCACCTCCGGCCAGGACGTCATCGCCGCGGATTCGCTGGGCTTCGGCGGCCTGCCGATCGGCTCACTGGACCCCGCGCGTTTCGTCGCGCACGCCTCCAACCTCGCGACCACGCCCTTCGGCACGGCGCAATTCGTCTACAACACCGGCGATGGCAGCCTGCTCTTCGACGGCGACGGCCTCGGCGGCGCCAACGCGGTGCGCATCGCGCTGCTCACGGGCGCGCCGACATTGGCCGCGGCGGACATCGTGATCGCGTAGTGCGCGGCGGGTGAAGGGGTCTTGAGGAGGGCTCTGCCCTCCTCAAACTCCTCCCGCGAAAGGGCAGCGGCCCTTTGGAAACCCATTCGTCTTCGTGGCTTTGTTGGGAGGGGGCCGGTCGCGACCTTGATCGAGGGCACACCTGGCCCCCTCCCAACAAAGCCACAAACAAAAAGGGGTCCAGGGGACCGCTGTCCCCTGGCGGGGGAGGTCTGGAGGGGGCAAAGCCCCCTCCAGGGCACCTCACGCCGCCGCGTACCGCGCGAGCGCGAGGTCGTCGTGGGCGATCTCGGGCGCGCGGCCGGTGACGAGATCGGCGAGGAGGCGGCCGGAGCCGCAGGCCATCGTCCAGCCCAGGGTGCCGTGCCCGGTGTTGAGGAACAGGTTGTCGTAGCGCGTCGGTCCGATCACCGGCGTGCCGTCCGGCGTCATCGGGCGCAGGCCGGTCCAGAAGCTGGCCTTCGCGAGATCGCCGCCGCGGGGGAAGAGATCCGAGACGGAGTGCGCGAGAGTCGCGCGGCGCGGGCCGCGGAGCTTGAGCGAGAAGCCCGCGAGTTCCGCGGTGCCACCGACGCGGATGCGGTCGCCGAGCCGGGTGATCGCGACCTTGTAGGTCTCGTCCATCACGGTGGAGACGGGCGCGGCCGCTTCATCGGTGATCGGCAGCGTCAGCGAGTAGCCCTTCACCGGATAGACCGGCACGTGGACGTTCAGCGGCGCGAGCAGCGCCGGCGTGTAGCTGCCTGTCGCGACGACATAGCGGTCGGCGGTGAAAATCCCCTGGTCGGTGACGACGCCGGTGATCGTGCCGGCCTCGTTGGTCAGGCCCTGCACGGTGACGCCGTGGCGGAAGGTGACGCCGGCGGCGGCCGCGAGCGCGGCGAGGCGCTGCGTGAATAGGAAGGCATCGCCCGTCTCGTCGCCCGGCAGGCGCAAGCCGCCGACGAACTTGCCCGCCGTGAGCTTCAACGCGGGCTCGGCGGCGATGCAGCCGGCGGCGTCCAGCAGTTCATGCGGCACGCCGAAGCTGCGCAGCACCTCCATGTCGGCGCCGACCGCGTCGAGCTGCTTCTGGGTGCGGAAGAGCTGGAGCGTACCCTTCGTGCGCTCGTCGTAGCGGATGCCGGTCTCGGCGCGCAGGTCGCGCAGGCAGTCGCGCGAATACTCGGCGAGCCGCACCATGCGGGACTTGTTTACGCCATAGGCGGCCTCGGTGCAGTTCGCGAGCATCTGGCCGAGCCAGCGATAGAGCCCGCCATCGAGCCGCGGCCAGAGCACCAGCGGGCGGTGGCGCATCATCAGCCACTTCAGCGCCTTCACGGGGATGCCGGGGCCGGCCCAGGGCGCGGAATAGCCGGGCGAGACCTGGCCGGCATTGGCGAAGCTGGTTTCCAGGCCCGCGGCGGGCTGGCGGTCGAGCACGGTCACCTGGTGGCCGGCGCGGGCGAGGTACCAGGCGCTGGAGACGCCGATGACGCCGCTGCCGAGGACGAGAACGCGCATGGTGGGCCAGCTCCGATCCGGGATGACAACGGGAGGATACTGGCGGGATCGGTGCATTTCCGGCTGAACCGACGCAGGGCGTGACGAAACCGGCGCTCTCTTCGTATAATCGTGCGTGTTTTCGCAGGATCTACACATGGACGAGATCGACCGCGCGATCATCCGCGAACTCCGCCGCGACGGCCGCATGCCCAATGCCGCGCTCGCCGAGGCGGTCGGGCTCTCGCCCTCCGCCTGCCTGCGGCGGCTGCGCATGCTGGAACGTGACGGCACGATCCGCGGCTATACCGTGATCACCGACGAGGCGCCGGCGAAGGACAGCGTGACGGTGATCGTGCAGATCACCCTCGAACGCCAGACCGACGATCACCTCCGCAAGTTCGAGGACGCGGTGCGGCGCTGCCCGGAGGTGCGATCCTGCCACCTGATGACGGGCATGTCGGACTATCTGCTGCGCCTCGAGGTCCGCGACGCCGCCGATTACGAGCGCGTGCACAAGGAGGCGCTCTCCCGCATGCCCGGCGTGGCGCGGATCCAGTCGAGCTTCGCGATCCGCACCGTGATTCGCGGATGATCCCTGTTGCGTCGCGACAATGGGTTTGAAAGAGTGGCGGCGAAACCCAGGGAGAAGCTGATGAAATTGCATACGACCCGGCGCGGCCTGCTCGCCGCCGCCGCGCTGCTGCCGCTGCCTGCGCTGTCGCAGGGAAGCTATCCGGACCGGCCGATCCGGCTGATCATGCCCTTCCCCGCCGGCGGGTCCTCCGACACGCATGCGCGCGCCTTCGCCGATGCGATGAGCCGCGAATTGCCGCAGCGGATCGTGGTGGACAACCGCTCCGGCGCCGGCGGCAACATCGGCGTGGACGCGGCCGCGAAGAGCCCGGCGGATGGCTACACGCTGCTCGCCACCGGCCCGAACATCATCAACACGCGCTACCTGGTCCGCGACACGCCCTTCCGCTGGGAACGCGATTTCGATCCGCTGGGGCTGATGTTCTCGGCGCCGAACGTGCTGGTGGTGCACCCCTCCGTGCCGGCGCGCACGGTCTCGGAGTTCATCGCGCATGTGAAGGCCAATCCGGGGCGCCTGAACTTCGGCTCGGCCGGCGCCGGCGGCTCCATCCATCTCTCGGCCGAGATGTTCATGGAGATGACCGGCACGCAGATGGTCCATGTGCCCTATCGCGGCGATGCGCTGCTGCGCGCCGACATGACGAACGGCAACATCCAGGTGCTGTTCGGCGGCATCACCACCGCGCTCGAGCCGATGCGCGCAGGGCAATGGCGCGGCCTCGGCGTGACAGGCCTCACGCGCTGGCCGGCCGTGCCGGACCTGCCGACGATCGCCGAGACCATCCCGGGCTTCAACGTGACAAGCTGGATGGGGCTGTTCGCGCCGAAAGGCGTGCCAGCGCCCGCCATCGCCCGCCTGCGCGCGGCCTTCGACAAGGTGATGGCCAACCCGCAGAACATCGCCGATTTCGAGCGGCTGGGCGTGCAGGTCACCCCGAGCAGCGCGGCGGACCACCTGGCCTTCATGCAGAACGAGGAACGCCGCTGGTCGCCGATCCTGTCGAAGATCGAGCCGAGCTGAGGGCCTGGGTTACGCTGTCCTTGAGGGGGGCTCTGCCCCCCTCAAACTCCCCCCGCCAAAGGGCAGCGGCCCTTTGGAAACCCATTCGTCTTCATGGCGGTGTGGGGAGGGGGCCGGTCGCGACCTTGATCGAGGGCACACGCGGCCCCCTCCCCACAACGCCATAAACTGATAGGGGTCCAGGGGACCGCTGTCCCCTGGCGGGTGGGGTTTGGGGAGGGCAGCGCCCTCCCCAAAAAGACAGTGCAGCACAGGAGGCCCCTCAGCATGACTCATCTCCGCCTGGCCGCGCGCGTCTGTCGGTTCCTGCCGGCGACGCGCGTGACGGACGACATCAGCGTGCTGACGCTCAAGACGCTGGTCTTCGAGCCGTTGTTGCGCTGGGTGGAGGGTGGCCGCGTGGCGCCGGCGCTGGTGGCGCGTTGGGATATCGCGGAGGGCGGGCGGCGCTGGGTGTTCCATCTCCGCGACGGCGCGGTGTTCCACGATGGCGTCCCCTGCACCTCCGCCCATGTGCTGGCGATGATCGAGGGAATCCTCGGTTCGCTGGACAATTTCGGGATGAAGTGGAGTTACGGCCGCTATCTCGCGCGCGCCACGATCACCGCACCGGCGCCGGACCGCTTCGTGGTGGAGAACCCTGAACCCTTCGCCGACATCCTCGACATCCTCAGCGAGTTTTTCGTCGTGCGGGAGGATGCGTCCGGCGCGCCGGTGCTGGGGACGGGGCCGTATCGTGTCGAGGCGTTCCAGCAGGAAGGCTGGGCGGAGTTGCGCCGCGTCGGCGCGACACCGGGCCCGGACCGGATCACCGTGCGCGCCGTGCCGGAGGCGGAGGACCGCTTCGCGGCACTGGAGAGCGGCGAGGTGGATGTCGCGATGCAGCTGGAGCGCCCGCCAAGCGGCCACGGGCTGGAATGGGGCAGCGCGCTGAACACGCTCTCGGTGATGCACTACCTGAACTGCTTCGAGGGCGTGTTCACGCAACCCTCCGCGCGGCTCGCGATCAACCATGCGGTGGATCGCCAGGCGGTGCTGGACGGGCTGTTCCACGGCCTGGGCCAGCTCTCGGCGACGGTGGTGAGCCCCCTGCACATGGGCGCGCGCGCGGCCGGGGTGGCGCCGATCCCCTACGACCCGGATCGCGCGAAGCGGCTGTTCGACGAGGCGGGGCTCTCGGGCGAGATCGCGCTGCGCACGCCGCTGACGCTGCCGGAGAAGGCGCGCGAGATCACGCAGGCCGTTGCCGATGCGCTTGGCCGCGTCGGCGTGGCAACGCGGATCGTGGAGCAGCCGGACCGCCCGGACTATGCGCGCGAGGTCGGGCGCAAGTTGATCGGCGATGTCGCGATCTTCGACAGCTCGCCCCATTCGACGTTTCGCGTCCTCGACGACAAGATCTCGTCCGTGAGCCAAGGCGTCTGGTGGCAGGGCTTCGACGACACCGAGACGCAGCGCCTGATCGCCGCGGCGAACCGCGCGGTCGAGGACGACGCACGCGAGACGGCCTATGGCGCGGTGCTGCGCCGCCTTCGGGAGAATCCACCCTGGCTCTATCTGTGGCACCCGATCGAGGTCTTCGCGGCGCGGCCGGGCGCGGGGCGCTTCGTGCTGGAAGGCACGGGGATCCTGCGGGTCGAGGGCTGATCAGCCGCGTTTCCGCAGCGCCTCCGTCACCAGCAGCATCGCGAAGGAGGCGAGGAAGAGCAGGCTCGCGGCGGCAAGGATCGTGGGCGTCATGTATTCGCGGACATTGGCGTACATCTGGCGCGGCAGGGTGAACTGGCCGGGCCCCGCCAGGAACAGCGTGATGACGAATTCGTCGAGCGAGGCGGCGAAGGCGAAGACCGCGCCGGCCGCCACCCCGGGCCAGATGCGCGGCAACAGCACGCGGCGGAAGGCCATGAAGGGTGGCGCGCCGAGCGAGGCGGCTGCGCGGAGCAGCGTGCCGTCGAAGGTCGCGAGGCTCGCGAGCACGCTGATCACGACGAAGGGCACCGCGATGATGGTGTGGCCGAGCACCAGGCCGGGCAGCGTGCCGGCAAGCCCCACCGCGGAGAAGGCGAAGAACAGCGCGGCGGCGGTGACGATGAAGGGCGTGACCATCGGCAAGGTCATTAGCGCGAGGATCACCGCGCGGCCCCGGAATTGGCCCAGGTGCAGGCCGAGTGCCGCGGATGTGCCAAGGATCGTCGCGACCAGCATCGTGCAGCCCGCGACGACCAGGCTGTTGCGCGTCGCCAGCAGCCAGCGCTCATTGGAGAAGAAGTCCTGATACCAGCGGAGCGAAAGGCCGCGCGGCGGGAACCGCAGCAGCTCGCTCGGCGCGAAGGAGAGCCAGAAGGCCGCCAGCATGGGCAGGATGAGAAAGGCGAGCACCAGCGCCGTGACGGCCAGCAGCAGCCAGGAAGGGCGCATGCCCGGCATCAGCCGCGCGCGCCTATCGGGGTGCCGCCGGTCAGCGCGCGGGTCAGCGCGATCACCGCGCCGGCCATCAGCAGCAGATACAGCGAGAGCGCGGCGGCCATGCCCCAGTTCACGTCGCGGTTCAGGAACTGCGCGATGAACCAGGCGACGAGCTGGTCGCGCTCGCCACCGACCAGCGCGGGCGTGATGTAGAAGCCGACGGCGAGCAGGAAGGTCATCGCCCCGCCGGCCAGCACGCCGGGCAGCGACAGCGGCAGCCAGACGCGGCGGAAGGCGAACCAGGGGGAGGCGCCAAGCGAGGCCGCGGCCTGGAGATGGCGGCGATCCAGCCGCGTCATCACGCCGACCATGGGCAGGATCGCGACGGGCAGCAGCACATGGATCGTCGCAAGCACCACCGCGAAGCGCGTGCCGATGAGTTGCAGGGGCTGGTCCACCAAATGCAGCAGCAGCAGCGCATCGTTGATCGGCCCCTCGCGCTGCAGCAGCGCGAACCAGGCGGTGGAGCGCACCAGCACCGAGGACCAGAAGGGCACCAGCACCAGCAGCAGCGCGAGACTCGACCAGGGCGGCCGCAGCGCCGCGATCGCCGCGGCGACGGGCCAGCCGAGCAGCACGCAGGCGAGCGTGACGATCAGGCTGACCCAGAGCGTGCGCAGGAACAGCGTGATGAACAGCGCCTGGTCGGGCTCCACCGCGCGGATCGCGCCATCGGCATCGCGCGTGAGGTCCAGCGCGCGCAGCAGGTAGAGCGAGGTCGTGGGGCCGGCGGCGCGGCGGAGCAGCCGCCAGGTCTCGGGCTCGGCCCAGCGCGGGTCGAGCGCGGACAGCGATCGCGCGTAGGGCGCCGCGAGACGGTCGCCGGCGCGGGCCGTGCGCAGCAGCAGCGCGCGCATGCCCGGCTGGTCGAAGTTGAGGCGCGAGGCGAGGTCGCCGAGGCGGCGTTCCTCCAGGGCGCGCGCGAGTTCCTGCGCCAGCGTGGCGTGGGCGGGTTCGGGAGGAAGGCCAACGCCGTCCCAGGCGACCAGGGCGGCGCGGGTGCGGGGCAGCGTTTGCCCGAGTTCGCGGTCGGCGACGGCGGTGAACAGGGTCAGGCCAACAGGGAGAAGGAAGGCGAGCGTGATCAGCAGCAGCAGCGGCGCGAGCAGGGCGGCGGCAAGGAGTCGAGAGCGATGCATGGCGCGGGCGCTGCGCTGATCCTGGAACCCCCACCCCGGCCCTCCCCCGCCTGCGGGGGAGGGAGGGGCAGGCTCAGCGGTTCAGCCAGCTCGCAAAGCGCTGTTCGAGATCGGGGCCATTGTCGAGCCAGAACTCGGTGTTGATTTCCAGGCCGCGATGCTGGTGGTTGCTCATCATCAGCGGATTTGCGGCGCGCACGGCCGGGTCGTTCGCCACCTCGGCATTCACGGGGTTGATCGGCCAGGCCGCGGCGAGCGCCCGCAACGGCGCGGGATTGGTGATGTGCTCGATCAGGCGCATCGCCTGCGCGGTGTGCGGGCTGCCGCGCACCACGGCCCAGAAGTCGTAGCTGTAGAGCAGCGTGTCCCAGTTCAGGTCGTAGCGCGCGCCGCCGCGGATGGCGTTCGCGGTGCGGCCGACGAAGCCGACGGCGAAGGCGACCTCGCCGGCATTCACCAGCTCGATCGGCTGCTGGCCGCCTTGCCAGAAATGCAGGTGAGGGCGGATGCGGTCGAGCGCCGCGAAGGCGCGCTGCTGGCCGGCCGGGGTGGCCAGGACGCGATAGACCTCGGTGGCCGGCACGCCATCGCCCATCAACGCGATCTCGAGCGTCATCCGCGCGCCGCGGCGCAGGGTGCGGCGGCCGGGGAAGCGCTGCACGTCCCAGAATTCCTGCCAGTTCGCGGGGCCGGTCGGGTTGCGCGCGGTATCGCGGAAGACGGAGACGCCCCAGCCGATCGCGCCGGCGCCGCAGGTGATCGCCCCGCCCGGGAGGAATTTCGCGCGATTCACCACGTTCCAGTCGATGCGCTCGAAGACGCCATCCTCGCAGCCGCGGATCAGGTCCGGCGCCTCGACCAGCACGACATCCCAGGTGACGTTGCGCGCCTGCACCATCGCGCGGATGGGACCGACATTGTAGTCATAGGCCGTGTCGCGCAGCGTGATGCCTTGCGCGCGCGCGAAGGGTTCGAACAGCGTCCGGCGCATATGGTCCTGCAGCGCGCCGCCGCCGGCCACGATGGTGAGGTCGCGCTGCGCCAGCGCCGGTGTCGCCAGCAGAAGCAGGAGAAGGACCAGGATGCGCTTCATCGGATCGCCTCCGCGGGCGTGATGTGCCAGCCCGCATTCTTCTTCGCGTAGTAGGTGTTGAGCAAGCGGGTGGTAACGGGCCCCGGCACGCCCTTCCCCACCGCCGCGCCATCCAGCCGCGTCACCGGGAACAGGCCACAGGAGGTGGCGGTGAGGAACATCTCGTCCGCGCGGGCCAGGTCTTCGGGCATCAGGCGGCCGTACCGCGATTCGATGCCGAGGTCTCGGGAAAGCTCGAACATCGTCCGGCAGGAAATGCCGGGCAGCACGTTCGCATCGGGCGAGACCAGCACGCCATCCACCAGCGCGACCACGTTGAAGCCCGGCGCCTCCGCCACCGCGCCATCGGGGCCGAGCAGCAGCGCGACGTCGGCGCCCGCATCCTTCGCGGCGAAGCCGGCGCGGTGGAAATCGCCCCAATGCGTGTTCTTCCAGGCGGGGTTCACGGACTCGGCCGCGATGCGCGGGATGCCGCGGACGAGATGCGCATGCAGGCCGCGCCGCATCTCGGCTGGCTGGCCGCGCAGGATCAGCGGCGTGACGGTGGCGAAGAAGCGATGCGCCCTGTGCTTCGCCGGATCGCGCGTGCCCGGCACCGCGGTGCCGCGCGTGCACGCGAAATAGACCAGCGCATCCGGCAGCGTGCTGCGCCGGACGAGCTCGGCGAGCAGGCGCCGCAGCCCATCGCGATCATGCGGCGGGTTCAGCCGCAGCCCCGTGCAGGAGGCGAAGAAACGGTCAAGGTGATCCTCCAGCCGGAAGAAGCCGCCGCGCCAGACATGCACGACGTCATAGGTCATGTCGGCATACATCAGGCCGAGGTCGCGCAGCGGGATGCGTGCCTCATCGAGCGGCGTCGTCACGCCGTCCACATGGCCGATCGCCTTCGAGAAATCCGCATTCTCCGGCGTGAGGTGGGTGGGAACGTCCAGCGTCTCGGTCACAATCGCATCGGTCCCTGGTCGGGCATCGCAGCCCAGGCGGCAAAGGCGGCGGAGGCAGGCACGCGCCCGGCGCGGATCAACCCGAGCCAGGCTTCCGCTGCACGCACGAAACGGTTCACGCCGCGCGGCCAGATGACGTAGGAAAGCGCCTCCGCCAGCTGCGCCTCGCTCGCGCCGGCGGCCAGCGCCGCCTCGATCTCGATGGCAAGGCCCCAGGCCTGGTCGTTCGCCGCCTGGATCGCGGCGAGCGCGATGCGGGCGAGCGGTTCGGCGAGCGGGGCCGTCAGCGCGCGCGCGCCGTCGCGATAGGCGTCGCGCATCGGCGTGGCGAATTGCTGGCTCCACGCTCCGTCCAGCGTCGCGTAGCGCGCCGCCCCGGCGGCCCAGGCGGCAAGCCGGAAGATCGCGAGCGCCTGCGCCTCGCTGCCGCCGGCCTGCACGAATTTCCGGAGGTGATGCGTGCCGACCGGCTCCTCGCAGGCGGACAGGATCGCGAGCCAGACCGTTTCGCGCTCGAGCGGCGATAGATGCCGCGGATCGAGCGTCAGCGCGCGGTACATCGCCTCGTAGCTCGCATGCAACTCGGGCAGCGCGGCGGCCATCAGCCCGTGATGCGGCAGCACGAAGCCGCGCGTCGCCCGCAATGCGTCCAGGCGGGCGCGGACCTGCTCGGGAGTCGGCGCTGGCATGGCGGCAGGGTGGCTTCGCGCCCGCCTCGTGGCAAGGGTTTCGCGGGCGGCGCCGCGCATGCTTGAATGTCCGGACAAGCAGGGAGCCACAGGCATGAACCGCCGCCACGCGCTGATGATCCTCGCGACCCCGCTGCTGCCGCGCGCGGCGCTCGGCCAAGGCTGGGCGCCGACCAGGCCGGTGACGCTGGTCGTGCCCTTCCCGCCGGGCGGGCCGACCGACCTCGCCGCGCGGCTGTTGCAGCCGGGGATGCAGACGGCACTCGGCCAGCCGGTGGTGGTGGACAACCGGCCGGGTGCGACCGGCGCGATCGGCTCGCGCGCCGTGGCCCAGGCCGCGCCGGATGGCCACACGCTGCTGGTCGCGGCGAGCGGCACGCTGACGATCAACGAGGTGGTGATGCGCAGCGCGGGCTACGCCACCGAACGCGACTTCGAGCCGGTGACGCTGGTGATGAGCGTGCCGAACATGATCGTCGTGCACCCTTCCGTCCCCGCGCGCACGGTGCCGGAGGTGGTGGCGTGGATGAAGGCGCAGCCGGGCGGGGTGAACTACGCCTCCTCCGGCGTCGGCTCCTCCGAGCAGCTCGGGATGGAGCTGTTCCGGCTGCGCACGGGGACGGAGGCGAATGCGGTGCCCTTCCCCGGCGGCCCGGCGGCGATGCAGGCAGTGATGCAGAACCAGGCGCCGATCGCGATGCTGAACGCGGCGACGGTCGGGCAGCAGGTGCTCGCCGGCGCGCTGCGCGGCATCGCGGTGGCGGGGCCGCGGCGGATGAGCACGCTGCCCGATGTGCCGACGATGACGGAGGCGGGGCTGCCCGAGATCGTCAGCGGCAGCTGGACGGCGGTGGTCGCGCCCGCAGCCACGCCCGCCCCGGTGCTCGACCGGCTCAACGCCGTGATGGTCGCGGCGCTGAAGACCCCGGAGGTGACCGAGCGGCTCGGGCGCGTGGGGTTCACGGTGGATGCGAGCAGCCGCGCGGAGCTCGCGCAGCTCATCGCCGGGGATCTGGCACGCTGGCGCGAGGTGGTGCGCCAGGCGCGGATCGAGCCGCAATAGCCTACCAGAGCCCTGGCAGCCAGAGACTCACCACCGGCAGCAGCGCGAGCAGGAGGATGCGGACGAAATCGCTCGCGACGAAGCGGAGCACGCCGCGATAGGTCTCGCCCATCGGCACGTCCTTCGCCATCGCGTTGATGACGAAGAGATTGAGGCCGAAGGGCGGGCTGATCATGCCGACCTCCACGCTCATCAGCACGAGGATGCCGAACCAGACCAGCGTCTGCGTCGGGCTCAGTCCGAAATCGAGGGACAGCATCAGCGGCACGAAGATCGGCAAGGTCAGCAGCACCATCGCCAGGCTCTCCATGAAGCAGCCCAGCAGGAAGTAGATCACCAGGATCGCGAGCAGGATCACGGTGGGCGGCACGGGCAGCGCCGCCACCATCGCCGAAAGCTCGGCCGGCAGGCGGGAGAGCGCGAGCGCCGCGCTGAACAGCTCCGCGCCGAGCAGCACGATGAAGATCAGCCCCGTGGTCAGCGCGGTGGAGAGCAGGCTTTCGCGGAACTCCTGCCAGCGCATCCCGCCGAGGATCACGGCGAGCAGGAAGGTGGCCGTCGCGCCGATCGCGGCGCCCTCGGTCGCGCTGAACCAGCCGGCATACATGCCGGTGACGACGAGGACGAAGACGAGCAGCACGGGCCAGACCTCGGCCGTGGCACGCAACCGCTCGCGCCAGTCCAGCCGCTGCGCGGCGGGGGCGGAAGCCGGCGCCAGGCGGGCGTAGAGATTGACCACCACCATGTAGCCCGCGGTCGCGAGCAGCCCGGGGATGACGGCGGCGACGAACATCGTGCCGATGCTCTGTTCCGTGTAGATCGCGTAGATCACCAGGATGACGCTGGGCGGGATCAGGATGCCGAGCGTGCCGCCCGCGGCGAGCGTGCCGGTGGCGAGCGCCGGGGAATAGCCGGCGCGGCGCATCTCGGGATAGGCGACCTGGCTCATCGTGGCGGCCGTGGCGAGCGACGATCCGCAGATCGCACCGAAGGCGGCGCAGCCGCCGATGGTCGCCACCGCCAGCCCGCCGCGCCAATGCCCCATCCAGGACCGCGCGCAGCGGAACAGCGCGCGGTTCATCCCGCCCCGTGTCGCGAATTCGCCCATCAGCAGGAAAAGCGGGATCACCGACAGCGTGTAGGAGGAGAAGCGGCTGAAGGTGAGCGTGTTGAGCATCGCGAAGAGCCGGTCCCACCCGCCGATCGCCGCGATGCCGCAGCCGCCGACCAGCAGCATCGCGACGCCCACCGGCATGCGCAGCGCGATGAGAAGGAGCGCCGCGACGAACATCGCGACGCCGATGTCGAAATTGGTCATGCGGGCTGTCTGGCCTTCGCCGCGCTCTCCACCGCGACGAAGCCCGCGCAGAGCGTCCACAGCGTCATGCCGAGCGCCGCGCCGGCATAGCCCCACCAGTAGGGGATCAGCAGGAACATCGTCTCGCGCTCGCGATCCCACATGTTGTAGCCGCCGATGCAGAGGCGCCAGGCGAGCACCGCGACGACCGCGGCCGCCACCGCGCGCATCAGCGCATCCAGCCCCGCGATGCCGCGCGCCGGCAGCTTCTGGGCAAAAAAATCCACCAGCACATGCGCGCCCCGCATCTCGCAGAGCGGCATGCAGAGCGCGACGGCGACGCCGAGCAGCATCTCCACGACCTCGGAATCGCCGAGGATCGGCCGGTTGAGCACGGCGCCGCGCAGCACGGAGGCGGTGGTGACCGCCACCGCCGCCATCAGCAGCGCGCCCGCCAGCAGCGCGGCGAAGATCGCGGCGCGATCGAGCGCGTCGCGCAGCCGCGCGAGAGTCACGCGCGGCCGTGGCGGGCGGTGATCGCCTGGATGTCCTCGAACAGCGCGCGGCCGTTGAGGCGACGGCGCGTCATCTCGGCCATCCAGGCCTCGTAGGCGGGCGCGACGGCCGTGCGCCAGCGGTCGCGCTCGGCCGCCTCGATCTCGATGATCTCGTTGCCGGCGGCGCGCGCGGCATCCACCGCCTGCTTCGTCTGCGTATCCCAGATTTCTCCCAGTTGGCGCGAATAGGCCGCGCCGGAATTCGCGTCGATCACCGCCTTCAGCTCCGCCGGCAGGCGGTTGAAGCTGCGCATGCTCATCAGTGTGAGCAGGATGCCCTGGAACAGCCCGGCGCCCTTCGGCTCCGTATGGTACTTCGCGACCTCGTAGAGCCGGAAGGGATGGGTGATCGCCCAGTTGATGAGGAAGCCATCCACCTGGTTGCGCGCCGTCGCCTCATAGACGCCGCCGAGCGGAATGCCGACCGGCGTGGCGCCGAGCGCGGTGACGGCCTCGCCGATGAAGCGGCCGGCGACGCGCAGGCGCAGCCCGCGGAAATCATCCAGCGTCCGCACGGGCCGGCGGCTGGTGTGGATCAGCGCGCGATCGGTCGTGTGCATCGAGATGATCTTGATGCCGCGATACTCGTTCTCCGCCAGGTGCTTCTGGGCGAATTCGAAGGCCGCGGGGCTCTGCGTGGCGCTGAGGCCGGTGTTGAGGAAGGGCAACTCCAGCCCCTCGGTGCCCATGAAGCGGCCGGGCGTGAAGCCGGGGACTGTCCAGATCATGTCCACCACGCCGTCCTCGAGCTGCTGCGGCAGGTCGCGCGGCTGGCCGCCGAGCTGCATCGCCGGATACATCTCGACCTTGATGCGGTTCTGCGACTGCTGCTGCACGCGCTCCGCCCAGCGATCGAGATGCAGCGTGTGGTCCAGCGCGGTGGGCGAGGAGAAGGAATGGCAGCGGAAGACGAATTGCTGCTGCGCCTGCGCCACCAGCGGGGCGGCGAGCGTGGCGCCGAGGAGGATGCGTCGCTTCATTGTTGTTCTCCCTGTTGGGGTCAGCGGACGGGATGGGCCGGGACGAAGACGGGGCGGAACAGCCAGCGCCGCGCGATCTCGGCATAGCCGCGGAACACGAAATGCCCGTTGTGCTGCAGCAGCCGCGCGCGGTTGCGGCGCCAGAAGCCGGGAATCTCGAACCACGGCATCTGCGGATAGAGGTGATGCACGATATGCAGGTTGTTCCAGAGGAACAGCAGGCCGAAGACCCAGTTGCTCTCGACGCTCGCCGTCCGTTCGCCCGGCGTCGGGCCCCAGCGATGCTCGATGAAGGCGCGCAGCAGGCCCACCGAGATGCCGGGCAGCACCATGAACAGGTAGTACTGCCAGAGCGGCATGCCCGCGACCTGCGTGACGAACCACAGGATCACCGCCAGCCCCGCGAAGAAGCCCAGCCACGCCGGAACATCCGAGTAGTTGCCGCGGGCGAGCTTGCCGTATTCCACGAGGACCAGCTTACGCAGCCGGATGAAGGGCCCGATCAGCAGCCGCCCCGCCAGCGTCTGGTTCGCCAGCAGCACGCTGCGCCACAGCGGCGAATAGTGGGACCAGTCCTCGCGCCGGTGATACTGCGTCTCGGTGTCCTCGCCGGGATAGGTCAGCACCGTGTTGCGGTGATGCGCGGAATGGCTGCGCTTGTAGAGCTCGAAGGGCCACCAGCCGCCGATCGGCGGCCAGACGACCGCCGTGCGCAGCCAGCGGGGGATGCTGCGCCAGCCATGGATCGCCTCATGCTGGAGCGAGAAATGCCAGGCGAGCACATAGCCGCCGAGCAGCATCAGCAGCGGCCAGGGAATCCAGGCGTGGAACCAGACCAGCAGGAACCAGCTTGCATAGATCGCGACGGCGACGCCCCAGGTCGGCAACTCCCAGCGCCGCCACCAGATCGGCGACGGGGCGAGGGCAGCGGCGCGGGGAAGCTCGTTCTCCGACATCGGCCGAGCGTGGCAAGGAATGGGCTTGCATGGCAAGGTGGCGCGCGGCATTTCCGCCGCGGCCGGGCCGGCTTCTGCCGGCTCCGGCGGCAGCGCCTGCCACGGCTTCGGGCATGGAGAGGGACTTGCCTGCACCCCGGACACTGATCGAGCTGGAAGCGGATGTCGCGCGCGACCTGGCGCTCATCGCCCATCCCCGCGCGGAATGGCTTGTGCGGAAGACCTGCGGCCGCAGGCCGGTGCTGGACGTGCTGATCATCGGCGCCGGGCAGTGCGGCGTGGTCGCGGGCTTCGCGCTGCTGCGCGACAAGGTCTCCAACATCCTGGTGATTGATCGCGCGCCGGCCGGGCTCGAGGGCCCCTGGATGACCTATGCGCGCATGCCGAATCTGCGCAGCTGGAAGGACCAGAGCGGGCCGGACCTCGGCGTCCCCTCGCTGACCTACCAGGCGTGGCACGAGGCGCGGTTCGGGCGCGATTCATGGGACCGGCTGGAGCTGATCCCGAAGGAATACTGGAACGATTACCTCCTGTGGTTCCGCCGCGTCACCGGCGTGCCGGTGCGCAACGGCGTCGAGGCAGGGCGCATCGCGCCGGCCCGCACCGATGACGGGCTGCCATGCCTGCGCGTCGAGACCAGCGAGGGCCCGATCCTGGCGCGCAAGGTCGTGCTCGCGACCGGGCAGGAGGATGCGGGCCGCTGGTGGATGCCGGACTGCATCGCGGCGCTGCCGAGCCACCTGCGCGCGCACACCGCTGATCCCATCGATTTTTCCGCGTTGCGCGGCAAGCGCGTGGCGGTGCTGGGCGCCGGCGCCTCGGCGCTCGACAACGCCGCGATGGCGCTGGAGGCGGGTGCGGCGGAGGTCGTGCTGCATTGCCGCCGCGCCGAGCCGCAACTCGTCCAGCCCTATCGCTGGCTGACCTTTTCAGGGTTTCTCCAGCATCTGCACGCCGTGCCCGATGAATGGCGCTGGCGCTTCATGGCGCATGTCCTGGGGCTGCGCGAAGCCTTCCCGCAGGCCACCTGGGATCGCGCGGCCCGGCATCCGCAGTTCCGCATGGAGACCGGCCGCGCCTGGCTGGATGCGCGCGTGGACGCTCAAGGACGCGCCGTGGTGGAGACCTCGCGCGGTGCCCTCACCGCCGATTACCTGATCTGCGGCACCGGCATGCGCGCGGATTTCGCGAGCGTGCCGATGTTGTCCGGGTTTGCCGACAACATCGCGCGCTGGTCGGACCGCTACACGCCGCCGCCCGCGGAAGCGAATGCGCGGCTCGGCGAGTTCCCCTATCTCGCGCCGGACTACGCCTTCGAGGAACGCGTGGTAGGTGCAACGCCGTGGATCCGCGACATCCACCTCTTCGGCATCTCCACCACCATGTCCTTCGGGCCGGCGGGCGCCTCGATCAACGCCATGGTCTATGCCGTGCCGCGGCTGGCCGCCGGCCTCACGCGCGGCCTGTTCGAGGCAGACCTGCCGCGGCTGTGGGAGGACCTTCGCAACTACGACGTGCGGATCGCGGAGGTGGATCGGCTGGCGGCGGAATAGCTACACGCGCTTCCAGGCCGTGACCTGCCGCGCCGAGGCGTGGACATGGATCACGCTCGGCACGCGCTTCGGCGCGAGCGCGGCATCGAGCACGGGTGCGACCTCAGTGTCCTGGCGGATGGTGTAGCCCTCGGCGCCGAAGGCGCGCGCCCAGGCGGCGAAATCGGGATTCACCAGATCAGCGGCATCGGCGACCGGGCGGCCGGGATAGCGGTTGGCGTGGTGCATGCCGATCGAGCCATAGTTGCGATTGTCGGCGACCAGCAGCACCGGCGCGACGCGGTGGCGCATCGCGGTGGCAATCTCGTTGCCGGTCATCAGCGCACCGCCATCGCCGACCACCGCGATCGCCTGGCGCCCGGGATGGCGCAGCGCGGCGGCGACGGCCATCGGCATCCCCGCGCCCATCCCGCCCACGGCGGAGCCGAGAAAGATGTTGCGCGGCCCGAAGGGGATGTGGCGATGCACGAAGGAGGTGAAGTTGCCGGCATCCGTCGTCAGCACCGCATCCGGCGCCATGCGCTGCGCGAGCGCGATGCAGACATGGGCGAAGTTGACGCCATCCGGCGCGGGGTCGTGGATCGGCGCGGTGAGTTCGCGATGGAGCCCGTTGAGCCGCGCGATCCATTCGGCCCGACCAGGCGGCATGCGCGGTGGCATGGACAGCAGCGCGCGCACGACCTGATGCGGATCGGCGGCGATGGGAAGGTCACTGCGAAACACGCGGTTCAGCTCGGACGGGTCGGGCCAGATGTGGATGAAGGGCAGTTGCGGATCGGGCGCGGCGGGAAACCGAAAGCCCTGGCTGACGACATCGCCCATCCGCTCACCGAGCGCGACGAGCAGATCCGCCTTCTGCATCTCCGCCATCAGCCGCTGCTGCACGCGGTTGCCGAGATAGCCGGCGTAATGCGGGTGGCGGCTGTCGAAGAGATGCGGCCAGCGATGCGTCGGCGAGACCGGCAGCATCCAGCGTTCGGACAGCAGCGCGAGATCGGCCAACCGCTCCGGCGCGCCATCCATGGCGCTGCCGACATGGACCAGCGGGCGTTCCGCCGCGCCGAGGCGCGCGGCCAGCGCTTCGATCTGCGCGGCGGATGCTTCGGGCACAGCGCGCGGCCGCGGCGCGGCCTGCGCAAGGCCGGTCGCGTCGTCGTCCAGCAGATCCTCGGGCAGCACGACCGCGACGGGCCCGGGCGTGCCGGAGGAGGCCAGATGGAAGGCGCGCGCCATGCCCTCGCTGGCCTGGCTCGCGCGATCCAGGCGGATCACCGCCTTCGTCGTATCCGCCAGCAGCTTCGCATAATCCTGCTCCTGCAGGGCGCCGCGCCCCATCTCGCTGCGGTCCACCTGGCCGATCAGCAGCAGCATCGGGATCGCGTCGTGATACGCCGTGTGGAGGCCGATCATCGCATTCGCGACGCCGGGCCCGCGCGAGACGAGGCAGAGTCCTGGCGTGCCGCCACGCATGCGGCCATCGGCGACTGCCATGTAGCTCGCGCCGCCCTCATGGCGACAGACGATGAGCTTCAGCTGCGGACGGTCGGTGATGGCGTCCGTCAGGCCGAGATAGCTCTCGCCCGGCACGCAGAAGATCAGGTCCGCACCATGCGCGATCAGGCTGTCGGCGATCAGATGCGAAACGCGCGTCATTCCGCGGCCGCCGCCCTTGCCGCGCCATAGACCGGGGTGAGCCAGTGGCGATAGGCCGGCACCGCGCCGCTGACGACATCGAAATAGAGCTGCTGCAGGCGCCGCGTGATCGCGCCGGGGTTGCCGCCGCCGATATCGTAGTGGTCCACCGAGATGATCGGCGTGACCTCATGCCCGCTGCCGCAGAAGAAGGCCTCGTCGCAGACATAGAGCTCGGTGCGGTCAATCTCCCGCTCGATCACGTCCAGCCCGAGTTCCGTGCGCGCCAGGGTCATCAGCGTGTCGCGGGTGATGCTTTCGAGGATATCGGCAGTGACCGGCGGCGTGATGATCGTGCCGTTGCGCACCATCATGAAGCAGGCGCCCGGCCCTTCCGCGACCTTGCCGGCCTGGTTCAGCAGGATGGGTATCTGGAAGCCCGAGAGCCGCGCCTCGATATAGGCCAGCCGCGAATTGTGGTAGTTCGCGCCCGCCTTCACGCGCGACGGCGAGGCGAGATCCGAATTGCGCCGCCAGGTCGAGACGTTGCTCCTCACACCCTCCCGCACCGCCTTCGTCGTCGGCTTGCTGAAGGCGAGGATGAAGACGCCTGTGCGGATCTCCTCCGGCAGGTAGTCGGTGAGTTCGCCAATGTCGAAATAGGCGACGGGGCGGTAGTGCACCGCGCCGCGATAGCCGCAGGCGCGGATCAGGTCGAGGCTCGCGCGTTCCAGCGCGGCATCGTCATAGGGGATCGTCATGCGCATGATCCGCGCGCCCTGCCGCAGCCGTGTGATGTGATCGGCGTGGCGGAACAGGAACAGCTCCTGCTCGGCTTCCGACCAGTAGGCGCGGATGCCCTCGAAGACATTCTCGCCGCGGAGGACGCATTCGCTCGCGACATGCAGCGTCGCGCGCTCCCACGGCACCAGCTCGCCATCCATCCAGACGAAGGGCGCTTCCTTGGACATCTTTCGTCAGTTTCCCTGATCGAGTTCGATCACCAGATTGCCTTGCGCGTCCACGCTGAAGGACGCGTCGGGGCCGATCACGGTGGTGCTCTCGCGCTCCTCCACCACGGCTGGACCGCGCAGCGCGGTGCCGGGCTTCAGGCGGTAACGGTCGTACACCTTGCAGGGCGCGAGGCCGGCCTGCGGGAACCACGCATCCCGTATGCCCTTCAGCGCCTCGCCAGGCTGCGAAGCGCCGAGAGTCGCCGGCACGTCCGGACGGCTCGCCGTGGCGTGCAGACGCCAGGCCAGCACTTCCGAAGGCAGGCCCTCGATGCGGCGATCGAACAGGCGCTCATAGGCATCCACGAAGGCCGCCTGCACGGTCTCGGCGTTCAGCACATCCGGCAGCGGCACGGGAATGTCGAAGCCCTGGCCGACGAAGCGCATGTCGGCGCTGCGGCGAAAGCTGACATCGCCGGGCGCCGCGCCGGTTTCCTCGAGCAGCGTGCGCGCCTCGGCCTCCATCGCCGCGTACTGCGCGGC
>VFQR01000451.1_pt1 | contig 58294 bp, 57 predicted proteins | sample 3512321 | NCBI WGS metagenome assembly VFQR01 (sample SAMN10412374, study PRJNA504923) | tailings metagenome | isolation source: Relicate 3 Philex TSF1 revegetated site | place: Philippines: Tuba, Benguet | collected 2017-08-29 | reverse complement strand
ACGACAAGACCGCCGTCTCATTCCTCAGCTTCTTGGCGCTCGCTGCCGCAAAACTATGGATGCCGACTTATGTCAACAGGGCCTAGCACAGCTTTGTCCTCGAACTCGACGGGGCTGAGATAGCCCAGTGTCGAGTGTCGGCGGCGTGGGGTGTAGGGCGCTCGATGTAGTCGAGTACGTCCCCGCCCTGGCATCGTCCCTCGTCCTGTAGACCTTGCGGCATATCGTTCGGTCTTGAGCGAGGAGAAGAAGCTCTCCATCGCGGCGTTCTGCGACTTCAATCGATCCACTGGAACGATTTATCTGCTGCGCAGACCGCCTTGAACTCCAAGACGTTGCCCGAGCGGCTCATCGAGCAGGTGATGCCGTGGTCGGCCATCAGGCGCTGGAACTGTTCGGATGTGTATTGGCTGCCCTGGTCGGAGTGATGCAACAGGCTGATGGGCTTGCCCCTGCGCCAGATCGCCATGAGGAGTGCGCGGTGACCAGCTGGGCTATCATCTCCGCCTTCATCGCCCAGCCGACTACGCGCCGGGAGAACAGGTCGACGACAGCGGCAACATAGAGCCAGCCTTCAGCGGTCCAGATGTAGGCGAAGTCGGCGATTCACTTCTGGTTCGGCACCGCGGCCTCGAAAGCGCGATCGAGGATGTTGTCCGAGATGGCGGCACGCTCGCCGGTATCCCTGGGCAGGCCACGGCGCCTGGGGCGAGCTCGCAATCCGTTCTCCCGCATCAGCCGCTCGACACGATGCAGGCCGCAGTTCAGCCCCGCCGCCAGCACGTCGTGCCAGACACGCCGGGCGCCATAGATGCGATCGCTGCTCTTGAAGCTGCGATCGATCGTCGTCATCAGCACTTCGTCCTGAAGCGAGCGGGCGCTCGGACTACGGGTGAGCCAGGCATGGAAGCCCGACCGTGAGACATCCAGCGCCGCGCACAGCCATGCCACCGGCCAGATGCCCCGGTGCCTCGCGATGAAAGCGAACCTCATATCGCTTCCCTCGCGAAGAAGGCTGCGGCGTTCCGCCGGGAAATCGGTCCACCGGACCGATTTCTGTTCCGGCTGCAATTTAGGATGTCGCGCTCCGCCTTCAGCTTCGCCACTTCCTTGCGCAACCGGTCGATCTCCAGTTGCTCCGGCTTCATCTGGCCATGACCGGGAAACGCGTGCTGGGGATCCACCGACAGCTCCCGGATCCACTTGCGCAGCACGTTCTCGTGAAGATCCAGATCGCGGCACGCCTGTGCGACGCTAACCTCGCGATCCTTCACCAACCTCACAGCCTCGAGCTTGAACTCGCGGCTGAACTTCCGTCGTTGCATCCCAACTCTCCAGTTCAGTTAACACCTTATCTCGGTGTTCACAAAAACGGCAGCAGCTCAATAAGTGTGGTCTTGCGGTTCATGTCAACTCCGAATAGTTCACGAGGGGGCGTACAGGAAGGCCGCTCTGCCGGCAGCGGTAAAGCAGTCGCCGCGAAACGCGACTCCTCCAAAAATGCTAAGGCACATAGCGCAGTCGAGCACATCGGCGTTGCGTGTCGTTTTGCCTACAGTATTTTCATAAGGTCGCAAAGCAAGTATAAATGCATTGTCCAGTAGGATTGGTCTCGAACAACGTCGTCCCGTTGAGTGACTCGATGCTCACCGACTTTGGTCTACCGTCTGCCGAATAGCTGCAACTACTAGGTCCTGATGTATCGTTGACAGGTACGGGTGCATCGGCAAACTCAGAACTTGGCGGCATAACAACTCAGAGTTGGCCAGTGTACCGGCAGTAGGAAATTCACGATACGCCGCCTGCATATGGAGTGGGCGCGGATAGTAGACAGCGGTCGCCACGCCAAGATTCTTCAGCGTTGCGATAACTGCAGCGCGGTTGGACGCCTCAACACGCACGGTATACTGCGCCCAGACCGACTTGGCGAGCGTAGGGGCAACTGGAGTGCTAACATACTCACTCAAGGCAGTACTGTAGCGGCTGGCTATTTCTTGCCTCGCCTCCACCTCCTCGGGGAATATCGTGAGCTTTTCCAGAAGAATCGCCGCCTGAACCGTGTCTAGGCGGCCATTCACGCCAACGCGCTCGATGTCGTATTTCTCGCCGCCAATGGCGCGCCCGTGAAGGCGAATGCTAGCCGCCGCATCGGCCAGCGATTGATCCATCGTGAAGATGGCACCACCGTCACCGTAACACCCAAGCGGCTTCGAGGGAAAGAAGCTTGCTGCCGTGATCGTTCCAAATGTTCCGACCTTTCGGCCGTCGCGCGAGGCGCCAATAGATTGTGCTGCGTCTGCGACAATCCAAAGGCCTCTACTCGACGCCCAACTTTCTAGGGAGGCATAGTCGGCAGGGAGCCCGAAGAGGTCGACCGCGACAAGCCCGACTGGTCTCAGCCCGCTCTTTCTGGCCGCCGAGGCACCAGCTTCCGCAAAATCTACCACCGTGTTGAAGCTACTTGGGTCGACATCGATAAAGACCGGCGTGGCGCCTAGGAGAGCAATCGACTCCGGCGTCGCCGTGTAGGTGAAGGCCGGGCAGAGTACAGCGTCGCCGGGACCGACACCCAACGCCATCATGGAAATCAAGAGAGCGTCTGTCCCACTTGAGCAAGTAACGCAGTGACCGGCACCGGAGAACTCTTCTAGGGCCTGCTCCAGTTGAGCCACCTCAGGCCCCATAATATAGTGGCCGTGGTCGAGCACCCGAGCTATGGCAGCGTCGATGCGGCCGCGAATACGCGCCTGCTGTGCTGCGAGGTCGATCAGGGGGATCCTTGTTGCGGCGTCTTTGCTCAAAGAGACTCCCTCCCCAGCTCTAGCAGGCGTCCGCCGGATTCGAAGTAGCGCGAGCCATCCAGTGGGCAGCACAAGTCGGCGTTGAGCCTCGCGCCGGCCCGGCTCACCCAGCCGATGCGTCGGGCGGGAACGCCTGCCATCAAAGCGAAGTCAGGCACGTCCGAGGTCACCACCGCGCCAGCGGCGATTAAGCAGTACCTGCCGAGTACATGACCGCAGACAATCGTCGCATTTGCGCCGATCGTGGCGCCTTGCATAACCAGCGTTCGGCGGAACTCGGACTTGCGCTCAATCTCCGCGCGCGGATTGAGAACGTTCGTGAATACGGCGCTAGGCCCACAGAACACATCGTCCTCCAGATCAACCCCACTATATAGGCTGACGTTGTTCTGCACTTTGCAGCGGTCGCCCACTCGGACATCCGGCCCCACCATCACATTCTGGCCAAACACACAGTCGCGCCCAATCGTGCAGCCCTTCATTACGTGCGAGAAGTGCCAGATACGGGTCCCCTCCGCGATGGTGTTGGGCAGGTCCACATAAGCACTTTCGTGGATGAACACGCCAGGGAACGACTGGATAATCGGATCAAACGGGCTTATCATGAAGATACCGTTTCTCATCTCTGCTCACCCGGGCCAAAAGCAGGTGATGTTCGCCTACGTCTAGTTCGATAGGGGCGTTGCGGATCGCCGATACGGTCTCGATACTTGGCAGCACATCCGTCAGCCCGAAACCACGGCCGGCGAGAATGCCGCGGTAGCTCTCGGTGTGAAGGTCAGTAAAGCCTTCCGAAAACTCTATTTCCTCGCCGTCGACCGTTATTGAGCGATAAGTCTTCTTATCTTTACTAACATTCTCCGGCAAGTCTCGGGCGTTGATTGATAAGAACCAGCGCACCCGCGCCCGATCATACTCGAGATAGCCGGAGGCGCAGTCCATCGCCCGGTGGTGCACGACTATCCGTCTGACCGCACCAAAGACGAAGGTCAGCATATCATAGAAATGAACGCCAATATTCGTGGCGATGCCACCCGATTTCGTTTCGTCGCCCTTCCAAGAGTTGTAGTACCATAGCCCCCGCGACGTGATGTAAGTAAGGTCGACCTCATGCACGTTGGCACCCGGGGCCCCGACAACCCGATCCCGCAGCGCAATTATTGCGGGATGAAGCCGAAGCTGGAGGATGGTGTGGATGCGCTGTCCTGTGTCCGCTTCCATCTCCCGCAGTCCGTCGATGTTCCATGGATTAAGCACCAGCGGTTTCTCGCAGATGGCGTCGGCATGAGCGCGCAGGGCGAAGCGCACATGAGCGTCGTGGAGGTAGTTGGGCGAGCAGATACTCACATAGTCGATACGGCGGCCCTGTCGCCTCGTGAGGTCCACGAACCGGTCGAAACGTTCAAACTCGGTGAAAAAGCGCGCTTCTGGAAAGTAGCTGTCGATGATGCCGACTGAATCTGACGGATCGACCGCCGCCAGCAGATTGCCACCAACATCCTTCATTGCCCGCATGTGGCGCGGGGCAATGTATCCCGCTGCACCAACCAGCGCGAAGCTTCTTGTCATCTCTGACATAAGTCTCGTCTCCCGAGCCTAAGCTTTGAACACGTGGGAGCCGGAAGCTTCTGCTCGCTCGCAGGCGTTGCGCGTGTCGATCACGAGCTTCGCCAAGGCGACCAGCCGCTTCCAGTCGATCCCGTCGTGATCGGTGGCGATGAGCACGGCATCGTAGTCGCCCGCGGTATCAACCGGCCGCGATCGGCGTCCGCTCAGTTCCGGATGGGCACGCGTTGTTGGAATCACATGTACGTACGGGTCGTGATAGTCGACAGACGCACCCCGCCTCTCCAAGAGTTCGATGAGCTTGAGCGAGGGGCTCTCGCGCATATCGTCGATGTTCTTCTTGTACGCCATGCCGACAAGTAGCACGCGGCTTCCATTCAGACCTTTTTGGGAGTGGCGATCCAGAGCCTCGCCCAGACGATCCACGACGTAGTTCGGCATCGCCGTGTTGATCTCGCCGGCGAGTTCGATAAAGCGTGTTGTCACGCCGTACTCCCGCGCTTTCCAGGTGAGGTAGAACGGATCGATCGGGATGCAGTGCCCGCCAAGCCCCGGCCCGGGATAGAACGGCATGAAACCGAAGGGCTTGCTCTTCGCCGCTTCGATTACCTCCCAGATGTCGACCCCCATTCGCGAATAGATGACCTTCAACTCGTTCACGAGGGCGATGTTGACCGAGCGGAAGATGTTCTCGGTCAGCTTCACCGCCTCGGCTGTCGCAGCCGAGCTTACTGGAACCGTCCGCACCACGAGGACGTCGTAGAGTGCCTTGGCTACTGCTAGCGAGGCGGCCTCGTCGGCACCAACGACTTTCGGGATCGTCGCCGTTCCAAATTTTTCGTTACCTGGATCTTCGCGCTCGGGTGAAAAAGCCAGGAAGAAGTCAGCTCCTGCCCTCAGCCCGCCCCCTTCCAGCATCGGCTTCATGATCTCGGCAGTAGTGCCTGGCCAAGTGGTCGATTCGAGCACGACCAACTGACCCGGCCGCAAGTGCTTTGCGATGTCGCGAGCACTTTGTTCGACGAAGGACAGATCCGGCTCACGATAGCGGCTCAAGGGTGTCGGCACAGCGATAAGGATGGCGTCGGGCACACCCAGTTCGCCGAAGTCATGGGTCGCACGGAAATGGCCGGTGGCGATTGCGGCGTTTATCGCTTCGGTGGGTATATGTTTGATGACGCTGCGACCCTCGTTCAGCGAGGCCACACGTTCGGGGTCTTTATCGAAGCCAAGCACGGTAAAGCCAGCATTGACCGCGACTAGGGCGAGGGGAAGCCCTACATAGCCGAGGCCGACGATGCCGATCGTGTAGTCGCGTGACACTATCCGCGCAATCATTGCGGTTGCAGAAGCTTCAAGATGATGGTGTTCCTCACTTCCATCTGCTGCGATCATGACGATCCTCACTCATGCGTTGGACATGGGTATTGTTGCAACCGCAACCATTAAAACGTGGGAGTATAATCGGGCATCTTAATCTTTTATGCGCCGTGGGCCAACAAGCGTCGCCGGGACGCCGGCGTATATGCTCCAAGGCAACAGCCGCGAGGTTGCAACTCCACCGAGCGACAGTACCGCACCCTGCTCCACCACAACACCTGGCGCGACTTTGGCCTGCGCGGCTATCCACGAGCCGTCCTTAAGCTCGATCGGTTTAGTCAACAGATCAAAACTTGGACGCGACCAATCATGGCTACCCGTGCAGAGATACGCACCTTGCGAAATACAGCAATCGCTTCCGATCCTAACATCAGCCAAATTGTCAATCCACACGCCTTCGCCAATCCAGCTCCGCGCGCCGACAGTAAGGCGCCAAGGAAACTTCACACGTACGCCTCGCTTGATCACCACATCCGCGCCGATACGGGCGCCGAAGAGCCGAAGACACCAGCGGCGATGCGCCGAGCCGGGGACACACGAGGAGACAAACAGAGCTTGGACCAACAGCCACGCCGCTTCGACGGCCGGCGAGCGGCCTCGATCAAAGGGTTTGGACGAATAGGTGTCGAGCCGGATCATCGTGCACTTCAGTCGATTGTTTCGCGCCAGGGACTTAAGAAACAGCTGCCGAGAGAGGACGAAATTAAGCGGACGGGCGGACTATCGGCGCCCACTCTCGTACTAGCCATGACCTGGGAGGTGCATAGTCGGTCTGAGACGAACGCGATTCGCTTCGTTTTGTCGGCCCCTACCTTCACTGATGACGAGAAACTCTGCTCCATAACTACCTACCCCGCAATGACTTTCGTGAGGATACTGGCGAGCCTCTGCGTCTGCTTTCGACGATGGAAGCTATTCAGAAAATCGCCGTTAATCTGAAGACGGCTTTTTCCTTCCATCAGCGACTTAATGGCCGCGGCCGAACCACTAGGATCGTCGGGCTCGCAGAAAACAGAGGCACCGCCTGCCAAAAGAAAATCTTTCTGTGAACCTTCGGTGACAAAGGCAAGTATCGGCTTACGTGCCACGAAATAGTCGAAGGTCTTCGAAGCTAGACAGTAGTCCCCTCCGTCGGGTCGTTTCATGGACGTTGCTAGCTGCGCGTCCATGCTTGCGAGGATCGCCCCGACTTCCTGCTTCGGCACCATCCCCCAGAGTTTGGATAGTCTGGCGAAGCCGTGCTCGTCTATCATCGGCGCCAACCAGTCAGGGGCATTTCCTATGTAATGGAACCGAATACAGGCTGCGGTATGGGGCGCAATATCCGCTAGCTTCTTCCAAGCTCGTAAAAAATATAGCGGAGATCGGTAGCTCCAATCCTCAATTCCGCGGCGATAATTAAGATAACGTTGAGGTCGAAATGCAGAGCGCTTACTAGCTGGTTGATAGTAGAAACTCCCGACATACACAATGTCGAACGTTTTCTTACCTAGATCAATACCGAGGGAGGATCGCTCGAACTCGGGTCCATTGAAACCGTTGTGAATGACTTCGAATTTTGTCGGGGAAACGCTCGGGTGGGACTTGCGGAATACGTCCGCGAGCCGCTCCGTTACCGTGACCACTGCCGCCGCATTGCGGAACGCGCGCCGCTCATCGTGCTTCTTGGCCATATAGTGAAGGTAGGTCGGGTTAGGTGCCATCCCCCATTCTGACCAGGCGTCGCGCATGTCGACAACCAACGGCACGCCAAGGATGGAAGCCGCAAGCTCACCCAACTGGGCTGCGCCGAAAGGCGGGGCGCTGACATAAACCACCTTGAATGGTTCCCGCGCCCGGAGGGCGCTGAGTTTGCTCCGGAGCGAACTCTGCAATCGAGAGTAGAAGGTGTCGTTGAAAGTGCCATAAATCCGCAAGAAGCGTCTGAACCTGGTATCAGGTGAGCTTTTCGGAGGCTCGAGATAATCGAGGGAGACAGCTGCCGGTAGCCCTTCGAGAAGCGCGGCGTTCCTTGGTGCACCGAACATCCGTGCCCCTGCTTCAGGTTCGATAGTCAGGACATGCGGCCGGAACCCCTGTTCCGGTAGATAGCGCGCAAAGTCGATCGAACGGAAAGCACCCGTCGTTTGTATTGGAGCGAACTCCAGCGCGATCATTAGGACGGGGATCATCGCGTGCGGTGCAGGAATGTGCGAATGCCGGTAGCAATCCGGTCAGCGGCATTTCCATCTCCGTAGATCATTTTCCATGCACTTGTTGGAGTTCGGAAGGCGAGCCGGTGCATACTGCCGGCCATGGGATCTGCAAGCACATTCCAGCCGCCGTCCAGCGTCTCTGTCCATTCCGTCTCTGCACGAAGTGTGACACACGGGCGGGCAGCCCAGTGCGCCTCCTTCTGCAGGCCGCCGGAATCGGTAACCACAGCGGCCGCGCGTCGCAGCAAGGTCAGCATCTCAAGGTAGCCGACAGGCTCAATGCATACAAGGTTGCCAGGCAGTTGAACCTGCTCGAGTCCTTTCCGATTTCGCGGATGCACAGGCCAGACGACGGTGGCTTCGAGCTCGCCCAGCTGTCGTATGATTGCAGCAAGTCGCCCGGCATCGTCCGTGTTGCTGGGACGGTGAATCGTCGCCAGCACGAAGCCGTCCGGGATATCGACCACCGCCCCAACCTGCACGTCTTGCGCTTTGGCCACTACGGAAAAGTGAAGGAAGGCATCAAGCATCACGTCGCCCACCTCGTGGGCGGCCTGGGAAATCCCTTCGCTGCGGAGATTGGCAATACCAACTTGCGACGAACAGAATAAGAGATCAGACAAGTGATCGACCACGACACGGTTGATCTCTTCAGGCATGGCGCGGTTGTAGCTGCGAAGGCCTGCCTCGACATGAACGAGCGACACGCCGAGCTTAGCGGCCACCAGCCCGGCCGCCATTGTCGAATTAGTGTCGCCGTAAACTACCACCGCATCGGGAAGGTCTGGCAGTCCGTCTAGGAAATCTTGGAACTCTGTCATTATGGCGGCTGTCTGATGGGCGTGGGTGCCAGATCCGACCGCTAGGTTCGCCGCAATATCGATGCCAAGTTGTCGGAGGAACTGGCCGCTCATGGTCTCGTCATAGTGCTGCCCGGTGTGCACGATTTTCTCCGCTATCCCGACACGCGAGAGCGCCTGCGAGACAACTGCGGCCTTCACGAACTGCGGCCGCGCCCCAACTACGCTTACAACGTACGTCAAATTTGCTCCATCAGATGAAAAGGTTCCGCGAGCGAAAGGCCTCAAACTGCTTCTTTGGAATAAACCCACAATATTCGTGGTCGCTTCTGTATTCGTGACACTGTTCAGCCGCAAGCACTTTGATAACTCGCGCGGGGTTTCCTGCTATAACACAACGCCCTTCCGGGAACGACTTTGTCACAACGCTCCCGGCGCCGACCATTGTGAAATCTCCAAGGGTCACGCCAGGCAGGATCACCGCCCCCATGCCAATCCAGCAGTATCTTCCAATTTCAACGCTGCTAATTTCGTGGGTCCTGAGATCATCAAAGGAGTGGTTGGCGCTAATTATGCCAACATTCGGCCCAATTGCCGTGTAGTCTCCGATGCGGATTTGGCCTATCGCTTGGATATAGCATCCGGGCATGAAGCCGGGCGACGTTTCAACCCCCACTAGGATGTTGCGCCAGCCCACTACTTGGCTAGATGGATGCACGGGCCAATAAGGCCCGTAGTTAATCCCGCGTATATACTGTCTAAACCACAGCTGAAATGTGAGCGGCAGCCGAGTGTGCGCGGTTTCCCGGACGAACGCGAAATAGGGAAGCTGGCAAAGTGAAAGCTCGAGCAGCCTAACGGGCGCACTGTACGCGCGACGGGCGAGCGTCAAAAGGTCAATCATCGAGCTGCTAGCCTCCACCCAACTGTGCTGTAAGCGGCGTAAATTACGCAAAATGCTGCCGAGTAACCCGCGATCACCAGAAAGGGACCTCCTTCGGCGGCCATCGCTAGAAATACAGCCGTACCCAGCAAGATGGTGCCCGCAACAGACATCCAGAGGGCAAGCTTCTGTGATCCGGTGAAGTAGAATACGGACGACAGTGGCGAGCAAATCAAACGCAACAGCAGCATTGGTGCCAATATTATCGCGATCTCTCCAGCTTCCCTCCAGTTCGGCCCAAGAAACCATTCGAACATATGAGGAGCAAAAAGAACGACAACAACCGTCGGCGGCAGGCCCAACACCAGCATAGCGATCAAAGTTGTTTTATAGAGCGGGCGACAGGATCCGTTAACTCGATATTGCTCCGACGCGCGCTGCCGAAACACTGCTGCAATCGACGAACCAAATAGCATCATTGGCGCGGCGATCAACTGACGAGCACGAGCGAAAGCGCCAAGTACTTGTACCGCGCCTAGCATGCCCAGAGCAAAGATCGGGATTTGTTGGTTGACCGAGCCGATGATTTCCGAAGGGAGTGTGAAGTACGCAAATCGGCGGTAGCGTGTACTTATAGCTATCATCTGCAGGCGGGCTGGCGGACCCTCCCTTCGAATCTGTCGGAACAGCACAACATAGTTGACTGCTGAGACTGCCTGGCCGAGGAAATAGCTGATGAAAAGGCCGTGCACCCCCCAGCCGAGGATACCGAAGCAGACCGAGCTGATGACCGTGACGGCGACGAGCAACACCGGGATACGGGCCATGGCACCGAAGCGTGCCCTTCGGTTGGCGAGCGCCGCAATCGCGAGCCCTACTCCGGCCAACAGCGTAGTAATTGGGAGCACTAGCATCCAGCCCCGCGCCAACTCGTAGTCGGCATGGCCCTTCATCCAAAGGAATGCCGCAATCCCGACCCCGCCTGCGGCAAGTGACACAATAGCTGACGCCCAGAAACATGCATAAACTAGGTGCTCGGCACGGCGTTCGCTTCGCTCCGCGAAGATTCCTTGATGGAGCTGAAGCGTGCTTGACGTCGCCAGCACCTGTGCCACCGCCATATAGGTGGCCAACGCTCCATAGTCGGCCGGCATGTAGAGCCGTCCCAAGATGGGCGCGGCTGCCAACGGAAGCGCAGCGGCAAGCGCTTGTCCAGACGACAGTTTCGCGACCGCGTGGAGTGTGGAACTCCCGGCTAGACGGCGCAGTTGATTGCGCACGTTCTTCAATGAGCATGGCGAGCGCCTTTGACGGCGTCGCAGTAGGTGCTTTCCATGCGACTGGCGATTGCCGCCCAGCCGAATTCGCTCGCCATCAGGATGCGGGCTGCCGCTCCGAACCGCCGACGGCGGTCGTAATTCTCTAGCAAGCTCACTAACTGTCTGCCCAAGCTGTCCACGTCGCGCGCGACAACACATCCCGCATCGATACGGGCGATCGCCGGAGCCAGGCCCACGCCCGCCGAGCAAAGGACTGTCGTTCCGACAGCCATCGCCTCCGCTATTGCGATCCCAAAGCTCTCCCGAATCGAAGGCGCTACGACCACATCCGCCCCCGCCAGAAGCGCCCATTTAGTCGTTCCGTCAACTGCCCCCAGAAAGCGAGCGACAGTGGTACCATTTTCTCGCACCAGTCGGTATTCGAGCGTCGCTCGCAATCCGATCTGGTCGGGTCCTCCGATCAGCATCGTGGCGCCCTCGACACGCCGCACTGCCTCGACCGCGAGATCCACTCCCTTCGTCCAGTCCAGCCTCCCCAAGAAAGCCACGCGCCTCCCCCGGGGGATCCCGCGCCAAACTTCCTCCATTTCTGTTTCGGTCGGCAAGCGCTCAGGCAGGTCCACACCGTTTCCGATCAGAGCCAAGGGCGCCAGATCGAGCCTTGAATCACGCAAGCCCTGTGCTTCCTCCTCCGAGGTGACGTGGATGAAGGCAGCCCGACTCAGGCTTTGGCGTTCCAGCGCCGCGATCCAGACCATCTTGGCCAGTCTCGATTTCCCTTTCACCATGTCCGGCATCAGCATACCGCGCGGCGAAATGATGGTGGGAAGCTTCGCTCGCGCCGCCATACGGCCGGCAGCCGGGCCTGGCCAGAGAAACATCCCGTTGACGTGCAGGACGTCTGCCTGCGGAAGCGCGAACCGCAGCGCCGCCTCTAGTGCTGGCGAACGATAGATCCGGCGAGGAGTGGCGATAGGAAAATACCGCACTAGAACGCCGTCGAGCTCAACGGCTCGATCCAGGGGCACATCGAGCACATTCGGCCCATCGACATTGGTGGTAAAAACCTCAATGTGGTGACCTCGCTCGACCAGCGCTTTTGCCAAGCCGTGGCTGGAGCGGACTGGGCCACCGTAACGCGTAGCGGGAAAATAGTTCGGTGCAAACACGAGCACCTTCACACCGCTTCCGTCCCGGCTAACAAGCCCAAGTCGACTAACACGGCTGAGTGCTTGTCGACGAAGGCGCGATAGTCAAACCGTTCTTTGGCCACCGCAGTGGCTTCGGCGGCCATCTGCAGCCGCAACCTGGGCTCGTCTGCCAGCCGCTTGAGGACACTGGCATGCGCAGTCAGATCTCCGGAAGGCACGATGAAGCCGTTTCTGGCGCCATCTACGGCTTCCTGCGATCCATCCTCGTTTCCAACAATCACGGGCACGCCGCAGGCCATTGCCTCTAGCGGCGTCAGCGGAATGCCTTCTCCGCGTCCGTGTCCGCGATCGGTCACCAAAGAGAAGACGTGAGCGCAACGGTAGAGCGCGGGAAGGTCGGCTTCATCTACCGGCCCCGTGAAACAGACGCGATCTGAAATCCCGCTTTCGGCGGCAAGCGCCTCCAGCCGCTCTCTGTCATCGCCACGTCCGGCGATCACGAGGCGCATGGCGGGAACCTCCGGCGCGACTCTTGCCACAGTTTTGATTAGCCGGGCGTAGCCCTTGTGCCTGGCGGCCTTAGACAAACGTCCTAGCGTCATGACGATGAAGTGCCCCGCTGGATCGGGAAGGCAGTACTTCGCCACGACGGACGGGTCAACTGGGCCTGGCGAGAACCACTGCAGGTCGACCGGATCCCAGATGACCGTAGCGGATGACGCATGTAATTTCGCTTCTGCAACATAATTGGCTGTGGAGTGGCAGTCCGCGATGACCCGATCGACTGCGGCCAAGTGTTTGCGTCGACCGTCCGAGAGACCGCTCCAGATCTCTAGGCCGTAAACATTCAGTATGGTTTTTGCACCGGCGATGCGCGCCGCCGCCGAGACCAACGGTCCGAAGTTCACGTGGGCAGACCAAATGATGTCCGGCCGCCACATGGCTGCATTGCGGAGGGCATGGGCGGCAAATGCGGCACGGTCCAGTCGCGAGACCTTGCCAGGGCCGCTTATGCCATGCCAATCGACTTGGAAGACGCCTTCGAGACTATCCCCGTCCGGTCCGAGGAGCGACATGGTCCTTACCTGCGCCGGCCCGCAAATTTCCCTCAGCGACGCAATCTGATAACGCGAATAGCGGCTAATCCCGCCCTTGTCGAAACAGCCGGGCGTGAGATGAAGAATTGATGGAAGGGGAGCGGCTGTCATTCAGCAGTGACCGGTAGAACCGAGGCGGGCGCGGCAACTACGTTCAGCGCCTGAAGGACGGGCAGAAAGCATACCTCATAGTTCCACTCGTTCAGGATTTGCGTGTGACCGGCGCGCGCCATCCGGTTGCGCAGTGCAGGATCGTCCAAAAGCCTCCCGATCGCTCGCGCGATACTCTGCGGTGATTCTGGTATGCAGGTGAGCGCAGCTTCGCTGGAGGCGAAGAACTTGCGCCATTCTGGCGTATCGTTGATAAGGATGGGGAGGCCGCAGGCCAAAAAGTCAAAAGGCTTGTTCGATGCGCCGGCCATGGGCTCGGCGAAGCCGGTGGTGAACAGACATAACCCCAGGTCGGCTTCGCGCGCGCGGGCATAGAGATCCTCGCGTCGCGAGATCGGCCCCAGGTACTTGAAGCGGGACCCCACTCCCAAACCCTCGGCGCGCGCCTTCAGTGCTTTCACATAGCCCCGGGTACCGACTGTCTCATATCCCGGGAGGTGGAACTGAACATTATCCGGCAGCAGGGTCAGCGCGTCGATGAGGGTCATTGGTACTCGGCCCGGGCCGATGGAACCATGGTGCCAGAGCACGAATTCCTCGCCGTGCTTCCCGACGAGCACCGGCTCAATCTCATGGAGGGAGGGGCAGTTGAAAACGGTCAGCACAGTACGCCCATTCATGGCAGCAGAAAAGGCTTCGGCCCTTTCTTCTTGCGGCACGACGCAGACATCTGCCCGGGCTGCAAAGGAGCGGCGGAACCAAGCAAGCACTCGCGGCGGGCGGGCGAGCCCATGCCACGGCGTATCGTGCTCATGCAGCACAGTCATCATCCCGGGAAACAGCGACGCGATCCAACCTAGTGGATAGGCGCGCTCCTGTGAGCAATAGACGACGTTAGGGCGGCGCACTAGAATGTGGCGCATCACCGAGATAGCAAAATGCAAGATGCTGAAAACGCTCCCGGGTTTGTGCCGCACGACCTCGACAAACAGATTTGGGTGGGGCTTGAGGAGGAAGCCAGCTTGACTGCCGTCCAAGCTGACACCAACGAAGGTTACCCTCCAACCCGCATCGAGGAACTGCCACGCGCTTCGTTCGAGCGGCGGAAAGCTTGCAGGTTCGAAGTATTGCACATAGAGAATCTCCTGCATCACCGGCTTTGTCATACCCTATCCCCGTACCGCAGCAAGTGCAAGCAGGAACACTTAGTGAGGACTCTTACACCGCTCAACGCCAATACCACTGTCGCCGAATTTACTTCACACACCAGGTCCTTGCCTAGAAATACCTCGCGATCACTTGCAATGCACATAACCCTTCGCCATCTAGCCGATAAGGGCAAATCACAAGCTGGCAACCTCCCAAAGCATCAGGCGTTTAGCGCTTGCTCCTGCTTGGTCATCGTCTGGAATTTCGAGCAATGGCTTCGGAAAGCCGAACGGCGGTTTAGTGAGATCTATTTTACGAAAACCACCAATCTCGATGTCAACATTTTCGTAGACATTTGAAAAACTCGTTGTAAGTAAATACTTCGTCCCTGATCGCTTAATATTCCTTATAGACTCGTGTATTCGCCCAAACGGCAAATGTATAAAACAATCTCGTACGAGGATGAGATCGGCCCGAGGAAGCTGGTCGCGTACAAGATCGCATACAATAAATTCGCCTAGGTTGGGTCGTATGCGCCGGTTTCTCTGTACGATCTCCTCGACGATGTCACCGCCCGTGTAACGTATATGCTCCGGAAGGCACTCCGAAATCCAGTGGGCATCCCCGCATGGCAGGTCGAGAATTGAAGTAATACCGAGATCGCTCAATATAGCGGGAAGAGCGGTGCGAATACTATTCGTGGCGGCCAGTGTTGACCCAGGACCTGATACAGACTCGCTCCCACCCCATCCATTACCTCGAAAAATCTCTTCGAACACGCGTTTGGACGACCTCGTGTTCAGTGCATGGCGACGCAGCGATCGAACCCCATTCGCAATCGGCGGTGGCAGGCGCCGCAATAGCCTTCGCGTCAGCACGATTAAGAGATCGAGCAACCTCATGCCCCAGATATCTCCCGCCCGGCGTACGTGCCGGCGACACTACCTCGGGATGAAGGGAACAACACTCCCGAAAGCCGGCTTCTGTACTCTCCAATCGAGAACTGCGACTGGGCGAATGCTAAGCCGTTTTCCAACATATGCGCCCTCGCCTGGGCGTCAAGGTCTAGTGCTGATCGCATGGCGGTCTGAAGGGAGCCAGGCTCATCGCGATTATACAGAATGCCGCCTCCGGACAGCCGCAGTATTTCGGCCGGTCCTCCGCTCTGTGCAGGACAGATGGGTATGCATCCAGCGTTCCAAGCCTCAGGAACCGTCCTGCCGAGCGTTTCGTACTGCGAAGCGATCACAAGGAACGAACACTCGGTGAGGCGGTCTGGAGCGTCAGTGACATACCCGCTAAGCTGCACCCCTCCTCGAACCTTGGTGTCGGCGGCAGCCTCGAAGACCTGCCGACCGTATTCGAGATGGCCCTCTACGGAACCCATCAAGATGAGGCGGGCGTCGCGACGAGTGACAAAGACGCTCTGAAATGCATCGATCAGTTCCAACTGGCCCTTCGATGGTTCGATGCGGCCAAGGCACGCGAATGCGGCAGGATCCCTTTTCCTTTTCATTGTCGGCATCTTGTCGACAGTGACGACGTCATAGGCCATATACGACCGAATTCGAGGCACCTCCGTCGAAGCTTCGAGGAGGCGACGCTGTACATCGTGACTAACGCAGATGAGATCGATCGGCGACGACTGCGCGCCGCCTAGCGCAACGCAACGTCCGATGTCAGCAAGGAGCCTTACATGGATAACCAGTGGCAGCCGTAACAGCCGTGCCACAACACTCACGATCCGGCACCAACCCGCCTGATTCAAATATATCCTGGTGATGCCGTGTTTCAAACAGATTGCTACTATCCGCGACGCAGCCTCCACGCGACGTGCGATTCCGGCTTCGTTCAAACGACCTAGTCGGCCAGTTTCGACAACCGCACCGCACTCGGTGGCATGTGGAATGAGCTCGGCGCCTTCCGGGGCTAGAACGACGACCTTCTCGTAGGACTCCACAAGGGCCGGTAGCGTGGCCAGTAACGCTCGTTCCGAGCCCCAGAGCCGGAGGCCCGGTTCGATGCAGAGAAGCCTCTTCGCGATCATCGGGTCACGAGGGGTCGAGGTGGCCGGCTCTGATTAGAGTTGAGGCCAATACCAATGATTCGAACAATTATCCAACACATAACAGCGCTGTTAACCATGAAGAACAAGTCGGTTAATGGCGCAACAAAAGCGATGCCGACCGAAAACCAAGCGGCAAAGGTGATCGAGTTACCTTCACGGAGCGCTAACGCCGCCTTCTTATCGATATTTGCAAGGACAATCCCTAGCAAAAAAAATCCTACTGCCACGCCCGCATATCCAAAATTCGCATAGAACTCAAACACCGGCCCCGCACCGAATGTGGCTTGGGATGAAAACAACATACCGGTATTATCCGCAACGAAGCTATTGCCGCCCATCTCAGGCTTCTCTCGCCACATGAAGCGGGGAACCCACGAAAATAACGCCAACATTATTGTCTGTCCGCCAAGTTGTAGCTGGGGGTACATGTCGTGCCATTCAATCAATTTTCCGATGAAAATGTATTGATTCAAGCGAACATTTATGTCGTCCAGACTCGCGACGTTCCACGGAGATAGGAAAGTTGAATTGCCCGCTGCCGTCCACACTGCCAATATGCGTTCGCCGATACCCGCGTCGCTCCATAGCACAGCTCTCAACTGTTCTCGAAAGGTCATCCAAGTTAAAAACAAAGACAACAGTGCGTAGGCACACACAGACGTAACGAGTGCAAGTCGTTGAACCGAAATGCGGCGAGAGGCAAGCTGACAAAGCCAGAACCCCACCAAGATAGTGCACGAAATAAAGCCGTATGAGACGAACCCAAATACCAGCAGGTAGTACACTGGAATGGCGACACCGCCCGCCGCCCACAGTCTGTATCGATGCCCCCGCATCACCGCGTTGACTGCCCCCAAACATACCACAACGATTGCGATATTTCTTCCCGCCTGTGTAACCGCTTGAAGCATGGGAATAGGCAGGTTCGAGCCTGTCAAAATGAATCCCAGAACCCCCGTCACAGCAAGCGCGATAACTACATTAAGACTCCCGCGGGCGCGCGTCGGAAGTCGCTCGCTGCGGCGTTGACGGCCGGACGAACGCTCTACAAACCAGCACCCTAGGGCAAACCCTACGACGCCAAGCAACGATGCCTGAGTTCCGAGCAGAACTGTTTCCTCTGTAAACACATAGCTCTGGAGATACAGATTGCCGTCCGAACGGGAATGTGTGTAACCGGGAACAGCGTAGACCAAGAAGCCACAATAGAGGAACGACATTGCGTAAAGGAAGGCGATTGGTAGGCCAACGCTGCCTGCCCGAGACCGCATGGTCATGCGCGTTATCAAGGCTAACGTTGCAAGCCATACCGCAGCGATCATCCATATTTGCGGAGTGATAGGTGTCACGTTTCGACTAGGTCGGTAAACCGGTCGCCTATCCTTTGGCCAGGATTTCCGTCAATAAGCGAGTTCGCGGGGAAACTCGACGTCACAACCGCTCCCGGCCTGGCAAAACTGTCAGCGCCAATCCGGGCGCCTATTGCAGCCACGTTCAGTCCTAGCCAAACGTTATCCCCCAATACTACCGGAGCGCTGACATAGTACGGCGCAGATGTTCCTGTGCGCAGCGTGCCCGCTCGGCATCTTCTAGGGTCATTTGAGAACGAGTAGATCTTTACGCCGGCCGAAGTTGTGAAGTAGGCGCCTGCTTCTACACCGCCATGCCCTTGAATGACTGTCCCGATACCCAAATGGCTGTGACTTCCTATGGAAATCTCTCCCTCTGGGATGCTGCCAGGTTGGCGGTTAACAATCCCTCCCTGGGGTGGCGGGCCAGCGATAAGGGTGACCTGCCGATCTAGCCACACGTGGTCACCCAAGGAGATCCACTCCGCCCCTTCGAGGGAGACCCCCGGGGACACCACCAGTCCGCGACCGCAACTCTTGAGCCTTTTTGAGTAGTAGCTACGCCTAAGTGCCACTCCCAGCGGACCGCTTATCCAGCGAATGGTATCCTCAGCTAGTGACAACAATAGTGCCTTAAGCAATAAGTGACAGCTCCCGTGCAGCAATCACCACCTGCTCCACGATGAAATTGACATCGGTTTCTACCAGATCCAAATAGGTGGGTAAGTTTAAGCCGATCCTTGATATCCTGTGAGCCTGCGGTGTATCCGCCTTGTAGAGGTAGGGCATATCGGACATAGCATAGAAGTAAGGACGAGTATCCACTCCGCGCGCCCGAAGTGATGCCATCAAGCTTTTGCGAGTCAACTCTTCCATACTGTCGATCTCGATGCACACCATCCAGTAGCTGTTCTTGGCCCACTGTGCGGTCCTATTGAGGCGTATGGCAGCATAACCATCAAAACGATCTCTATAAAGGTCGAAGAGCCTCTGCCGCCCGTCCAGAAGTTCTTGCACCCGGTCGAGTTGCGCACAGCCCAAAGCGGCCTGAAGATTTGTCATTCGGTAGTTGTAACCCAACTCGTCATGCCAATAGCGCTTGCTCGAGCTCATGGCGTGGTCGCGCAATTTTCGACACCGTGCGGCCAGCACACTATCGCTCGTGACGATCATGCCACCCTCGCCGGTTGTCAAATTCTTATTGCCATAAAAACTGAAAGTGGCGCAGGTCCCCCAAGACCCCACGGGCCGGTTGTAAATGCTGGCTCCATGCGCCTCGGCTGCGTCCTCGACAACTGTCAGGCCGTGCCGCTCCGCGACCGTCAGGATGGCCGTCATATCTGCTGGGTGCCCGTATAGGTGCACGGGGATAATCGCCTTGGTCCGACTCGTAATCAGGGTCTCGATCATGTTTGGATCTATCCCTAGCGTATACGGATCTATGTCGCAAAAAACCGGCGTCGCCCCAGCCATCAGCACGGCATTTGCCGTGGCTATGAAAGAGAGGTCGGGAACAATAACCTCGTCGCCAACTCCTACGCCCATCGAAACTAGGGCCAGATGGATCGCAACAGTTCCATTCGATACCGAGATTGCATGGTCGACGCCACAAAACTGCGCAAAACCGGCCTCGAAGCGATCGATATAAGGGCCGAGTGATGAAACCCAACCGGATTTGACAGCGTCGGTCACATACTCGATCTCCAAAGCGGAGATCGACGGGCGCGACACGCTATATCTGTTCTGCACTTGAATCCCCACTTGGTCAGGCCGCTAGGCCGACATACCGAAACGCGTAGGTCAACCGCTGCGCATATGTGTGCTCAGCGTGCGCACGCCTGTGCCCAGCTTCCCGAACCTCTTCAGCCCACTGCGGTTCCCTGCGGGCCCGCGCAAGATGGTCCAACAATTCCGGTACGGAACGGTATACTAGGACCTCGCGACCAGGCTCGAAGCAGGTCTGCACAGCGGGCCGGTCCTCAATGAGCTGAAGGCCACAGGCCCCGGCGATCTCGAACGCACGGCAGTTCAAGGAGTCGCCTTCAGATAACGAAGTCGAATTGAGGCAGGCAAGGCCCGAACCGAAGACCATGCTTTTTTCCGCTTTGATCAAGTATCGGTGCCGGTGCGCTGATTTAATCCGAGGATCCGCCCAACGTGGGGGGGCGAAACCGTAAAGCGCCATCGGAACCTGCGCGTCGATCAGCCGTAAAAGAAGGAACTGACGAAAGCCATAGTAATTCCCTGCGACAATCAGATCCCCGTTTACACTATTGAATGAGCGCCGATGCCAATCTGGATTCATTGCCTCATGAAGCAATTCAGCTGGAAGGCCAACAGATCGCAACTTGGCAACTGCTGCGGCATCTTTGAGGAAGATCGCATCCCATCCGTCGGCAAGTAGTCCCAAACCCCGCATATTGGCGGGCGAATCGCCCCACCACGCAAGAAGTTTCCGCACCCCGGTGCGCCTTAACTCGTCAAGAACCTCTTGCCTCAGGCTCTGGGTGAGACAGAGGACAATGTCAGGCTTATGGTCCCGCGCCTGCTTTACTACCCATTGCTCGGCTTTCGTCCATCGGTCTGGAAAGGCCTTCAACCTAAACTCGTTGAAAGCGAAACCTAACTTGGATTTCGGCCCTTCGACACTAGAGGTAATGACGTCGTGATTCATTTGCCGCAGGGTATGCGCAACGTTGTCAACGAAGCTGTCTGGTGATGAGAAATTTGGAATAACTATCTTCATGAGGCGCTATTCAACCGGTGCATTACTTGCGTACACCAAGAGCTCTTACCAGGAAAATTCCAGCAGTCAGGTAACGGGAGATCGTGTCACCTCTTCGTGTGATTATTGGCGCTGTCCGATGACCGAGAAGTCGGCGATCCGGCCCGCTGTTTGTCCGCCCTTGATAACCATTGCGATAGGCCTGCCTCGATCCCGCCGGAGGTTCGCTAACGCCGCAACTCATCCCCAGGATGATCGATAACGACACAACTCATCAGCTGAAGGTCGATAACGGCGCTTCTCGAGCATTTCTCTGCTCCAGCCTTGCGCATCGTGCTGCCATTGCTGAGCATTGACGCCACGTCCCTCGTGCCCAACTGCAGGTCACTGCCCCCGTTCAAGCTACCGCAGTCCGGGTGAAATCCCCCAGACCGCACGTTCATTCGTCAGCATCGCGGCAGCGGGTGCCGCCGCAAGCGTTCGGTCAAGCCAGGCGGGACCGCGCCCCCTGGAACTCAGCAATACACCGGCCGCCTCTCGCGTCGCGGCACCGCTGAAGCGCGGCGCGCAGATGCCGCGTGTCGATGCTCCGCGCGACTGCCGGCCAGTTGCCGGACCGAAGGAGGCTCTGAGTGCAATTCGCTCGCATCCCGGCCGCCAGTTTGGACCGGAGCACGTAAATCATCCTGATTGTCGGCTGGAAACCTGCCACACCGGTCGCGCGGCATTGGCGCGTTCCATACCGGTGGGCAAGCATTGCGTTACGTGGCGAAGGCATGGGCGGTCGGCGGATTCAATGGGCTCCAAAGCCGGTGAGCATGGTGCGGATTGTACGCAGCACGATGAGCGCGTCCAGCCAGGGGGAGAAGTTCTTGATGTAGAAGAAGTCGAGCTGCAGCTTTTCGGACACATCCTCGACCCTGTGCACATGGCCCTGATTGACTTGGGCCCAGCCGGAAATGCCCGGACGCACAATGTGGCGGTAGCGGTAATAAGGCAGCTCCTTCTCGTACCAGCGCGACAGGGCCTCGGCCTCTGGACGCGGCCCGATCCAGCTCATCTCGCCCCTCAAGATGTTGAGTAATTGCGGCAGTTCGTCGATGCGGGTCTGCCGCAACCAGCGGCCGAGCCGAGTGATGCGCGGGTCGTTGTCCTGGGTCACCGCGGCCTCGCGCGCGCTATGTGCGGCGGGATCCGCCGTGTGCATGGTGCGGAACTTGTAGACGGTGAACGGCCGGGCCCGAAAGCCGATGCGGGTCTGCTTGAACAAGGCCGGACCAGGGCTGTCGAGACGAATCCAGAGGGCAATGCCGAGGAGGAAAGGGGCCAGCACGACGAGCGCGAGCAAGGCGGTCAGCCAGTCGATCACCTGCTTCAGCTTAAGGTAGAGCGCACCGGGATTGAGCGATCCCAAGGTGTTTTCGGAGAGATGCTCAATCTCCACCCGGCCGGTCAGCGTCTCGCGCAGCTGCTTGTAGTGAAACACCCGTACGCCAGAGACTGCACATTCGGCAATGAAGCGCTCCCACTCCTCGGACAGGTCGGCTCCGAGATCGGCGACAACGGCAGTGATGCGCAGATCCGGCAGAACCGGGCCGCGGAGCGGCAGCCAGAAGGCACGCCCCAGCGCCGCCAACTCATTGGCCCGCCCGACGGGTACAACGGCAAAGCGCGGCTGGCGCAGGCGCGCCGTTGCCGACTGAACGAGAAACAACCAGAACACCGTCAGCCCCAGGCTGATCGGAAACAGATAGCGGTTGTATTCGATGCGGGCAAACCACATCACCAGCAAGACGAGGGCGAAACTCGCCAGCATGACGGGCGCCAGATAATAGCCTTCGCGAGCACCCGGCAGGGCGCGCAACTGCGTCAAGGCGTAGAGGCCCAACAGAATAGCGATGGCGGAGGCCAGCGCCGTGTTGAACTGGACCGGCAGCAGCCAGCCGTCGAGATCGCCGCCCCAGCGCAGGGTCACCGGCAGAATCACCGCGACCAGCAGCGCACTCAGATACTGGTATCTGAGCCGCAGCAGCGGACGCAGCCACTCGGTCAGTGTGGCCAAGCGGCCGAACCGCAGGAGCACCGAACCAGCAGTATGGTTGTCGTCAAGCACGCTAGGTTCCCCGTCGATACGCTCGTTGCACTACAGCAAGACGGTCCGCCGCCGCGAAGACTAAAGTCGAATATGTGCTCGATTGCAAGCATTGATTAAGTTCGGCTGTCGATTACTAGTAACGCTGTCATGGCGCCGTCCGCAGTTTGGTCGACAACAGGACGGCATGCAGCCAGGCAAAGACCAATGCCAGTGCCGGCGTACGCAGCGGATAGTCGACACCGCTATGTAACAGCATGAAGACAATGCCACAAAACGCCGCGAGCCGAAGCGGCGACCGTGGCATGGCAAACAGCGCCCAAGCCAGCAGCGCCAGATAGAGGACCAGCAGCACAGCTGCCGCGACGCCGCCCTCGAGCAGGAGTTCGAGGTATTCGTTATGGGCGTGGTTGATGAATTGCGGGCGGATATCGCTAGCGGGCTGGAACTGGGTGAAGACGAGGTCGAACGTGCCGAGACCGGCGCCGAACGGCCAGGTGGCGACGATAGCCGCCCAGGTGGTGCGCCAAATGCCGGTTCGGTCGAGCGGGTTGTCCTCGTTGATTTCGAGAATGTTGCCGGGATTGAAGGCCAGCGCGATCATGCCCACAGCGACCAGCAGCAACAGCAGCAGACGCGTCGGGGTGCGCAGGCGCAGGATGAGCGCGTAGGAGAACAGCGCACAACCGGCCGACAGGTAAGCGCCGGCGACAGACCGGGTGGCGAAGCAGGCGAGGATGATCAACGCCACGGCGACCAGCGACAGCAGCGGCCGGCGAATTGCGGCGAACTGGTAGATGACGAGCGGTATGGCGACGAACATGAGTGTCGCGAAATGGTTCTGGTTGGCGAAAAAGCCGGCGCTGGTGACATAAGGCAACAGGCCGGGGCTCAGTTCCTCGGCGCTGCGGGCCGCGAATTGCACGAAGGCGAAGATGATGTTGACCAGCAGGGCGAGATAGAAGAACGGCAAGATACGGTTGAAGTCGCTATCGTCAAAGCGGCCCAGGGCCAGGAACAGCAGAGCCGGCGGCAGGATGAAGAGCAGAGATTCCGCCGTGCGCTGCCAGGACATGGTCCAGGCGAGAGCCGGCGGCAGGCCAAGCGCAGGGTCCTGCTGCGCAAGACCCGGGAACAAGCCGCCGACCGGTAGCAGCTGCAGCACCGGCAGGAGCAGGATGGCGACGAGGAGCAGGCTGACGCGTCGCGGCAGACCGCTTGGCCGCGCCCACTCCATGATCAGCGGGACGACGAGCAGCGTGATGACCTGCACGATCATTGTGGTGGGCAGGCCGCGCACCGAACTGCCGCCGACCAGCAAGGCGATGAACAGCACCGCCCCGATAGCTGCAGGGCGCAGATCGAGTTGCGGACGTGCCGCCGGGGCTAGAGCGGCGTTAAAGCGAGGTCGGTGAATCGCGCTTCCCCCTGATATCTGTCGCGCCAGCTTTCAGTGCGGACCGAGGTGTCGAGGCTGAGAGCCTGCAGACCACAGCCCGTGGCCGGCACTTCCAGATCGGCTTCAAGCCGCTCTTGTGTCGATCCGACCGGCACATCGAGCCGTAGCAGCACCGGCCCACCCTCGCATCTCACGCTCCAGAACAGATCGCGCGGGGCGCGCAGGTTGACGGCCTGACTATGAAGCGAGAGCCGGTAGCGACCGGGTGGCGCCGCGAGACGCTGGCTGACGATGCCAGGGCGCGCGGGTGAATCGAGAAAGATGACCGCAAGCCCGGAAGCGCTCGAGCCCACCGGCCCCTGCCGCACCTCGGTCGCGCCCTGTCGCTGCACGCGCCAGGCAAAGGGCGACGTCCCCGGCGGCAGGCTGAAGCTGCCATCGAAGACGAGCCCGGCAACTGCGCGCTCGGCCTCCGTCAGGGTGGCCGTGAAGAGAGCGTGAGCCCCCGCGGGCTGGCCAGCATTGAGCAGGCTGGTGACGACCGTGTTGCGCTCCCCGCGCGCACCGGGTGTTTCGCGCTGATCCGGCGGCATGTCGGCCAGCAGCCGCACAAGGAAATCGATCGAGCCCGCCCGGGCGAGCCCGGCGATCGCCTGGCCCCGCCAGGGGGGATAGCGTTCGAGCTGGGCGGCCAGCGCCCGCTCCCACCGCGGGTCGTCGGCCATTCGCACGACGATGGATGCCGCGGAGTCCCAATAGTTCGGCCAGCGCCGCAGCAGCAGGTCGATGTGCTCGAGGGCTCCGGCGAGATCGTTCTGCTGCAGCCGCGCAACGGCGGTGCGCATCAGCGCATGCAGTTCAGACTTCGAGTGCTGCAACGCCAGACCGTACAGCGCCTGGGCCCGATCAGCATCGCCCTGGCGATCGGCAATGGCACCCATCAGGCTGTAGCCCCGGGCATCGGCCGGCGCGGTTGCGACGAGGCCGGCGGCCTGCTGCTGCAAGGCGGCGAAATCCACCACCTCGACGGCGTTCAGTGCGGCAACGATCAAATTGACGGACGCGTCGGTATTGACCGGATTAAGCGTCAGGGCGAGGGCTGGATCGCTCGTCTGCAGGTTGCGGCTGGCTTCGTTCAAGCAGAGGGCGCAAATGCTTGCGATACAGAGCAGCCACAAGGCCACCGCCCGTGTGCGATTGAGCGCTTGGTTTGACAGGAGCTGCCCCCTCTATCTCACCGGATGACCCGGCCCCGCCATAGGCATAGTAGCCCTCATACATGTAACGGTACGAGTAGCTGTACTCGATCTTGGCGACGTCGAACTTGCCGAGCATGGCGCCGATGACGTTGCCGCCGGCAGAGTGCAGGCGCTTGAGCGCGGCACGGACGCCCTTGCGCGGCGTCTGGTTGGCGGCGACGACCAGCAAGGTCGACTCGGCAAGTCGCGACAGAATGAGCGCGTCGGAGATGCCGATGACGGGCGGCCCGTCGAGGATGACGAGATTGTACGCCTTCATGCTGGCGCGGATCACCGCCCCCATGCGCGCCGAAGACAGGAGATCGGCGGGATTGGGCACCATGGGGCCGGTCGCCAGGAAAGACAGGTTCGGCTGATCGGAGGAGACGTGGAACAGTTGCTGAATATCGGCCTGATCGATGGTGTTGGTCAAAAGGTTGGTGAGACCCATTGTGTTGCTGACCTTGAACGCCCGATGCAGGCTGGGGCGCCGAAGATCGCAGTCGATCACCAGGACCTTCTGGCCGATGGCCGCGAACTCTTCGGCGAGCTTGCGGGACGTCGTCGACTTCGACTCTCCAGGCTCGGAACTGGTGACCAGCAGCGTCTGCGGCGCGCCATCGGTGCCGGAGAACTGCAAGGACGTCCTGAGCGAGCGGTAAGCCTCCGAAATCGCCGATCGCGGATCGGCCAGCCCCTGTTCGAGCTTGTCGCCCTCGGCCTTGGGGACAATGCCCAGAACCGGCAAACGCAGCTCGGTCTCGATCTGATCGGGGGTGGAGAACTTGTTGTTGAGCAGTTCGATGATGTAGATCACCGCCGCGCTGAGGGCCCCCGCCGCGCCGAGGAACAGCAGCAAATTGCGCATGAGGCTCGGCTCGAACGGCGCCTTGGGCGGAACCGCGAGGTCTACCACCTCGACATTGGTGCGCCGCAGATCGGCGACGACGCCGAGTTCGTTCCGCTTGTTGATCAGGCTCTGATACTGGGCGCGGAAGGATTCCACTTCGCGATTGAGGATGGTGTACTGGATGTTCTTGTCGCGAAACGCGACCTGCTCCGCCTCGAGCTGCACCAATTGCTGGCGCAGATCAGCCTCCTCCTGCACGGCATTTTCGTAGGCCACGCGAATGGAGCTGGCGATGACGTTGACCGCACCGCCGAGCTGGCGCTCATATTCACCGATCTGCGCCGCCAGCCGGCGCATTTCCGGGAACTCGGGCTTGAAAGTGTTCAGCTTCTCCTGGTACTCGGCCCGCAGCTCGGTGAGCTTGTCGCGGGTCGCGCGGATCGACTCGCTCTCCAGCACCTGCCGCAGGTTCGCTGCATTGCCGGCATCGATCTGAGCGAGCAGGCGCTCGTTTTCCAGCCGGGCCTCGATCGCCTTGGCCAGCGAGGCATTGATGGCGGTGAGATTGGCGGTGATCAGCGAACCATCCTCGCCGGCCCCGCTCAGCTGTTCGGCCTTGGCGTAGGCGACGAGCGCGGCCTCGGCCGCCTCAAGCCGCAGCTTGGTGTCGCCGACCTGCTCGTCGATGAACTGGCGTGCGAGATCGGAGGTGCCGATGGTGCGATCCACCTGCTGGTCCATGTAGCTCATGACCACCTGGTTCGCGATATCGCGGGCCCGCAAGGGGTGGTTGTCGGCGAAACGCACCTCGAGCAGGCTGGTGCCCCGCAGCAGCTCGACCGATAGATTGCGCAGGATCAGATCGATGGCGATGGCCTCTCGATCCTCGAGCGCGAAGCTGTCGAGCGCCGGGGTGGCCGGCGTGCCGAACACTCGTGCGAGCACATTGCCGAGAGCGAAATCCGGCTGCGGGAACAGGAAATTGGCGTCGTTGGCGAGGTTCTTGTCGAGCACGACGCGGCGGGCCAGATCGCGGCTCCGGAGCTTCTGCCGCGCGGTCTCGAAAGTCCGGATGTCGTTGGACTGGGCTACGACGTCCATGTCCTCCAGCACGCGGGCGGTCGGCACCATGATCTCGATGCGCGCCGAGGCGGCATATTTCGGCGACTGCATGAGCGTGACGACGATGCCCAGCGTCGCGCCGGCGCAGATGATAGCGGCAATCAGCCAGCGATAGCGCACCACCAGCCAAAGCAGCTTGAGGGGATCGAACGGCTCCTCTTCCGGCTCGGGCGCTGGCCGATAGCCAATCCAGGCGGCCGCGTCGTCCCGCGCGGCGAGCGCCTGATTGCCGTCATTGCGCCAGGCCAGTTGCCGCTCGTTCCGATCAAGCATCGCTACGCTCCGGCCATTGCATCACGGCACCAGCGCCGTCGCGCTGCGCGCGAGGCCCAGGGCGGAGCTCAGATTGGAGCCGAGCACCTTCATGCCGGAGGGGAAGGCGACGACGATGTCGCCGCCGTAGATCGCGGTGTCGGCGCGGCGGCCCGCCCGGATATCGGCGACACTGTAGCGCGCCACATAGTCCTGCCCGTTGACGGTGCGGTAGACGAACACGTTCTGCGGGTCGCCGATATCGGTAAAATTGCCCGCTGCGGCGACGATACGAATCAGCGACGAGTTACCACTGACCGGGTACATGCCGGCCTTGCGGAACTCCCCGTCCACCGTGACCGTCTGCTCGACGGTGATGGTGAGTTCGGGGTTCTGCAGATAACGGGAGCCGTAGAGCCGGGTCAGCTGAGCCTGCGCCGCATCCACCGTCAGCCCGGCGACCTGCACCCCGCCGACGAGCGGCAGGGTGACGCGACCGGAGGCATCAACCGATGCTTCGCGATTGAGCTGATCGACACCGAAAACCTCGAGGCGCAGCTTGTCGCCGACCCGGATCAGCTGGCTGCCGCCGCCTGCGGCGCCGGGCGAGGGGAGTGCAGGCACCACCTGCAACGAGCCGGCACCAATCTGCAGATCGGAACTTCCACCGGCCCCAGTGGGCATGTAGCCGGCGCTGCTGATGTTCGCCGACGAACACCCTGCCAGCAACAGGAGCGTTCCAGTCAATAGAACCGCTACGCCAAAACTCGTCTTCACTTGCTTCGCCTGCCCCGCAACAGATCCAGGAGACGCTGCCCAGGCCCGCGACCCCGGGGAAGCTTGTCATCCAGTTGTGGCGAAATTGCCTTCGCACGGTACGGAATCTCCTCGTTGCGGAGGATTCGCGCCGGGCGGTTATAGACCAATTCCTCGGCTTCGGCATCACCGAGGCGCTGCGCGGCGACGTCACGTGCCCGAGAGAGCACCGGCGGGCGGCCGCTGGTGTTGTGCGCGTCGGTCGCGAGGACGTCGACCAGCCCGTCGTCGAGCATGCGCTCCGACCAGTATTTCGCCCGCTTGCCGAAGGTCCCGGTCAGCGAGCCGGCGGTCAGCTGCACCAGGGCGCCCTGGCGTACGAGCCCGAGGATCAGGTCGTAATGCGTCTCGATCCAAGAGAGCCGTTCGGGATGGGTCAGCAACGGAATATAGCCTGATTGCAGCGTCGCCCGCACCAGCTCCGGAAGCCGCGGCGGCACCACGTGATGTGAAGGTTCCAGCAGGAAATAGCGCGACCCTGCCAATGTCGGCACCCTGCCGCTTGCGATGTCGACAGTCAATCTCGGATCAATATGAGCGTCGGCGCCGCCCCACAATGTCAGCTCAATGTTGCTTTCGCTCAGCACTTGCGCCAACTGGTCGATACGAGCCAGTATATCCGGGCCGTAATTATCGTAGACACCGGGCGTTATATGCGGCGTGCAGGCAATGTGACCGATACCGTCCGCCACGGCCATCCGCGCCATGGCGACCGCCACATCCATGTCCACCGCCCCGTCATCGATGCCGGGCAACAAGTGACAATGGAGGTCGATCAATAGAGCATCCGAGACACAACAGCACCTTACCGCGCCCGCAGAAGCGGGCCAGAGCCGGGTATCAGATCACTTGCTGACGGCAGTGAGCATTCCGAGCGAAATCACCAAGCCTGCCCCGGCGGCAACGGCGGCAATGGCTGCGGGGTCGCCCTGACTGACGAGCGCAGCAGCCAATTGCTCATCGTAGACCCGGACGCACAGATTCTGGTTCTGGTTGATCGGCGTAATGGTCATCCGCGCCGAACCACGCAGGGAAAACCCACAACTCGTCCCCAGATCGACAGAGGCCGATGCGGCACTGCCAGTCTGCAACTCCGACCCCGAACGCAGCTGCGTTCCGGCGGCAGCCGCCTGCGACTGGGCACCCGCACCGACAATCGTCACTCCGGCAGTGGCCTGAGTCACGGAGCCGAGCACGCCAGTGGACATTGGAAGCGTGCAGGTGCACTCCGTCTGCGCCGAGGCGGGAGACACCATGGCTGCGAAAAACAGTGTCGCTCCAACTGCATAAACGTGACGGCCCAGCAATCTATGGCGCATGTATCGACTCCCAGCTGCGGGATGAGAATAGCTAGGCTTTCCGCTGCTAGCAACAAGAAATCCACGCGACCGGCGACTGACTCGACGCTGTAGTTGCAAGCAGGCCACACCTGCCAGTGAAATCAATTGGCTACGTTGCTAGCTTCAGATTTCTCCCCCTGGCAAATGATCATGAATCAACGCGATTATTCAAGCCAAAGCAACAAGTTGTACTTCAGTCCCGTGGAGCAGCGGCCAACGTGAGCAGCAGATCACGCGCACAGGTCGCGGCTCCAGACGAACGCCCGGGGCCGCCACCGCTATGGGCCCCCGCCCCTCTCATTGACAAGATGCAGCAATGCGGTTGCCACGCCCCGCGCAACGCGGGCAGCAGCACGATGGCGCGCGGCCTCAGGCGCGTAAAAGCTCAGCCCCCCCGCTGCTCGGCGCTCGAGCGCCTCGACCACCAGATGAAATACACCGGACCAATCTTCCAGACCGGCACCTGACGCTCGCGTTCACGATAGCGCAGGGCGCGGTAATCCTTGATCTTCAGCGTCCCATGCGGCAGCGGAATCCTGACCCTCATCGCGCCTCTCTTAAAGTATATATCCGAATATAATTTTGATTTCTACAATACACTATATTTTGGTTCCTTGCAACGGCTGGCACAGTGTCAGGTCCCGTAGGAGTTATGTGCTTTGCTGCCCACAAAATGAGCAGAAGGGCGGACGATCGCCGCTCACTTTAATTCAGACTGCTCTGAGGTTCGTTTCGAGTACCACACGAAATAGACGGAACCCCATCTCCAAACTGGGACCATACGCTCGCGCTCGCGGTATCTGAGAGCACGATAGTCCTTGATCTTGAGGGTTCCGTGCGGGAAGGAAATCCTGATCCTCATGACGATCACATAATTAAAAAATTAGAACAAAATCATTAGTATAGGATATAATACCGGAGGGTCGCCGGCAAGAAGGCCGCGTGCCTCTCCAACGCAAAGGTGCCATGCGACGGTGCGAGCCGGACGGTTCCTTCCACTCGCAGGAACAGCCTCGTGGGGAGCCAGACGGTTTCACGTCTGGGTTGAATTGTTGCTCTGGGCGCACCAGCCCCTCAGTCCGGTAGCTCCCACCCCGACCCTTTATCCCGCCCCACAAGGGCGAGGTGACGACTACAGCGTGGGTGCGTCAGGCTGAACGTGAAAGGGTCCAGGTCGGCGAGAGGGCGAGCGCTGGTGCGCAGGATGGCACTGCCGGGCTGGCGCCTGCGCGCACCGGTACTGCTGCTCAGTCGGCGAGGATCAGATAGTCGCGGTGCAGATGCGGTGGGAGATCGCCGAGTTTGCGCCAGAGTGCGATATTGTGCTCCACCGAGCGCCGCAAATGGTGCTCGAGCGTTGCAGCGGCGGCATCGAGACGTCCCGCGATCAGGCGCTCGAAGATCGCGAGATGATCGACCACGAGGTTGGTGATCTCGCCCGGATCCTGGAAATGCTGGAAGGTCCAGTGCGTCGCGAGCAGAGGCAGCTGGCTGCGCCGGACCGTGGCGAGCAGCAACGGGTTCTCGCAGGCGGCAAGCGTCAGATAGTGGAGGTCGTGCTCGATACGCTCGACCTTGACGGGGGAGGCAACGCCTTCCGCGAGAGCGTGCAGGTGGTCGCGTCGGGTCCGCAGATCGTCGGGATCGAGCGCAGGATAGGCCTGCCGCAACGCCACAGGCTCCAGTAGCCAGCGCATCTCGAAGTGGTGCCGAATGCCGTCCGGCGTCAGCGGCCCGGCATACCAGCGCCTGTTGCTCTCCTGGACGACGATGCCGGTGCGCTCGAGCTTGGTGAGCACTTCATGCGCCACAGTGCGGCTGACACGGTAATGTTCGGCAAGGGCGCTTTCGTTGAGGAGGAACCGGCCATGAGCGAGGCATGAGGCCACGGCGTGCTCCACCTCGGGATAAATCCACTCATGCTGGTTGCGCTGCTGGCCGGGCTCAAGCAGGTCGCCCAACTCAAGGCCGGCGGCCTCGAGCTCCATGCGGATCGGCTCCCCCTGCCCCACGAGGTAGCCTCGACCCTCGAAATCGCCAAGCAACCCCTCTTCGCGCAGGCGCCTGAGTGCCGCCGCCGCCGGGACCCGGCTGGCCCGGAACGCACGCGCGACTCCGGCCTCGCCGATCACGAGGCCCGCAGGGAGACGGTCTTCAACGATGTGTCGGCGCAGCACGGCGTAGATCCGCTCGTAGAGCGGCACGCCGGGCCGACGCGCCGCGGCGCTCCCTACGGGCGCCGCCATGGGCGACTACCTCACCACCTGGGTCGTGCCTTCGCTGGCCAGCCGGGCAATCGCCTCCCAGTCCCAGTCAATGCCGAGCCCCGGGGCCTCGGAGGGGACGGCGTGGCCATCGGCGATGGTCATGCCGGTGTGCGTGATACTGTCGAGCTGCGGGATATATTCCACCCAGCGGCCATTGGGGATGGCGGCGCAGAGCGAGACATGCAGTTCCATCAGGAAATGGGGACTGACGGCGATGTTGAAGCTCTCGGCCAGATGCGCCACCTTCAACCACGGGGTGATGCCGCCAATCCGGGCGACATCTACCTGAATGACGGAGCACGCGGCGCGCTGCAGATACTCGCGGAAATGCGACAGGTGGTAGATGGACTCGCCGACCGCGATGGGCAGGGTGGTGGCCGCTGACAGCCGGATGTGGCCGCCCAGATCCTCGGCCGGCAGCGGCTCCTCATACCAGGCAAGATCGAGCGGTTCATAGAGACGAGCCCGGCGAATGGCCTCGTCGACACCCGCGCCCTGGTTGCCGTCCACCATGATCTCGAAATCGTCGCCGACCGCCTCGCGCACCGCCGCCAGCCGACGGACATCGTCGCGCGGCGGACGGCCGACCTTCAGCTTGGAGCCGCCGAAGCCGTTCGCCTTGGCCCGCAAGGCGTCTTCTACAAGCGCCGGGGTTTCAAGATGCAGCCAGCCGCCCTCGGTGGTGTAGAGGGGGACGCGACGCTGGGCGCCTCCGGCTTCCTTGTAGAGTGGCCGGTTGGCGCGGCGGCTGCGCATGTCCCAGAGGGCCGTGTCGATGGCCGCCAGCGCCAGCGCGGTGATGGCGCCCACAGCCGTGGCGTGGGTGTGAAAGAACAGCGCCTTCCAGATTTCCTCGATCATCTCGGGATCGCGGCCGATCAGTTGCGGGGCGAGATGCCGGGCGATCAGATCGACGACGGCATGGCCGCCGGTACCGATGGTGTAGCTGTAGCCAGTGCCCACTGCCCCGTCATCGGCGTAGATCCGCACGATCGGCGTTTCCTGGCTGACGAAGCTCTGGATGGCGTCGGTGCGCTTCACCTTGGGCACCAGGTCCACCATCAGAATTTCGACCCGGTCGATCCGGCTCATGACACAGTCTCCGCGCTCTGGGCCTCGGCGCCGTGGATCGCGGCAATGATCCGCGCGCTCGAGGAGTCGTAATTGTGGTCGTTGTCGACTTCGCCGACGACACGATGCTCATGCATGACGAGGATTCGGTCGGCAAGGGCGATCATCTCCGGCATGTCGCTGGAGATCAGCACGATTGTCATGCCGCCTTCCGCCAGATCCACGATGAGTTCATGGATATAGGCCTTGGTCTTGATGTCGATGCCGACCGTGGGCTCGTCGATGATCAGCAGATCGACATTGGCGGCAAGCCACTTGGCCAGCGACACCTTCTGCTGGTTTCCGCCCGAGAGATTGCCGACCGAATGCTCGAGGCTCGGCGTCCGGATTTCCAGCCGCTCGGCCAGGGGCCGGGCCGCCTTGAGCTCCATAGGCGCGTTCAGCAACCCCAGCCACCGACCGAGGCGCCGCCAGATGGTGATGGCGATGTTGGTGCGGATGGGGTGGAGCAGGATCAGCCCCTCGCCCTTGCGGTCTTCGCTGAGATAACCGATGCGGTGGCGCTTCAGCGCATCGGCGACCGAAGCGATACGCACGGGCGCGCCATCGAGGCGCACTTCGCCCCCGGTGACCTTGCCATCGCCGATGAGGGCCCGCGCGAGCTCCGAGCGGCCGGCGCCGACAAGCCCGTAGAGCCCGAGCACCTCGCCCTTGCGGACGTCGAGACTGACATCGCGATGGCCGAGGGAGGTCGAGACGTGCCGCAATTCCAGTTTGCGGTCCGCGCTGATTCCGGTACGGACGCGAACGGTCGCGGCGGTTTCCTCGCGGCCGATCATCAGGGAGACGAGCCGACCCCGGGTGATGCCCTGCATGGGCTCGCCCAGAGCCGCGTTGCGACCATCACGGAGGACCGTCACACGGTCGGAGATGGCGAACACCTCCTCGAGCTTGTGGCTGACGAACACGATGGCGGCGCCCTTGTCGCGCAGCTGGCGAAGCAGACCGAACAGCGCCAGCGCCTCGCTTTCGGTGATCGAGGCCGTCGGCTCATCGAGGAGGAGGACCTTGGCCTCATGGCTGAGGGCCTTGGCGATCTCGACGATCTGCATCTGCGCGACGGAGAGCCGGCGCACCTCGGTGCGTGTGTCGACAGGCAGCCCGATCATGTCGAGGTATTTGCGCGCCTCGGCATTGACCGCGGCGTAGTCGACGAGACCGTTCCGCAGCGGCAGTTGCTCGAGCATGATGTTCTCGGCAACCGAGAAGCGCGGGATCAGGTTGCGTTCCTGATGTACGGCGGAGATGCCGTAGCGGATGGCATCGCGCGGCGAGTGCAGCTCGATCTCGCGGCCGTCGAGCACGACCTTGCCGCTGTCCGGGCGGTGGACGCCCGTGATGATCTTGATCAGCGTCGACTTGCCGGCGCCGTTCTCGCCCATCAGCGCGTGAATTTCGCCGGGCCTGAGTTCAAGCGAGACCGTGTCCAGCGCCTTGACGCCGGGGAAGGATTTGCTGACGCCCTGGATAGAAAGGACCATCTCAATCGCTCCCGGTGCGGACGGCGCGGAAGCGGTTGATCCAGACCGCAGCAAGGATCAGCGCGCCGAGCATGAATTGCACCCAGAAGGGATCGACATTGACGAGCACCATGCCGTTCTCGATCAGCGCAATGAGGATGACGGCGAGGAAGGTGCCGGTGATGGAGATGTGTCCGCCGGTCAGCGCGGCGCCGCCGATGATGGGCGCAGCGAACGAGATGATGAGCCAGTTCGAGCCGATGCTGGGCTGCGCCGAGCCGAGCTGGGCGACCGCCAGCACGGCCGCTATGGCGGCCAGCAGCCCCGAAAGCGTGTGCGCGGTGATGATGGTGCGCGGCAGGGACACCCCGGAAAGCTGTGCGGCATTGGCATTGCCGCCGACCGCCAGCATGTGCCGGCCCGGCGTCATGCGCGAAAAGAACAGGGCGAGGATGGCCGTGACAATCAGCGGCACGATCAGCAGGAACGGAAAGATCCCCAGCCGCCCGACGCCAAAGGCCACGAATTCGGGCGGGAGGTTGTAGAACGGGATCGAGCGCGTGATGCCCAGATTGATGCCGGTGAAGGCCGAGCCGGTGGCGAGCGTGACGATGAAGCCGTTGATGCCAGTGCGCACCGTGAGCCAGCCATTGATGAAGCCGGCGAGGCCGCCGACCAGAATGCCTGCGGGCACCGCGACGATGACTGGCAGCCCCAGCGCATCCATCATGCCGCCGACCAGAATTGCGACGAGCCCGCCGAGGGCGCCGACCGCCAGGTTGAGCTGACCGACCCCCAGCGTCACCATCTGCGCGTAGGCGACGAGCAGCGCGACGCAGAAGCTGCGCAAGAGGACGAACTGGTTGAACTCGGACAGGAAGGCCGGCGAGACGACGGCGAGCGCGACCGCGCCGGCAAGCACCGCGACGAGGATGCCGGACCATTCGATGTTGGCGAGGCGGGCGAACGGACTCATGCGCGGCGCGCCTGTCGCTTGAGGGAGAGGCTGGCGCGGTAGCGCTCGAGGAGGACCGCGGCAAGCAGGATGACGCCGAGGAAGAGCTGCAGCCAGAAATTGCCGACCTGCAGCACCAGGAGGCCGCTGCGGATGGTGGTGACGAGCGCGGCGCCGAGCATGGTGCCGATGACCGAAACCATGCCGCCGGCGAGCAGCGTGCCGCCCAGCACCGGCGCGAGGAAGGAGGGCAGCAGCCAGTCGTCGCCGCCGACGGAAGGCATGGCCGCACCGAGGCGGGCGGTGAGCATGACCGCCGCGGCGGCGGCCAGCGCTCCGGACAGCGCATGCGAGACGATGATGGCACGGCCGACCGGAACACCGGACATCTGGGCCGCGCGCGGATTGGCCCCGGCCGCGAGGATTTCGCGCCCCAGCTGCGTGTAGCGGTAGAGCATGAAGAGCCCTATGCCGATGGCGATGGCGACCAGCATCAGCGAGGGAAGCCCGCCCACATTGGACTTGCCGAACTCGCCGATGGCGGGCGGGAGCGCATTGAACGGCACAGCCTTGGTGAGAATGAGCATGCCGCCCGAGAACAGGCTGGCGCTGGCCAAGGTGACGATGAAGCTGTTCACCCCGGTCTTGACGATGGCGAAGCCGTTGAGCCAGCCGAGTGCCGCTCCACCCAGTAGTGCGCCGGCGATCGCGATGGGAATGGGCAGGCCGAGGGTCTGCAGCAGGTAGCCGGTCAGCATGACGGCGCAGACGCCGATGGCGCCGACGGAGAGATTCATACCGCCGGTTGCCAGCACCACCATCTGGGCGAAACCGATGACGATGTCGATGGCGAGCGAGCGGCCGAGCGAATTGAGATTGAAGCGGGACAGAAAGCCCGGTGCGAGGCTGGAGAACAGAATCCAGAACAGCACGACGATGATGAAGAGGCCCAGTTGGGTGGAGCCTTTGCTCAGCATGTCGAGCACGGGTGTGCGCCGCATGGACGCGCTGTCGCTATCGGTCATCAAGGGTCATCCCGCCGGCAAGGGTGGCCGCCCGCGTGCGGACGGCCACAATCGAGAAGGTCAGTTGCAGGACAGATACTTGTCCTTGAAGCCAGCCTGGATCTCGCTGGTGAGCGCCTTCAGGTCGTCGGTGTAGCTATCGACATTGGCCGCGGCGATCAGCAGCGTGCCGGAATCGATGAAGCGCGTGGTCTGCGGCGTGGTCACGAAAGGCGCATCGGCCTTGACCGTGCAGGTGCCCGAGGCCAACAGATCGAGCACATAGGCGCCGACATAGCCCTGACCATAGGGGTTTTGCGCCATGGTACCGGCAACGAACCCGTCCTTGATGGCCTGCAGCACGATGGGATCATCATCGATGCCGACGAACTGGATGCGCTTGTCGCCGAGATTGCGCAGCGCGGTGGAGGCGACCACGGACGGGATGTAGGCGGTGGCGATCATGCCGCCGATCTGGTCCTTCTGGGCGGCGAGCAAGGCGTTGATCTTCTGATCCGCGGCTTCCTGCGCATCGGTATCGGCCACAGTCTGCAGCAGCGTGACGGCGCCGTTGCTCTCATCGACGGCCTTCTGCACGGCCTGGGTACGCAGCGTGGTGTTCGGGTCGACGAGGAGGCCGGCGAGGTGAACGATGGCGCCCTGCCCGCCCATGGCCTCGATCAGCGCCTTGGTGCCGAGATAGGCCGACTGGTAGACGTCGGTGCCGAAGCAGAACCCCATGTCGGTGGGATCCTGTGCGCAGCCGGCGAGGGCCACGGAGGGCAGGTCGTTGGCGTTGAGTTCGGAGACGGTGGAGTTGATGCCGACCGCATCGCCCGGGAAGATGCCAAAGGCGGTGTAGCCCTGGGCGGCGAGGCTCTCGACCAGTTCGGTCTGCAGTTCGAGGCGCCACTCAGAGGGCACCTTGAAGTCGACTGCGGCGATGCCGAAGTCGCGCTGTGCATCGGCGGCAGCCTGCTCCCAGGGGGCAAAATAGGGGTGCGGGCCGCCCGGGATCAGGGCGATCCGGTTGTCGGATGCAGCGGACGCGACAGGCGCCAGAACGGCAGCAGAAACGAGCAGAGCGGCCGTGAGGCCGCCGAAGCGTAGGGACATGGATTCCTCCTTGCGTGCGGCGGCCTCGGTTCCTCCCGGCCACCCACTCCAGGGACGCTAACAGAAACGAATATCGCGTGCAATATTCATAAATGCGTGGTTCCCGATGTTTGCGGCCAACGCTAGGATCGCGCGATCAACAGGCGGAAAACCGCCACGGAGGAGGGATGCCATGAAGCGATATGGGGCGATGATCGGGCTGAAGGCGGAGGCGATCGCGGAGTACAAGCGCCTGCACGCGGCCGTGTGGCCGGATGTGCTGCGGCAGATCGCGGCGTCCAACATCCGCAACTACTCGATCTATCTGAAGGAGCCAGAGAACGTGATGTTCGCCTATTACGAGTATCACGGCACCGACCACGATGCCGACATGGCCGCGATGGCCGCCGATCCGCGCACGCAGGAATGGTGGGCCGTGTGCTCGCCGCTGCAGGTGCCGCTAGAGAGCCGGAAGAAGGGCGAATGGTGGGCAGGCATGGAAGAAGTGTTCCACGTCGACTGACGGGCGACGCTGGTCGCAAGGGGCCGCGGAACATATTGGCGAACTTGCCATAGTCTGTCCCCGTTTGGATGCTTCCTGCCGTTTTGCGCAGCGGGCCGGGCGGGTCGGGGGCGGACCAAGGTCGGCCCTATCGCGCTGCGTCGGAACAGGTCGGGCGTCAATTGCGGCGCGCCGACCCGGATTTGCAGCAGGAGTGCGCATGAGCTTGGATGGTGTCGCGGAACCGAGGCAGATGCTGCTCCTTGCCGGCCTCGCGCTGCTGACGCTGCTGGCGGCGCCCGGCGAGGCTGGGGCGCAGCCTTGCGTTCAGGAAACGTTCGACGGCGCAGGGTACGACATCTGCACGGTCGATCCTGCGGCCGACCTGCGGCTGTTCTGGCGCCCCGCGGAGGGCGGCCCCTACCGCACCTTCGCCAATGTGGCTCGCGCGACGAGCGATGAGGGACGGCGACTGGTGCTGGCACTCAATGCCGGCATGTATGACCGCGAATTCTCCCCGCTGGGCCTCTATGTCGAGAATGGCGAGCAGAAGCGCCCGCTGAACAGCGCGACGGTGGAAGGCTCGCCCGGGCAGGTGCCAAATTTCTACAAGAAGCCGAACGGGGTGTTCTTCCTCGACGAGGCCGGGGCGCATGTCGTCACCGCCGAGACCTACAAGGCCACCGAGCCGCAGCCGCGCTTTGCGACGCAGTCGGGGCCGATGCTGGTGATCGACAACCAGTTGCACCCGGCGCTGATCGCAGGCTCGTCGGACCGGACGCGGCGCAGCGGCGTGGGGGTGTGCGGCAATGGCGAGGTGCGCTTTGCCATCAGCCAGGGCTCGGTCAACTTCTACGACTTCGCCCGGCTGTTCCGCGACCGGCTGGACTGCCGCAACGCGCTGTTCCTCGATGGCGGGCGTGGGGTCGGCCTCTACCAGCCGGAACTGGGACGCAACGACATCTCGTGGCATGGCGGCTACGGGCCGATGTTCGGGCTCGTCGAGTAGCGCGGCCGCAGAAGGTAACCGCCGCGCGAGGCGCGGCGGTTTCACGGAACGGCCTCAGGCCAGTTCGACCACGCGCTTTTCGATGATGCTCTGCTCGGCGGCAAGCACGATGCGGAGGCTGTTGACTGCGGCATCCATCGACTCGGTCAGGTCGATATCCTCGTTGATCGCCTTGAGGAAAAAAGCCTGCTCGCGGTCGCAGAGCTCCTGATGGTTCGGTTCGTCCTCGGTCGAGATGAACTCGTCCTTCTTAACGAAGTTCTTGTCCGGCCCGACTTCGGCGTGGTGATACTGGATCAGGTCGGTCTTGGTGTGCCGGTCGATATCGGCGGAGTCCGAGACATCCTCGAGCTGATCCTTGTCGTCGGAGTGACCTGGGACGATGGAGACGGCGCCCTTAGGCCCTACCACGTCCTTCACGAAGAAGGCGACCTCGCTCATCATCGGCCCCCAACCCGCCTCGTACCAGCCGACCGAGCCATCATCGAAGGTGACGTGCAGATGCCCGTAATTGGGCTTGGCCGCATCTTCCCACAGCGCGGCTCCGATGCCGTGCACGCGCACCGGCTTGGCGCCCGTCAACTGGCACATCACATCGACATAGTGCACGCCGCAATCGACGATGGGGATCAGGCTGTCGATCAGGTTCTTGTGCCAGCTCCAGGCCGGGCCGTTCGACTGCTGGTTGAGATTGAGGCGCATGACCAGCGGCTTGCCGAGCGTCCTGCCGAGCTCGATGAACTTGATCCAGCTCGGATGCACCCGAAGGATGTAGCCGAGCACCAGCTTGCGATTGTGCGCGCGGGCCGTGGCGACGACCTTCTCGGCATCCTCGATGGTGGTGGCGATCGGCTTTTCCATGAAGACATGGGCGCCAGCCTCCATGGCCTTGATGGCATATTCGGCGTGGGTGTTGGGCCAGGAGTTGATCGAGACGGCGTCAGGCTGCGTGGCTGCAAGCGCCTCGTCGAAATCCTCGAACAGCGGATAGCCCTGCAGTTCCTCCGGCACCGGCTTGCTCTTGATCGAACGGCTCATGATGCCGACGATCTCGAAGCCCGGATTGCGATGATAGGCGCTGGCGTGCGACCGCCCCATATTGCCCAGGCCTATGACGAGCACGCGAACCTTGTCGGCCATTTCCCCCTCCTTGCGCTAGATAAAGGAGCGGCGCCGCTGCGCCGCCCCGGAGCTTGTCTGCGGATCAGCGATCGGCCGGGATGGCCTGATCGTACAGATGTGCCGTCACCTCGGCGACGTCGATGGCGGCGAAGGCATCGCTGAGCGGATAGGCCTCGGCCTCGGCCTTAACGGCCTCGTGGTCGAAGTCGTTGGCGGGACCGATACAGGCATTGGTGACAACGTCCTCGGCCTGAATGGCGCTCGACACCTGCCCGAGCTCGTGGATCTTGTCGAAGAAGGTCTGCCAGGCGGCGATATCGTGATCACCCCAGCCGGCGCGCTTGTCCATGTCGCCGCGGAACACGTTGATCTGCTGCAGGATGGAGGTGACGCCGAGTTCCGGCCCGATATTGCTGGCAAGGGTGGGGAACTGTTCGAAGACCGCTTCCACCGCGGCGCGGGGATTGTGGTAGGCGAACTCCATGCCCATGGCCCAGGCCCGCAGATAACGGTCGAGGAAGGCCTTCTTGTCGGGGTCTTCGAGGTCGTCGGCACGCACCACGAAGGTATTGGCGAATAGGGGCGACTTCTGCACGCCCAGCCAGTACTCGAAATTGAGGCCCGAGCCGATCCACTCGGCACGCAGGCCTTCCCAGCCCAGGGCGGCATCGCCCTGCCCGGCCTGCAGCGCGGTCGCCCAGGTCGGCCAGCCGGCCTCGACATATTTGACCTTCGAGATATCGACGCCTTGTACGCCGAGCATCGGGTCGACGATGGATTGCCAGGCCGCCGAGCCGAGCAGCACCGTCTTGCCTTCCAGCGTCTTCAGGTCGTTGGAGCCCTCGCCCTTGCGGAAGGCGATGGAGAAGGTGTCCTTGGCGCCCATATGGAAAGCCGACTTCAGCTTCATGCCGTTCTCGAGCGCGAAGGAGAAGACGCCGGGGGACGGAAAGCCCATATCGGCCTGGCCGACATCGACGAACTTCACCGTGGCGGTGCCGTCGGACGGGCCCGGCTGCATCTCGGTGGTCACACCGAGGTCAGCGAAATAGCCGAGCTTCTGGCCGATCCAGTAGGGATAGTCGTCCAGCACTTCGAGCGTGCCGCGCGGCGAAATCCAGGTGAACTTCGAGTAGGGCGCCGCCTGCGCCCGGCCGACGCCGCCGAGCGCCGTAGCGGTCACCACGCCCGCTGCCGAAACCTGAAGGAAAGTCCGGCGGCTCATGCCGCCCGAGAGTATGCCCATGTTAGTCCCCTGCGTGTTTAGTCGTTGAACTCCAAAGCCGACAGGATGCCGAGGCACGGTGCCTGTCTGCAGTCTCCTTGTCCTGACCGCATTTGACCGGCAGGACCCCTCCTCTCCACGCGGGCCCCATCAACCGGCCTCGCGCGGTCAACCATGCGGGCTGAACAGGCGGCTCCGAGAACCGACCAGCCCGTGTCCGCTCAAGCCTCCCAACTCGCGAACTTCTTTCCCAACAGATAGAACAGCACGTAGATCAGGATGCCGAGGATCGAGAGGATCAGCACCACCGCGAAGAACTGCGGCATCTGAATCATCGACGAATAGGACGTCAGCCGATTGCCGAGGCCGAACCCACCGCCCACCATTTCGGCGCCAACTGCGGTGAGCAGCCCGAAGATGGAGCCGACCATGAGACCAACGAAGATCATCGGCAGCGCCATGGGCGCACGGATCTTCCAGAAGATCTGCAGGGTGGAGGCGCCGTAGGAGCGCGCCAGCGCGATCTTGCCCCGATCCACCCGGCGGAAGCCCGTGGCGGCGTTGATCATCACCATGGGACCGGAGGCGAGCGCCACCGCGATGATGCGGGGCTCGTAGCCAAAGCCGAAGCGCAGGATCAGGAGCGGCACGAGGGCCAGCATCGGCGTCGTGACCAGCAGCAGGATGTAGGGCGTGACGATTTTTTCGACAAAGGGAAACTGGGTGATGACGCCGGCCAGCACCATGCCCACGATAGCCCCGATGGCGAAGCCGCTCAGCAGTTCGATCAATGTGTGACCCAGATGCGGGGCAATCAGGGGAAACTCGGTGACGAGGGCCCGACCGATCTCGCTGGGCTTGGGGAGCACATATTGCGGCACGGCGAAGATGTTGAGCATCGCCTCGACGCCGCCGATGATGACCACGGCGACGAGAATGATCGCCACGACCTCCTTGAGGCTGCGAATGCCCGGGCCAGCGGCAAGCGCGGACATGCCGGTGATGCCGACGTCTCCCGCCGAACCTGACCTGGCCTTGAACTGGGGGATGGCGTCGCTGTCGCTCATTGCAATGGCCTCACTGCGCCGCTTGTGGACGGGCATGGGCGAAGCGACTTTGCTGCGTGCCCACGATCTGCATCTTGATGGTGTTGGTGAGGTCGAAGACCTCCTTGGTCGCCATGATCTCCAGCGAGCGTGGCCGCGGAAACGGCACGTCGTGCACGCCGGCGACGCGTCCAGGCCGGGGACTCATCACGACGATCCGGTCGGAGAGGAAGATTGCCTCGTCGATCGAGTGCGTGATGAGGACGATGGTGGTGGGCGCATCCATCCAGATTTCCTCGACGAGACGGTTCATCTCCTCGCGGGTGAAGGCATCGAGGGCGCCGAACGGTTCGTCCATCAGCAGCACGGAAGGCTTGAAGCTGAGGGCGCGGACCAGTGCCGCGCGCTGCTGCATGCCACCGGAGAGTTCGCGCGGGAACTTGCCGCCAAAACCCTCGAGGCCGACGCGGTTCAGCAACTCGTCGATCCAGATGCGATCGGGTTTGGTGCCCTTGATCTCGAAGGGGAAGTTGATGTTGGCGTAGATATTGCGCCAGGGCAGCAGGTTGGCGTCCTGAAACACCATGCCGATCTGCGGATTGGGCCCGTCGATCGCCCGGCCGTCGAGCAGGACGTCGCCGGCGGTGAGGCTGTGAAGGCCCGACATCGACCACAACAGCGTGGTCTTGCCGCAGCCGGACGGGCCAACGATGGAGACGATCTCGCCGGGCATGACATCGAGCGAGCAGCGGTCGATCGCCAGCACATCCCCCGACCGCGTCGGGTAGACCTTGGTGGCGTCGCGCACGCGCAGCTTCGGCTCTTTCGGAGTTTCCGGCGTCATCGTCCCTCGCGCAACGGAAAGCTTCATACGGCATGCCGACCCTCCCCAAAGAGCCGACATCCGCAACGTCAGCAGTCTGTAACTAACCTACTTTTCGAGTCAAGCGAGCACGATGATCTCCTGACCATATTTGCTGGCAGCACAAAATCCGGGCAGAAGAGGCTTGCGAATTGTGTAAGTTTCCTACAGGCTCATGATCCCGCGAGACGCGGGATGCGCGGGGGAAACAGGCGGAGCACGCCCGAAAAAGGGGAGCCATCCGCTGCTCGAGGATGCTATTGGCCGGCATGCAGGCAACAGCAGAAGATCGCCAGATGCGCACCAGCCACCCGACGGGCGGTGAGGGCTATTCCAAGCCCATCCCCGACATTCTCGCCATCATCAAGGACAGCTATGCGGAGTTGCGCCCGGCGGAACGCCAGGTCGCGGACGTAGTGCTGGCCGATGTGACCTTCGCGGTCGATGCCTCCAATGCCGAAATCGCGCGGCGCGCGGAAGTGAGCGAACCGACCGTCACTCGCTTCTGCCGCTCGATCGGCTGTGACGGGGTGCGGGACTTCAAGCTGAAGCTGGCGCAGAGCGTCGTGGTGGGGCGCCTCTACCTCGCGCAGGACAATGCCGACACCCCGTTCGGCGAAGGCTCGCCACTCTGGGGGGCGGTGTTCGCTGAGGCGCGCAACGCCATCGCGGTCGTCGAGCGGAGCGTCGATCCGGCGGCCGTGATCAAGGCGGCGGAGCTGGTCGCCGGCGCGCATCAGGTGCTGGTGTTCGGCCTCGGCGGCAGTTCCACCGCCCTGGCGCAGGAGACGCAGAACAGGTTGTTCCGCTACGGCGTGGTGGTGCAGGCCCATGCCGACCCCTATGTGCTGAAGATGACGGCGGCGACGCTGCGGCCGAACGACATCGTCATTGCGATCTCCGGCACTGGCCGGACGCGCGAAGTGATCGAAGTGGTCGAGCTTGCGCGGCACTATCGCGCCAAGACGATCTGCATCACGGCGCCGAACTCCGAGCTTGCGGCGCTGGGCGACGTCACGCTGGCGGTTGAGGTGCCGGAGTATCCCGACGCGCTGAAGCCGACCGCCTCGCGCTACGCCTTTCTCGTCATCATCGACCTGCTCTCCAGCGCGGTCGGCTACCGGCTCGATGCGGGCGCGCGGGAGACGCTGCGCCGCATCAAGTACACGGTGCTGAACCACCGCAAGGGCAAGGTGCTGGAGCCGCTCGGCGACTGAGTTACCGGCGCGGACGTGCCGTCCATGCCGCATATCGGGGGTCTTTCATGCACGACACCGCTCCGCAGGCAGAGGTTACCGCCTGGCTTGCCGCATTTGCCGCGGCGCTGGTGCGGCGGGATGTTCCGGCCACGCTGGCGCTGTTCGCCGAGGATTGCTACTGGCGCGATTTCCTGGCGTTCACCTGGAACATCAAGACGCTGGAGGGCAAGGCGGCCATTGCCGACATGCTCGACGCGACGCTGACCCATACCGCGCCGGAGGCGTTCGCGGCGGGCGAGATGAAGCGCGAGGCGGGCGTCACCGAGGCCTGGTTCAGCTTCCGGACGACCAGCGGCCACGGCGAGGGCATCCTGCGGCTCGAAGGCAGCAAGTGCCGGACCATCCTCACGACGCTGCAGGAACTCGAGGGCCACCCTGAAGGCGCAGGCTTTCATCGCCCGATGGGCGTGCGGCACGGGGCGCGGCGGGACCGCGAAACCTGGACCGAAGCGCGCTGGCGGGAAACGGCGAGCCTTGGAACCGAGACCCAGCCCTATTGCGTGATCATCGGTGGCGGCCAGGGCGGCATCATGCTGGGCGCGCGGCTCAGGGCGCTGGGCGTGCCGACCATCATCGTCGAAAAGAACCCGCGGCCCGGCGACAGCTGGCGGAACCGCTACCGCTCGCTCGTGCTGCATGATCCGGTCTGGTACGATCACCTGCCCTACATGCCGTTCCCGGCCAACTGGCCGGTGTTCACGCCCAAGGACAAGATGGGCGACTGGCTGGAAGCCTATGTGTCGCTGATGGAGCTGACCTACTGGGGCTCGACCGAGGCGCAGTCGGCGCGTTTCGATCCGGAGGCCGGGCGGTGGACGCTGGAACTGATCCGCGAGGGAAAGCCGATCACCCTCAGGCCGGCGCAACTGGTGTTCGCGACGGGCGCCTATGGACCGCCCCGCACGATCGCCCTGCCCGGCAGCGAGACGTTCGGCGGTGAAATCCTGCATTCGAGCGCCTATCGCGACGGCGCGGCCTATGCCGACAAGAAGGTGGTGGTGATCGGTGCGGCCAGTTCCGGCCACGACGTGGCGGTGGATCTGTGGGAGGCGGGCGCCGACGTGACGATGGTGCAGCGCTCCCCGATCACTGTCGTCCGGTCCGACACGCTGATGGAACTGGCCTTCGACACCTATTCCGAAGGGGCGGCGGCGCGCGGAATCGACGTCGACAAGGCGGACATGCTCACCATGGCGACGCCATTTGCGCTGCAGCCGATCGGCGCCAAGGCGCTGTATGACCGCATCCGGGAAAAGGACGCGGACTTCTACGCAGCGCTCGAGGCGACCGGCTTCCTCATCGACTTCGGGCCGGACGACACCGGGCTGCTGATGAAGGCCTACCGGACGGGCTCGGGCTATTACGTCGATGTGGGGGGCAGCCAGTTGATCATCGACGGCGAGATCAAGGTAAAGAGCGGAGTGGAGATCGAGCGGCTGGTGCCGGGCGCAATCCGGTTCACGGACGGGAGCGAGGTGGCTGCGGACGTGATCATCCAGTGCACGGGTTTCCAGTCGCTGCATGAGGTGATTGCCCGGATCGTCTCGCGGGAAGTCGGGGACCGGATCGGCACCTGCTGGGGGCTGGGCTCGGGCACGCGCAACGATCCCGGACCTTGGCATGGCGAACTGCGCAACATGTACAAGCCGGTGGCGCACCCGAACCTGTTCATCCAGGGCGGCAACCTCGCGCTGTCGCGGTACTTCTCGAAGTTCGTCGCGCTGCAGATCAAGGCCCGCATGGAAGGGATCCCGACGCCGGTGTATGGCGCGCCGAGCTGAGCTCGGGTGCGGCATTCTGTCGTTCCGACAAGGGGTTTGACTTCGATCAATGGCCCCACTCGCTCCGCCGTTAGGCTGCTTGCAGTCAATGGTCGGAGGAAAGCCATGCCCATAACGCGCAGACTGTTTTTTCCCCTCGTCGCTGCCACGGTTTTGCTAACGCGGCAGGCCTTCGGCCAGGCAGCGGAGCCCGGCGCCGCAGCCGGGGCGCATGCCGAAATGCCGCTGCGCGAAGCGCTGCTGCGGCGTGAATCGATCAGGATGTACACCGAGGCCGAGATCGAGGAGGCGCAACTGATGGCGCTGCTGTGGAGCGCCAACGGCATCAACCGTCCGGACGTGGATGGTCGGGCGGCGCCGTCCTGGCGTACTGCCAAGGATATCGAGATCTATGTGGCGCGGGCTTCCGGCGTCGACCGCTTCGTGCCGGCAGAGAGCCGTCTCGAGACCGTCTCGGGCGACGACATCCGCAAGATCGCCAGTCCGCAGCCCTTCGTGGGCACGGCGCCGGTGGTGCTGGTCTATGTCTCCGACCGCAGGCGGGTGCTGGCAGCAGGGGGCCTCGCAGATGCCGGGCTCGACGCGGAGACCGAAGACCATCGCATTGCCGCGCATGTGAATGCGGCCGTCATCGCCCAGAACGTCTACCTGTTCTGCGCCGCCGAGGGCCTGGGCACCTGCCTCGTGGGCGGCGCCGACCGGGCTGCGGTGGCCAAGGCGCTGGCGTTGACCGATGAGCAGCGGGTGGCCTATGTCCAACCGGTGGGTCATCCCGCATAGCGCTCACGGCAGTTGAAAGGCGAGGTGCGATGGCAGCCAAGATTCAGACGATCCTGCTCGCCACCGACCTCACGGAGCGCTGCGAGCCGGCCGCACGGCGCGCCGCGGCGCTCGCCTTGCAGTGGGGGGCGAGGCTGCACGTGCTGAGCGTGCTCAGCCCCACGCTGCTGATGGATGACGACGACGAGGAGGATCGCATTCTCCTCGCTCAGACGCGGGAGCGGCTGGAGCAGCAATACGGGCGCAGCGGGGCAGCGGTGCATGTGCTGATCGCGCCCACCTCGGCCGCCATTCTCGACATCGCCCAACAGGTGAGCGCCGACCTGATCGTCACCGGCCCCTCCGACAGCAGTTTCCTGCAGCATACCCTGCTCGGCGACACGCTGTCGGCGCTGATGAAGGCGTCCCCTGCCCCGGTGCTGCTGGTGCGCAACCCGGCGGACCGCCAGTATCGCAAGCTGGTGGCCGCCACCGACCTCTCTGATGCGTCGCGGGCACCAGTGGAACTCGCCGCCGAGCTGTTCGGCGACAGCGGCAGGCTGACGATCTTCCACGCCTTCGACACGCCGTTCCGGATGTTCGTCAGCGATTCAGGAGCTTACGAGGCCGGGGTGCGCGACGGCGTCATCTATGAGATCCGGGAGGCGCTGGCGGCCTGGGCTATCCCCAACGCGACGGAAGTGCCTGTGGTGGCCCAATGGGGTGAGCCCTCGCAGAAGCTCGCCGATTTCGTCGATCGCGAACTGGTCGACCTGGTCGTCACGGGCACACAGGGACGGAGCGGACTGCTGGACGTGCTGCTGGGCAGCGTCGCGCGGGCGATCGCCGATCGCGTCCGCTGCGACGTGCTGTTGGTACCAGCCGCCGCAGCGGGCAAGCGTTCGTCGTAGCTTACTCCCGCCACTCGGCCGGGATGGCGTCCTCAGCTATGGGCATGGCGTTGGCCGAATAGCTCGAGAAGAGCTCGCGCTCATTGTCGCCGGTCAGCAGACGCCGGTGATAAGGCGCCGCGAAAATGTCCATCCAACCGTCGGCGTCCCGGTCCTGCAGCAGGTAGTATTTGGCGACGCCGTGGCAGGCGAAGCAATTGGCGGCAAAGAGTTCCCGACCATCGGCCGGTAGCCCGGCGAGAATGGCGGCCGTGTCTTCGCCCTCCATGGCTGCCGGAGCGGCGAGGGCCAGATAGTCGGCCAGCATGGCAATCTGCTCGGGCGTCATTGCCGTCTGCATGGCCTCGATATGGGCGACCCATTCTGCGCTGCTGCGCGTCGCGCCGGCGAGATCGATGAGTGCCGCGGGCTCCTCCGACAGCGACGACAGCAAAGTCTTCGGTCCGGGCGGGAGGCTCGTCATCGGGTCGTCGGCCGCCGCGCTTCCCATCGCAGCAGCGAAGCCCAGTGTGCCCAGTGCGAACCAGGCGGCGAAGCGTCTTGGTGTTGCCATAGGTCGTTCTCCTCTTCGACGATCCAATCATTGTAGCCCCGCTGACCCTGACGGCAATTGCGGGAGAATTCTTGATCGAAATCAATTGGCTGCTGCACGGCGCCCCTAACCTTCCCGCAAGCCTGTTCGACAACAGACAAGGGAGGCAGCCCGGATGGCGGTGCATATTCGCCGTGGACTCGACCTTTCGTTCGCCGGTCCACCGCGCCAGAGCATTGAGGCGGGACCGGAGCTCGACCGGATCGGCATTCTCGGAGCGGACTATCGCGGCCTCAGGTTCGACGCGCTGGTGGAACCGGGCGCGCAGGTCGTTGCCGGGCAGCCCGTGCTGCGCCAACGCAACCGGCACGAACGAGTCGTTGTGGCCCCGGTGGCCGGCGAGGTGGTCGCCATCACCCAGGGCGCCCGTCGGACCCTCGCAACGCTCGAGATCGCCCCCGGCCCCAGCAAAGCACAGGCCTTTTCGCTGCCCGAGCAACCGGACCGAACCGCACTTGTCGAGCTGCTGCACCGCAGCGGGCTGTGGGCGGCGGTCCGCTCCCGGCCGTTCGGCGGGCCAGCCGAACTGGCGAGCGTACCCGACGCGGTGTTCGTCACGGCCATGGATACCCGTCCCCATGCCCCTGACCCGGCCATGATCGCTGCGGCGCATGGGGCCTGGTTCGAGGCAGGCGCCGACGCACTCTGCCGGCTGACGGCCGGACCCGTGTTCATCTGCCATGCCGAGGGCAAGCAGTTGCCGGTACCGGCGAAGGCGCGCGCTGCGGCGTTCGCCGGCCGGCACCCCGCTGGCCTTCCGAGCACGCATATCCATCAGCTCTTCCCGGTGAACCGGCCGGGGCGGACGGTGTGGCAGGTCGGCTACCAGGACGTGATCGCGCTGGGGCACCTGCTTCAGACCGGCCAGCTGTGGGCCGAGCGGATCGTTGCCGTCTCAGGACCCGCCATCAATTCCCCGACGCTGCTCCGGACCCTGCCGGGCGCCAGTCTCGCAGGCCTGGCGCGGGGGCGACTGAACGGTGCCGCGGCGGTGCTGCATTCCGGCTCGCCGCTGGACGGGCGAGTGCAGGGCTTCCTGTCGCGCGATCATCTCCAGCTCTATGCGGCGGCGCCGGAACGGCATGGGGAACGCAACGCGCTCGGTCACCGCCTGCGCAACTGGATGAGCGCGGGGATCCCGGCCATCATCCCCAATGGCCTGCATGAGCGCGCCGCGCCGCCGGGGGTGCTGCCGATTCCACTGCTCCGGGCGCTCAGCGTCGGCGATGCAGAGACTGCTGCTGCCTTGGGCGCGCTGGAGCTGGTTGAAGACGATCTGGCGCTGCTCGCCCATGTCGACGGCAATGGCACGGATTTCGGCACCATGCTGCGCGCGGTTCTCGACGAGTTGGAGGCCGCGGCATGAACGGCCTCTTCGCACTGTTGGCCCATGGCCGCCTCGGCGGAATGCTGTCCGGTCGGAGCAGCCTGCCCGGCCTGTTGGGGCTCGCCCTGCCGATGGCGCTGCTCACGACGGCGGATCCTGGCATCTGGGGGCGCTTCGGGATCGTGCTGGTCGTGGCCGCGATCGCACACCTCGTATTTGCGCGGGTGCGCACACTGCCGATCGACTTCTCCTTTGTCGCGGTCGCGGCATTAATAGCGATTGCGGTGCCGGCCGGCGCGCCGCTCTACCAGCTGGTGCTCGGCACGCTGTTCGGGGTGATCATCGGCGAACAGGTGTTCGGAGGACGCGGACGGTCGTTTCTCAATCCGGCGGCGGTGGCGGTGGCCTTTCTCGCCTTCTCGTTCACGGACCAGAATTATCGCGGCGGGCCGGAGCTCGCGGTGTGGGCGCTGCTGCCGGCCCTGGGGCTGCTGGTCGCCAGCGGGCAGGCTTCCTGGCGCCTGCTGGCCGGGGCGGCCGCGACAGTGGCGCTCGTCGGCCTGCTGAAGGGTGAGGGCGACGTTCTGGCACCGATGCTGAACGGTGGGGTGGTGCTGGTGGTGCTCTACATTGGCGCGGACCCGGCGGCTTCGGCGGCAACCAATCCGGGGCGCTGGTTGCACGGGGCGATGATCGGGCTGCTGCTGGCGCTATTCTTTGATGCCGGCCCGGCCTTTGGCGCCGCGGTGTTCGCCGCGCTGCTCGGGGCGATCTTTGCGCCGATGATCGACCGGATGGTGATCGCGGTGCACACCAAGTGGCGGGAGCGGCGGCATGGCTGACCCCATCACCCTGTGGCGGCAGTTCCTCGCCCGCCCCAATACCGACCGGACCAAGTCGCTGGGCGTGGCGTTTCTGGTTGCGCTGCTGTGCGGGTTGGCGGTGGCGAGCGCCTCGGTGACGCTGCGCCCCTATATCAGGGCGAATATCGAAGGCGAGCGGCAGGCGCGCATGACGAGCATGCTCGCTGGCCTGCCGGGGATCGGCGAGATCATCGCCGAGGCCGGTGGCGACGCAGTCGAATTGCAGCTGATCGAGCTCGCGAGCGGAGAGATCGCCACCGACATCGACCCCACCGGCTACGACCCGGTGGCGGCCGCCAACGATCCCGAACTCAGCACGGCCCTGTCCCGCGCCGAGGACTTCGCCGGGCTCGGGCGGCGCGAAAATGTCGGGCAGGTCTATCTGGTGCGGCGCGAGGGCCAACTGGAGCTCGTCGTGCTGCCGGTGCGGGGGACGGGCTACCAGTCGACCATCAAGGCCTATCTGGCGCTGGAGGGTGACCTCAACACGGTCGCGGCCTTCACGGTCTACGAGCAAGGCGAGACTCCGGGGCTGGGTTCGCGCATCACCGAAGCGGACTGGCAGGCGCAGTGGGCCGGCAAGCAGGTGGCGCAGGACGGCGAGGTAGTGATCGAAGTCGTACGCGGCGACGCCACCTCGCCATACGAAGTGGCCGGTGTCTCGGGCGCTTCGGTCACCGGCTACGCGCTCACCGAAATGGTGCAGTTCTGGCTCGGGCCCAAGGGGTACGGGCCGCTGCTCGAGCGCCTGAGACGCGAAGGGGACACGCAATGAAAGCCATCCGTACGCTGCTGGACCCGCTGGTCGAGAGCAATCCCGTGACCGTGCACATCCTCGGGATCTGCTCGGCGCTGGCGGTGACGACGGCAATGAGCACGGCGCTCACCATGTCGATCGCGCTGACGGTGGTGATCGCGGTCGCGGCCGGGATCACCAGCCTGATCCGGCATCATATTCCGTCCTCGATCCGCCTGATCGTCCAGATCACGATCATCGCCTCGCTGGTGATCGTCGCGGACCAGTTGCTGCGCGCCTTCGCCTACGACCTCAGCCAGCGGCTGACGGTGTTCGTGTCGCTGATCGCGACCAACTGCATCGTGCTGGGCCGGACCGAGGCCTTCGCGCTGCACAATCCGCCGCTGCCGAGCATGCTCGACGCCATCGGCAACGGGGCAGGATACAGCCTCGTGCTGCTGGTGGTGGCCTTCGTCCGCGAACTGGTCGGCGCCGGGAGCCTGTTCGGCATGCAGGTGCTGCCGCTGGTCTCGGCAGGCGGCTGGTACCAGCCGATGCGGCTGATGCTGCTGGCGCCGAGCGCCTTCATCATCCTGGGTCTGCTGATCTGGCTGGTGCGGACGCTCAGGCCACAACAGGTGGAGCGGCGGGAGTTCGAGCTGCGGCATGCGCCGCGGGCGGTGACGCCATGATCGAATTGCTGCAGCGCTCGATCTTCGAGGAGAACCTCGCGCTCTCCTATTTTCTCGGTATCTGCACCTTTCTCGCGGTTTCGAAACGGATCGGCACGGCGGCGGGGGTGGGCATTGCGCTCATCGTGGTGCAGGCGATCAGCGTGCCGCTCAACCATCTGCTCTATGCGCTGGTCCTGAAGGAAGGCGCGCTGGCCTGGCTGGGACTGGGCGATGTCGATCTCTCCTTCATGCGGCTGATCACCTTCATCGGGATCGTCGCGGCGCTCGTGCAGGTGCTCGAAATGATCCTCGACCGCTTCGTGCCGGCGCTGCATGGGGCGCTGGGCATCTATCTGCCGCTGCTGGCGATCAACTGCGCCATCATCGGGGGGAGCCTGTTCATGGTGGAGCGGCAGCTCGACCTCGCCGAAAGTGCCGTGTTCGGGGTCGGCACCGGCATCGGGTGGGCGCTGGCGATCGTGACGCTGGCGGCCATTCGCGAGCGGTTGCGCTATGCCAATGTGCCGCGCGGCCTCGAGGGGCTCGGCATTGCCTTCATCGTGGCGGGCCTGATGTCCATGGGCTTTTCGGCCTTTGTCGGCGTGAGGGTGTTCTGATGGAGATCACCGCCGCCGTCCTGTTCACCGTCGGATTCATCGTCGCGCTGGCCGCGCTGCTGCAGGTCGCCCGCAGCGTGCTGCAGCCGGCCCGGCCGGTGCGGATCACCGTCAACGACAGCCGCGAGATCACTGGCGAGACCAATCGGCGCCTGCTGGAAGTGCTGAACGGCAACGATATCGCCGTGCCCAGCGCCTGTGCCGGTGCGGGGACCTGCGGGCTCTGCCGGGTGGAGGCGCCCGGCGCCGGCGCCCCGCTGCCTACCGAACTGGGCCTGCTGTCGCGGCAGGAGGTGAAGTGCGGGACCCGCCTTGCCTGCCAGCTCGTGGTGCGAGGGGACCTTGCGGTGCGGGTGCCGGACGAAATCCTCGGGGTGGCGAGCTTTGCCTGCGCGGTGGTGTCCACCCGCAGCATGACGCCGCTGATCAAGGAAATCGTGCTGCGGCCGCCGCCCGATACGGCGTTCGACTTCAAGGCGGGCGGCTTCGTGCAGGTGACGGCGCCGGCCTTCCGGCTGGCCTATGCCGACATCGCCATCGACCCGCCGCACGCAGCGCAGTGGGAGAAGCTGGGGCTGCGCGCGCTCGTCGCCCATAGCGGCAAGCCGGTATCGCGGGCCTATTCGGTGGCAAGCCGGCCGCAGGACCGGGGGCTGATCGTGCTCAACATCCGGCTGGCGACGCCGCCGCCGGCACGGCGCGATGCGGCGCCGGGGGTGGTGTCGTCGTGGCTGTTCGGGCTGAAAGCGGGGGATAGCGTCGATATTTCCGGGCCTTACGGACATTTCGGCGCCAGCGACACGGACAAGGAAATGGTGGTGATCGGCGGCGGCGTCGGCATGGCGCCGCTGCGGGCGATCATCCACGACCAGCTGGAAGCCAAGGGCAGCGGGCGGCGGATCAGCTACTGGTACGGGGCACGGAGCCGCGGCGAGCTGTTCTATGTCGAGGAGTTCGAAGCGCTGGCGCGCCGGCATGCGAACTTCCGCTGGACCCCGGCGCTGTCGGAGCCGCTGGCCGAAGACGGCTGGACCGGCGAGACCGGCTTCATCCACGACGTGGTGCTCAGGGCCTATCTCAAGGACCACCCGGCGCCGGAGAATTGCGAGTTCTACCTCTGCGGTCCGCCGCTGATGATCGAGGCGGTGTACGCCATGCTCGAGTCCTGCGGGGTGGAGCGCGAGGCCATCTTCAACGACGATTTCGGAATCTAGCCATGCCCCTGACCCGTCGCAGACTGATGCTGCTGGCCGCCGGAGCGGCCCTTGCCGGGACGCTGCCGGTGCGCGCGGCCGGTGATACCGTGCTGATGTCGGGGCGTGCCTTCGGGACCTCATGGCATCTGCGCCTCAAGGGCGACGGCGATGTCGCGGGGCTGGCGCGCGCGGTGCCGGAGCTGCTCGCCCGGCTCGACCGGCTGATGAGCCCGTTCCGCCCGGACAGCGCGCTCAGCGCCTTCAATGCCGCGCAGGCCGGCTGGCAGGCGGCCGACCCGGAGCTGGCGCTGGTGGCCAGTGAGGCGCTGCGGATCGCGGCGCTGACCGGCGGCGCGTTCGACCCCAGCGTCGGGCCCGATGTCGGGCGCTACGGCTTCGGGCCGATCCGCGGCACGCGGGTGGGCGACCATACCGGGCTGATGGCGGCGCCCGGCCGGATCGGCAAGGCGGATGATCGGTTGACGTTGGATTTTTGCGGAATCGCGAAAGGCTTCGCGCTGGACACAATCGGGGCGGCAATTGTGGCGGCCGGATTTGGCGATCACGTCGCCGAATTCGGGGGCGAGGTGATCGCGGGCGGGAGCGATGGCGGGGTGCGCTGGCGGGTCGGGATCGCGGACCCGGTGCGCGGCGGGCTGGTGACGCAACTGGACCTCCTCGGACTGGCGCTCGCCACTTCGGGCGACGCGGTGAATGCCTATAGCGTCGGTGGGCGGCGCTACAGCCATATTATCAACCCCCGGACGGACGCCCCCATAGCGGGAAATATCGCGTCGGTATCGGTACTTGCCGCGCGTGCGATGACTGCGGACGGGCTGGCGACCGGGCTGATGGCCATGGGGCCCGAGGCGGGACCGGATTTCGCGCAACGGCATGGGATCGCTGCGCTTTTCCTGCTGCGCGCCGATCATGGCGTGCGCGAGATCGCGACCGGCGGCTTCGACCGCCACCGCCTGAGCTGAGGAGAGCGCCATGCAGACCATCCTTGCCGCCATCGCCCTCGTGATCGTCGCCATGCTGGCCCTCGCGGTGGGGAGTCTGTGGGGGCAGGCGCCGCTGCGGCGCTCGTGCGGCGGCGAGGAGGGAGGAGCGTGCAGCCGCGACTGCGGCAGCTGCGAGCGCTTCAAGGGGAGCGAAAACGCATGACGAAACAGATCCTTACGGTCGCCGACTGCATGCAGGTCGATCTCGTGACGCTGACCGACGACATGGAGATCGTCGCTGCCGTGGCCGTGCTGCTGGAGCGGCGGGTGTCGGGAGCCTGCGTGCTGGACGGCGCGGGGGAACTGGTGGGCGTCCTCTCCAAGCGTGATTGCCTCAAGGCGGCGCTCAACGCCTCCTATTACAAGCAGTGGGGCGGTGTGGTGCGCGACTACATGTCCCGCAATCCCGAGACGCTGGCGGCCGAGCTCGACCTCGTCGATGCCGCCGAGCACATGATCGCCAGCTCGTTCCGGCGCTTCCCGGTGGTGCGATCTGGCCGCTTCGTGGGGCAGATCAGCCGGACCGATGTGCTCGAGGCGCTGGCGGTGCAATGGCGCTAAAACGCCATGAAAGCGCCTGATCGCTGAACGGCGAAACCAGAATGATGAACGGGGTTTGACGGTCTCGCGGGACACGAGCCCGGTCCTCGTCCTTCGACAGGCTCAGGTTGAGGACCTCGGGGAGCGGTGCCTTGGGCTCTTGGGCTCTTGGGCGGGGCGTATCATCCGAAGGTGGAATGGCGGGGCGATTGACAAGGACGCGGGGCCGATCCTAGGGTGTCCCTAATATGAAACGCTCGTTCCAGATGCGGAACGCACAGACGGGCGCCAGGGAGGACATCGCCATGCCCGACGCGGCCGTCGCGCCCGTGCTGGAAGCCCGGAACATTTCGCGCCATTTCGGTGCCGTCACGGCGCTGGCCGATGCGTCGCTGCAGCTCTATCCGCGCGAAGTGGTGGGGCTGGTGGGCGACAATGGCGCCGGCAAGTCGACGCTGCTGAAGATCCTCTCCGGCATCGTTGCGCCCTCGGGCGGCGAGATCGTCATCGACGGCAGGCCGGTGGTGTTGAAGCGCGCGCAGGACGCGATGGATGCGGGCATCGAGACCGTGTACCAGGACCTGGCGCTGGTCGACACGATGTCGGCGTTCCAGAACGTCTATCTCGGCCGCGAGGAGCTGTCGCCGAACCCGATCGCGCGGCTGTTCAACCTCGTCGACGACCGCAAGATGCGCCAGCGCGCCAAGGAAGTGCTGACCTCGCTGCAGGTGAAGATCCCCTCGATCAACGTGTCGGTGAAGGGGATGTCGGGCGGGCAGCGCCAGTGCCTCGCCATTGCCCGCGCCCTGCTCTGGGGGCGCCGGATCGTGATTCTCGACGAGCCGACCGCGGCGCTCGGGGTGCGCGAGACCGGGCAGGTGCTGGAGGTGATCCGGGACCTGAGGAAGCACGACGTCTCGGTGATCGTGGTCAGCCACAACATGCAGCAGCTGATGAGCGTCGCCGACCGGATCACGGTGATGCGGCTGGGGCGCTCGATCGCGACGCGCACGGTCAAGGACACCGAAGTCAACGAGATCGTCGGACTGATTACCGGCGCGATCCCCGGCGACTCGCCGGAGGCCCGCGCCGCGATGGCGGCTGCCTGAACGGCGACCGCAGCAAAGACCGCATAACTGGGAGGAGAAACCAAAGATGCGTAACACGACCCGCATGCTCGCCACGGTGGCGCTGTCGGCGCCGGCCCTCTTGGGCTTCGTCGGCATTGCCGAAGCGCAGGACAAGTTCAAGCTCGGCATGGCCGTGGGCGGCAATACCTGCTGCGAGTGGATGAAGGCCCAGGGCGACGTCGCCCGCGCCCTCGCCGAAAAGGAAGGCTGGGACTATATCGAGCTCAGCAACAACAACGACCCGGCGGTGGCGCTGCGCAACGCGCAGCTGTTCGTGCAGGAGGGCGTCGACGCCGTCATCCAGTTCAACGGCCAGCCCTCGTCGAACCCGGCGATCTCGGCGGTGCTGAAGCAGGCCGGCATCCCCGTCGTCACCTACGACATTGCCGATCCTGGCATGTATTTCGTCGGCATCGACAATCTCGGCGCCGGCATTGCGGGCGGCGAGCAGCTGGGCGAGCTGATCAAGGCCGAGTGGGACTGCAACCCCGACCTCGTGATCTCGGCCGAGGGCGCCGCAGCCGGCATCGTCAACGAGTGGCGGACCGGCGGCATGCGCACGGGTCTCAAGAACATCTGCCCGGACATCCCCGACGAGAAGTGGGTAAGCTTCGAGAGCCAGGGCGACGCCGCCGTGGGCCTGCCGGCCGCGCGCGACCTGCTGGCCGCGCATCCCGAGGCGCGCCGGATGGCGGTGGTCGGCCTCAACGATGGCGGCGTGCTGGCGCTGATCAACGCGGCCGAGCAGCTGGGCCGGGCCGAGGAAGTGATGGGCTGGGGCCAGGACGGCGCCTTCATCACCGGCGACAACGTGAACCCGCACCTCAAGGGCTCGGTGTTCTACTTCCTCGAGGGCTATGCGGTGTACGCGATCCGCGACGTGATCAAGCCGATCGCCGAGGGCAACACGCCGGAGCTGAAGGCCGATGCGGGCGATCCGGCATCGCTGGTGCAGCCCTGCCCGGTGTCCGCCGAGCAGGCCGCGAACGTGCCGGACATGGCCGAGCGCGTGGCGCAGCTGCTGGCCGCACCGGCAGGCACCACGGCGTATGAGCTGTTCTGCCCGAACTGAGGGGTGCCACGCCCTCGTGGTTCGACAAGCTCACCATGAGGGGTACTGGTGGTAGTGGCGGTTGGTTACGCCCAAGGTTATCCGCCTCTTCCTTCTCCCCTTGAGGGAGAAGGTGCCCGAAGGGCGGATGAGGGGTAGGCCACCGGCTCTGAACCGTCCGTCGCTCACGCTCCAGCCGGCACAATCCTGGCGGATTGTGCCACCCCTCATCCGGCGCTACGCGCCACCTTCTCCCTCAAGGGGAGAAGGGAACCGCGGAGAGGCTGGTGGGTGAACGGAACTGAGGCTGGTGGGGGGCCCCCCCCCCTCCACCGGCTGCGACGGTCCCCCTCCCCCGCAGGCGGGAGAGGAGCGCCGACTGAGGGGCTGGGGCGGGTGGTGAGTGCAGGCGAACGGGAGGCACGCCCTCGTGGTTCGACAAGCTCACCATGAGGGCTACTGGTGGTAGTGGCGGTTGGTTACGCCCAAGGTTATCCGCCTCTTCCTTCTCC
>VFQR01000450.1_pt1 | contig 58377 bp, 56 predicted proteins | sample 3512321 | NCBI WGS metagenome assembly VFQR01 (sample SAMN10412374, study PRJNA504923) | tailings metagenome | isolation source: Relicate 3 Philex TSF1 revegetated site | place: Philippines: Tuba, Benguet | collected 2017-08-29 | reverse complement strand
GAGATCGCCCCGCTCAGCGCCATGCTGCTCGCCGACATCATCCACGAATCCGGCCTCGCCGCCGGCGTCTTCAACCTGGTCAATGGCGACGGGCCGACGGTCGGGGAGGCGATCGCGGCGCATCCGGGCATCGACATGGTCTCCTTCACCGGCTCGACCGCCGCCGGCGTGCGGGTCGCGAAGCTCGCGGCCGATACGGTCAAGCGCGTGGCGCAGGAACTCGGCGGGAAATCCGCCAACATCATCCTGGACGATGCCGATCTGCGCGCGGCGGTGATCCAGGGCGTGCATGCCTGCTACACGAATGGCGGGCAGAACTGCCAATCGCCCACGCGCATGCTGATCCCCCGCGCCAGCCGCGAAGCCGCCTTCGCCGCGGCGCGGGAGGCGGTGGAGGCCGTCCGGCTCGGCGATCCCCTCGATCCCGCGACGACGCTCGGCCCGATGGTCAGCCAGGCGCAGTTCGACCGCGTGCAGGACTACATCCGCTCCGGCCTCGAGGAGGGCGCGACGCTGGTCGCCGGCGGCCCCGGAAGGCCGGCCGGCGTGAACCGCGGCTATTATGTCCGCCCGACGGTCTTCGGCGACGTGACGCCCGCGATGCGCATCGCGCGGGAGGAAATCTTCGGCCCCGTCCTCGCGATCATGAGCTACGATTCGGACGACGAGGCGATCGCCATCGCCAACGACACGCCCTTCGGCCTGGCCGGCTTCGTCCAGACGCGGGACCCGCGCCGCGGGCGCGTGGTGGCGAACCGTATCCGGGCCGGGCGCGTCTATCTCAACGGCGCGCCCTTCGACCGCAGCCTGCCCTTCGGCGGCTACAAGCAATCCGGCAACGGCCGTGAGTTCGGGCTGTTCGGCTTCGAGGAGTATCTGGAGGTCAAGGCGATCCTCGGAAGCTAGCTGCGCCGCCGCAGCATCCGCCAAGCCTCGCCGAGATGCAGGCCGCCCAGCGCATGGGCGGCGCCGAAATACGTGACGAGCCCCGCACCCACCAGCGCGGCGAGCGCCGCGAGCCGGGCGAGCCCGCCCGCGAGCGGAAACAGCAGCGCGCCCAGCAGGGCGAGCACCACCGCCATCAGCGCCGCCGCCGCGAGCAGCCGCGGCACGGCGCGGCGCAGCCGGCGATCCAGCACGAGCTGCCGGCGGCGGCGCAGCAGGCAGCCGAGCACCAGCACGTTCACCCAGGCCGCGAGCCCGGTCGCCAGCGCGATGCCGACATGGCCGAGGAAGGGCGTCAGCGCCAGGTTGAAGGCGAGGTTCAGCGCCACGATCGCGATGCCCACCTTCACCGGCGTCACCGTGTCGCCACGGGCGAAGAAGCCCGGCGTCAGCGCCTTCACCAGCACGAAGGCCGGCAGGCCCATGGCATAGGCGATGAGCGCCGCCGCGGTGGCGCGCGCCGCCTCCGGGCCGAAGGCGCCGCGTTCGAACAGCGCGCTGACGATCGGCGCGGCGGCGACCGCCAGCGCAAAGGCGGCCGGCAGGGCGAAGGCGAGCGAGAACTCGATCGCGCGGTTCTGGCTGTGATGCGCCGCGAGCCGCCGCCCGGTGCGGAGCTGTCGCGCCAGGGTCGGCAGCAGCGCCGTGCCGACCGCCGCCCCGATCACGCCGAGCGGCAGCTGCGCGACACGGTCGGCGTAGTAGAGGTAGCTCACCGCCCCGGCCGGCAGCAGGCTCGCGATGACGACGTCGATGGCCAGGTTTAGCTGCGTCACCCCCGCCCCGAGCAGCCCGGGTGCCATCCGGCGCAGCACCTGGAGCACATCGGGCGTCAGGCGCGGCCGCGTCAGCGGGTTCACCGCCATGCCCGCCCAACGCGCCGCGACCAGCAGCATGCCGAGCTGCGCGATGCCCGAGAGCATCACACCCCAGGACAGCGCATGGCCGGGCGTGGCGGTCAGCGGCGCAAGGCCGAGCAGCGCCGCCATCACGATCAGGTTGAACAGCACCGGCGCGGCGGCCGCCGCGGCGAAGCGGTCCATCCCGTTCAGCACGCCCGAGACCAGCGCGGCGAGGCAGATGAACAGCAGGTAGGGGAAGGTGATCCGCGTCATCTCCAGCGCGAGGCCGTAGCGCGGATCGCCATCGGCGAAGCCCGGCGCCAGCACGAGGAGGAGCTGCGGCATGAAGACGATGCCGAGCAGCACGATGCCGGAGAGCCAGAGGCCCATCAGCGCCGCCAGCGTGTTGGCGAGCGCCAGCGCCGGCGCCTTGCCGCCGGTCGCGAGCGTGCCGGTGAAGGCGGGGATGAAGGCGGCGTTGAAGGCGCCTTCCCCGAACAGCCGGCGGAACAGGTTGGGCAGCTTGAGCGCGACGAAGAAGGCATCCGCCACCGGCCCGGCGCCGAGCTTCGCCGCGATCAGCATGTCGCGGGCGAAGCCGAGGATGCGGCTGGCCATCGTCCAGGCGCCGACGGTCGCGACATGGCGGAGCATCGTTTCCCGGTAGCAGGCGGCCTGCCGCGCCGGAAGGGGCGCCAGGAGGGGCGCTTGTCTCGGGCACCGCCTGCGCTTACGTGGTGCCGCGAGGCGGCCAGGCCGCATTCCCCACACCGACGACGAACGATGATCGAGAAGAACGAGAACGCGCCCGAAACCCCGCCCGAGCTCCACACCACCGAAGTCCCCCAGGCGACCGAGGGTGAGCGGCTGGCCGCGCTGGAAGCCGAGGTGCAGGAGCTGCGCGACAAGTGGCTGCGCGCCGAGGCGGAGATGCAGAACCTCCGCGCCCGCGCCCGCCGCGAGGCGGAGGAGGCGAGGCTCTTCGCCGTGCAGAAATTCGCCCGCGACGTGGTGGAGACGGCCGAGAACCTGCGCCGCGGCGTCGAGAGCCTGCCGGCGGCCGAGGAGGGCGAGCCCGAGGTGATCGCCAAGCTCCGCGCCGGGTTCGAGGGCACGGAGCGGGCCTTCGTGGCAATGCTGGAACGCCATGGCGTGCAGCGGCTGGACCCCGCCGGCACCGCCTTCGACCCCGAGCTGCACCAGGCCATGGCCGAGCAGCCGGCGCCGGACGGCGTCGCGCCCGGCACGGTGATCCAGGCCTGGACGCCGGCCTGGACGCTGAACGGCCGGCTGCTGAAGCCGGCCATGGTGGTCGTGGCGGGGAAGGGTTGAGCCGATGGCTTTCACGGTCGCCATCGCCGGTCTCGGCGCCATCGGGCTGCACCTGGCGCGCGCGCTGGATGCGGGGGTGGAGGGGCTGACGCTCCATTCCGTCGCCGCGCGCGACCACGCCAAGGCGCGCGACAACCTCGCCGGCTTCCGCAACCCGCCGCCCGTGGTGGCGATCGAGGCGCTGGCCGAGGCCGACATCGTGGTGGAGGCCGCGCCGGCCGCGATCTTCGAGGAGGTCGCCAAGGCCGCCATCGGGCGCGGGCGGATCTTCGTGCCCTCCTCCGTCGGCGCGCTGCTGCCGCGGATGCACCTGGTCGAGCAGGCGCGGAAGACCGGCGCGCGCATCATCGTCCCGACCGGCGCGCTGCTGGGCCTGGATGCGGTGCGTGCCGCCGCCGAGGGCGCGGTGGAGAGCGTGACGATCGAGACACGCAAGCCGCCGCGCGGGCTCGAGGGCGCGCCCTACCTGACGAAGAACGCGATCGACGTGTTGGCGATCACCACGCCGACGCGCATCTTCCGTGGCAACGCCTTCGACGCCGCGCAGGGTTTCCCGGCCAATGTGAACGTCGCCGCCGCGCTGGGTCTCGCCGGCATCGGGCCGGAGCGCACGATGGTGGAGATCTGGGCCGATCCCACCGTCACGCGGAACACCCACACCATCCGCGTCGAGGCCGCCTCCGCGCGGCTGACCATGACGATCGAGAACGTGCCGAGTGAGGAAAACCCCCGCACCGGCAAGATCACGCCGCTCTCGATCCTCGCCTGCCTGCGCGGCCTGACGAGCACGCTCAAGGTCGGAAGCTGACCCGAACCGCATCCCCCGCCCGCGCGGGGGATGGGGTGGTGCTGGCGCTACCGAAGGATGTCGCGGTCGCGCCCTCTGTCGCGCGCCATCAGCGCCGCCTGGGCGCGGAAGGTCGCCGCCGCCGCCGTCGGCATCCGCGGCAGCGCGGCGAGGCGATCCAGCGTCGCCGGCGGCGCCGCGACCACCGGGGCGAGCGCCGCCTCGGCCGCCGCGCGGTCCCCCGCGCGCAGCGCCGCGGCGGCGATGTACCAGGCGTTGATCGTGCTCTGCGGCGCGGCGTCGGGGCGCACGCCCATGACGTTGCGCGCCTCGGCCCGCCCGTTCCGCATCATCGGCGCGACGAGCGGGTCGAAGCCGCCCTGCCAGCGGCCGCCATTCGCGAGTTCGACCGCGAGGAACTCGAGCTGCCCGAGCGCCTCGGCTGCCGCCGCCGGGTTGCCCGCGACCGTCGAGGGCTGGCCGAACACATAGGCGCTGGAGAGGATCGCGCCCCGCGTCGGGTCGCCCGCGCTGCGCCAGGCGGCCTGCTCCGGCAGCACGACGCCGGGCTCGGGCGGCGGCATGGCGCAGGCCCCGAGAAGGAGGAGGAGCGGAAAAAGCCGGTTACGCATCGTCCGTGTCCCTGCTGACGGGATGCCCTCGGCGGGGATCCTGCGCCGGAGTTGGGGCCGAACCATGGCGCCGCGCTGTCCCGCCGGGATCAACTCGGCGCGTTCACCCGGCCGCGAGGCTCGCCCGGTGGCGCCTGGCGAGCGCCACGTAGTTCGGCGCGGTGCGGTCGAAGCGGGCGCGCTCCGTCGCATCCATCACCCGCACCAGCTTGGCCGGGCTGCCCATCCAGAGCTCGTTCGGCCCGATCACCTTGCCCGGCGTCAGCACGCCGCCGGCGCCGAGCATGCCGCCTTCCTCGATCACCGCGCGGTCGAGCACGGTCGCCCCCATGCCCACGAAGGCGCGGTTCTTCAGCGTGCAGGCATGCACGATGCAGGCATGGCCGATGGTGACGTCATCGCCGATGATCAGTGGCTCGGCGCCGGCGTTGAGGTGCAGGATGGAGCCGTCCTGCACGTTGGTGCGCGCGCCGATGCGCATGATGTTGGTGTCGCCGCGCAGCACGCAGTGATACCAGACGGAGGACTCCTCCCCGATCTCGACATCGCCGATGACGACGGCGGTCGGCGCCACCCAGGCGGTCGGGTGGATGAGCGGAAGCTTGCCCTCGAAGGGCAGGATCGGGCCGCGCGCGGCGATCGGGTGCAGGTCGTCCATCCCGGTCACTCCGCCGCCAGCGGCAGCGCGCCGGCCACATCCACACCGAGCATCAGCCCGATATTCTGCACCGCCGCCCCCGAGGCGCCCTTGCCGAGATTGTCGAGCTTGGCGACCAGCACCGCCTGGCCGCGCTTCTCGTTGCCGAAAACGCGCAGCTCCAGCCAGTTGGAGCCGTTCAGCTCCTCCGGCGCCAGCCGCGCCTTGCCGTCGGCGCTCTCGACGCGCACCCAGCCGGACCGCGCATAGGCCGCGCGCAGGCAGGCCTCCAGATCCGCCGGCTTGGGCGCGCCGTTCAGCAGGTCCAGGTGCAGCGGCACGCTGACCAGCATGCCCTGGGCGAAATCGCCGACGCTGGGCACGAAGACCGGCCGGCGCGTCAGCCCGCTGTAGAGCTGCAGCTCCGGCAGGTGCTTGTGCTCCAGGGTGAGCCCGTAGAGGAAGAAGGGCGTGGCGGTGCGGGTCGGCTCGAACTCCGCGATCATGGATTTGCCGCCGCCGGTGTAGCCGGAGACGGCGTTGACCGTGACGGGGTAGTCCTTCGGCAGGATGCCGGCCTCCACCAGCGGCCGCAGCAGCGCGATGCCCCCCGTGGGGTAGCAGCCGGGATTCGCCACGCGCGGCGCCGCGGCGATCGCCGCTTCCTGCGCCGGGTTCATCTCGGCGAAGCCATAGACCCAATCGGGATTCACCCGATGCGCGGTCGAGGCGTCGAGCAGCTTCGGCGCCTTGTCGCCCAGCTCCGCGGCCACCGCCGCCGCCTCCTTCGCCGCATCATCGGGCAGGCAGAGGACGACGAGGTCCACCTCCGCCATCAGGGCGCGCTTGGCGGCGGGATCCTTGCGCAGCTCCGGCGCGATAGATCGCAGCGCGATCCCCGGGAAACGCGCCAGGCGGTCACGGATCTGCAGACCCGTGGTGCCGGACTCGCCGTCAATGAAGACGCTCGGGGTGGCCATGATGCACTCCTTTCGCCGAGGAGATGGGGCCTCGGCTGCCCCTGGAAAAGCAAGAGGGGCGGGCCCTTGCGGACCCGCCCCCCTGATGAACCAGCCATGCAGGCCGGGCGCGACGCCCGGTCCGCTGGGCGTCAGCGCTTGGAGAACTGGAAGGAACGTCGGGCCTTCATCTTGCCGTACTTCTTGCGCTCGACCACGCGCGGGTCGCGGGTGAGGAAGCCGGCCTTCTTGAGCAGCGGGCGCAGGCCCGGCTCGTAGTAGGTCAGCGCGCGGGAGATGCCGTGGCGCAGCGCGCCGGCCTGGCCCGAGAGCCCGCCGCCGACGACGGTCGCGACCACATCGAACTGCTGGTAGCGGTCGGAGACCAGGAAGGGCTGCGCGATCAGCATGCGCAGCACCGGCCGGGCGAAATACTTGGACGCCGGCTTGCCGTTGATCTCCATCTGGCCCTTGCCGGGCTTCACCCAGACGCGGGCGACGGCGTTCTTGCGCCGGCCGGTGGCGTAGGAGCGGCCCTGCGCATCGCGCTTCGGCTCGCGCACCGGGGCGGCGTCCGGCACCGCGGCGGGGCCGCCGGCGGCGTTCACCATGTCCTTCAGCTCGGCCAGCGAGCCGCTGCGGGAAGTCTGCTCGCTCATCTCAGGCAACCTTCTTGGCCGCGGCGCCGCCGGCGACGTTCTTGCGGTTCAGCGCGCCGACATCGAGCGCGGTGGGCGTGTTGCCCCCGTGCGGATGCTCGGGGCCGCCATAGACATGCAGGTTCTTCATCTGCCGCCGGCCGAGCGGGCCGCGGGTGATCATCCGCTCCACCGCCTTCTCGATCACCCGCTCGGGGTGCGCGCTCTCGATCCGCTCGCGGAAGGTGCGGCCCTTGATGCCGCCGGCATAGCCGGTGTGCCAGTAGAAGACGGACTGCTCGCCCTTGTTGCCGGTGACCCGGACCTTCTTGGCGTTGATCACGACGACATGGTCGCCGCAATCCACATGCGGGGTGAACTGCGCCTTGTGCTTGCCGCGCAGCCGGTTGGCGACGATCGCCGCGAGCCGGCCGAGCACCAGGCCCTCCGCGTCGATCAGCACCCAGTTCCTGTTGACCTCCGCCGGCTTCAGCGAGGCGGTCTGTCTCGTCAGCATGATGGTTCCGGTTGTCCGGGGTGGAAAGTGGCGCGCCTTATCGCGGCGCAGGGCTGGAAAGTCAAGCGCAAGCGGGGTTTCAACCGTACGGTATCTTGATACCGCCACCACCCCGGCCGCCGCGAAGCACAGAAAACGCAATGGTCATTGCCCTTCAACCGGCCCCTTGTATCGTCCCCCCGTCGACTTCCGGGAGAGACGCATGCGCCCCATCCTTGTCCTCGCAGCCCTGGCCGCCGTCGCGGCCCCGCTCACCGGCCATGCCGCCGGCCTCGCGGTCAACCATGAGGTGCTGCCCCCCGGCACCACCGTCCAGGCCTGCGTGGAGCGCGGCCGCCAGGCGATCGGCGCGGCGGGGCTGCGCCAGCTCAACAACACCGCCACCGCCGCCTGGGGCGAGGGCTTCACCACGCCGGGCGGGCCGGCCGATACGCTCTATTCGGTCTATTGCACGCCGGATGGCCGCTACGCCTTCTTCGTCGGCGGCGCCGAGCGGGCCGACCAGGTGAACCCCACCGTCACCAACATCATCAACAATTTCCGCGCCGCCGGACGCGGCCCGGTCGCCGGCCCGGCCCCGTCCTCGGGCGGGATGCGCAAGTAGCGCGCGGCCGCCGGGCCGCGGCTGCCGGCTCGGCGCCGCCGCAGGTCAGGCGATGATCGCGAGGTCGCCGGGGCCCGGCAGCCCGTCGCGGAAGCGGGCGATCGCCTCAGCCGCCTCCCCGCCGATGCCATCGGGGTCGAATCGGAACAGCCCGGTCGCCGTGTCCAGCAGGAAGGCCGGCCCTGGCCCCGCCGCCGCCGCGCCGGGCCCGATCACCCAGGTGCCCGCCGTCAGCGCGAAGCCGGGATCGAGGCCGAAGCCCGCACGCGACACCTGCACCCCGTCGAGCCCGGCAGCGAAGCCGAGGACATCGTCCATGCCCTCGCCGCGCGCCGCGAAGCGGACGGTGTCGGCCACCCCGTCCGACCCCAGCCGGATCCAATCCGCGCCCAGCCCGCCGACAAACAGGTCCGCGCCGCGCCCGCCGTGCAGCAGGTCGTCGCCCGCACCGCCGAACAGCGCGTCATCCCCCGCGCCGCCCTGCAGCGTGTCGGCGCCCGCATCGCCGACCACATGGTCGTCGCCGTTGCCGCCGGCCATCCAGTCCGCGCCGCCGCCGCCCTCCAGCGTGTCGTTGCCGCCGCAAGCGACCAGGCGGTCCAGCCCGTCGCGGCCGCGGAGCAGGTCATCGCCGGCCCGGCCGGTCAGGGTGTCATGGCCGGCGCTGCCTGCCAGCGTGTCGGCTTCCACCGACCCGTCGAAGGCCTCGATGCCGATATACACGTCGCCTTCCGCCTGGCCCGTCTGCGCGGCCGGCGCATCGAGATCGAGGCTGGACGCGCGGTTGAAGCGGATCGTGTCCACGTCGCCTCCGCCATCGAAGGTATCCGCTCCGCCCGAGCCGTACAGCGTATCGTTCCCGTCCAGGCCGAGCACGGAATCCGCGCCTGCGCGGCTGCGGAAGACGTCATCGCCCGGGCTCAGCGTCACGGCCGCGACGCGGTCGAGCACGGCGACATCCAGGGCCTGCGTCGCGCGGTTGCCATGCAGATCCGTCACCGCGACGTGCAGCGCGAAATCCGGCGCGGCTGCGTAGTCGATCCGACCGGCCACACGCAGCTCCGCCGTGCCGGGCCCGGTCTTGACCAGCGCGAAGGGGGAGGTCGTGTCGGCCGAGCCCGCGGCGGTCACCAGCGCGAAGCCAAGGCTGTCGCCCGCCGCGAGGTTGAGATCGTCGGCCTGGATCAGGGCGACCACGGTGCCCGGCGCCGAGCCTTCCTCCACCGCCAGCGTCGCAGGGTTGCCGTCCTCGTCCGGCGCCGCCTCCTCCGCGCCGGTGATGGTCGGGCCCGTCGCGGTGAGGATGGCGCGCGGCCCGCCCTGGCCGGCGGAGACGCGGAGGTCCACCGTGATGGCGCTGGCGCCGCTGCCGAACTGCACGCGCTCCACGTCACCGCGCATCAGGTCCGTCTCGGTCCCGCGGCGGAATGTGTAGGTGCCATCGGCCGCGCGGGTGATCACGTAGTCGCCGAACCCGCCGGCGAAGACGCCGGTGTCCACGCCGCTGCCGCCGATCAGGCTGTCATCGCCGGCGCCGCCATCGAGCGTGTCGGAATGGTTGCCGCCATCCAGCGTGTCGGCCCCGGCGTGGCCGTGGAGCAGGTCGTGGCCATCGCGGCCGGTAAGGCGGTTGGCGCCGGCATTGCCGAACAGCCAGTCCTGGTCCACGTCGCCCCACCCATCGAGGTCGGCCGTCCCCTGCAGGATCAGGTGGTCGAAATCGCCGACGCTCATCGTGTCGATGTCGAAGGAGACGGTGGCGTAGATCACGTCGCCGACGAAGCCGCCAAACACCCGGTCGCCCGGATCGTCCACGAAGAAGACGGAACTCCGCCCCGGCTGGTATTCCGAGACGATCATCCTGTCGGCGCCGGGGCCGCCATCCATCGTCGCGCCGCCGGTGAAGGTGTTGAGCTCGTCATTGCCGTCGCCGCCGAGCATCAGGTGGCCGCGATGGCCTTCGATGGTGTCGTTGCCGGCCCCCCCATCGAGGGTGTCGGCGCCGTCATGGAGTTCGAAGAGATGGTCGTTGCCCGGGCCGCCGAAATAGAGATCGATCCCGTCCCAGCCTTCGAGGGAATCGTCGCCCTCTCCGCCATCGAGGGTGTCGTTGCCGTCGCCGCCGTCGAGCGTGTCATTGCCTTCGAGCCCGGCAAGGGAATCGGGGCCGGAGCGCGTCAACCCGGTGTCGTCGGGGGCACCGAAGACGCGGTCAGGACCGCTGGTGCCGGGCAGCGTGTCGCCGACCTCGGTGCCGAAGACGGTGGCCATGTGGTGCTCGATCCCTCCGGCCAGCGATGCGGATGCCCACGCGGGCAGAGTTGGCAGTCAAGCAGGCGACCGGCCGCGGGTCGTTGCGCCAGATCAAGCCTGCAGCACGCAGGTGGCCCGCGCAGGCGTCCGGCGCAGCGTCGCAGGGACGGCTGAGTCCAGCCGCCCGGCCTCGGCGTCAGGCCGGCGGTGGGGTGTAGGCGGCGCGTTCCTTCGCGCGGATCACCGCCTCCCCGCCGAGCCGCTCGATCATGTCCGCCTGGTCCCGTTGCGCCGAGGCGTTCACGGCCTCCGGGTCGAGCATGGCGCGCAGCCGCGCCTCCATCGCCCGCAGCAGCGCCGCATGGGCAGGGTCGGCCGCGAGGTCGTGCAGCTCCTCGGGATCGGCCTCGAGGTCGAAGAGCTGCGGCGGGTGGTTCACGTAGTGGATGTATTTGTGGCGCGGCGTGCGCAGCATGTAGACCGCGTCCGGGCAGTAGGTGTGCAGCTCCGACAGCGCCGCGCGGTCCTGCGTCGGCCGGCCCGCCAGGTCGAGCAGCGAGGCGCCGGGCAGGCCGAGCTCCCCGATCGCGTCGCGTGCCCCGGCGGCATCCAGGATCGTCGCGGCCAGGTCGCAGAGCGTGACCGGCGTCGCGCAGCGCCCTTTCGGCACACCGGGGCCGGCCATCAGCAGCGGGATCGCCGCACTTTCCTCGAACATCGTGCATTTGCCCCAGAGGCCGCGCGTGCCGAGGTTGTCGCCGTGGTCCGAGGTGTAGACCACCCGCGTATTCGCGCCGAGCCCGGTCTCCTCCAGCGTGCGCAGCAGCATGCCCACATGCGAATCCAGGAAGGAGACCAGGCCGTAATAGCCGGCCAGCGCGCGCTGGAGATCGGCATCGCCCCGGAAATGGCGGTAGTGGTCGGACCGGTGCCCATAGTCGCGCAGCCAGGGATGGTTCAGCCGCTGCTCGACGCCGCCATCCCACAGCTTCGGGCGCGGCAGGTCGGCGTTGATGTAGCGGTCGTAGAACTCGGCCGGCGCGGTCAGCGGGAAATGCGGCGCGACCATCGAGACGAAGAGCACCCAGGGCCGGTCGGTGTGCTTCGGCGCGCTCTCGCGCAGCCAGGTGTCGGCCGCGGCGGCGACGCGCCGGTCGTAGCGCGTGTACTCGCTCTCCCCGGGCCCGGCCTGCGCCAGCAATTTCTTCGCGGCGGTCTCGCGCACATCGGTCGGGTCGCGCAGCAGCATCGTGACGTCGCCGGTGCCGCCCGCGATCTGCATCGGCAGGATCACTTCGGAAAGGCCGTAATCCTGCCCGGCATGGCCCTGGTAGTGCAGCTTGCCGATCGACGCGGTGTGATGCCCGCGCGCGCGCAGCGCCTGCGGCCAGCCCGGCATCCTTCCGTCATAGGCGATGGCATTGTCCCAGCACTGGCTGCGATGCACGGGCTGGCCGGTGTGGAAGGCGCCGCGCGCCGGTACGCAGATCGGGCAGGGCGTGTAGGCCGCCGTGAACTCCGTGCCGGCGGCGGCGAGCGCATCGAGATGCGGCGTCTGCACCACGGGATGGCCCGCATAGCCCGCGAGCTTGCGGTTGTGCTCGTCGGACATGATGACCAGCACATTCGTCGGTTGCGCCATGTCTTGCCGGTCCCTCCGTCGCGGCGAGGCTCGCCGCGACGGCCAGCGCTGTCAACGTGTCAGGCGAAGATGAAATCGGCCTCGGTCAGCAGCGCGGTGTTGACGCCGGCGAGCTGCGCGCTCGTGCCGCCGGCGGAGATGGTGCCGAAGGCCCCGAAGGCGATGTCGGCGAAGCTCGCGGCGCCAAGAAAGTGCAACTTGTCCACGCCCAGCTCGAAGTCCTGGACGCGGTCGGTGCCCTCCAGGAAGCCGAAGACGAAATGGTCCGCGCCCGCGCCGCCATTCAGCCGGTCGGCGCCCGCCCCGCCCAGCAGCGTGTCATCGCCGGCGCCACCCAGGATGCTGTCGTTGCCCGCGCCGCCCTCCAGACGATTGGCCGCGGCGCTGCCGGTGATGGTGTCCGCGCCGCGGCCGGTGACGGCATGCTCGAATTCCAGCACGTCGTCGAAGAAGATGCCGAGGCCCGAGGCGGTGCCGGCGGCGAGATTGAGGATCACCGACATCGTCTGGTCGGCGTAGCTGATCAGGTCCTCGCCGGCGCTGCCGTCATAGGTGTCGGCGCCGCCGCTGCCAGCATAGACCGTGTCGTCGCCGGCAAGCGCCTGCACCAGGTCGCTGCCGCCGAGGTCATGGAAGGCATTGGCCAGCCCGCTGCCGCGCAGCACGTCGCCATGCGTGGAGCCGATGAGGTTGGCGATCGAGGAGAGCAGGTCCCACCCGCTGCCCCAGGTGAATTGCAGCGCGCCGTTGCCGAGCTCCACGGCGACACCCGACGTCGCCGTCTCGTAGGACGCGGTGTCGAGGCCGCCCTCGCCATAGAGCGAGTCGTTCCCCGCGCCGCCATCCAGCGTGTCCGCGCCCTCCCCGCCATACAGGCGGTCATGGCCATCACGCCCGAACAGCCGGTCGTCGCCGAGACCGCCACGCAGCTCGTTGGCGGAGCTGTTGCCCGCCAGCGTGTCGTGGAAGTCGCCACCGATCAGATCGTCCACGGTGCTGATGCGCAGCCAGCCCGCGCCGCCGGTCTGCTGGTTGCCGGTGAGCTCCAGGTTGATCATCAGCGACGCCAGCGCGTCATCGAAGCGCGCGAGGTCGCGCCCCGCGCCGCCGCTGATCGTGTCGCCGCCGCCGAGGCCGCGGATGGTGTCGTTGCCGTTGCCGCCCGAGAGGTAGTCGGCGCCGCTGCCACCGCGCAACTCGTCATGCCCGTTCATGCCGTAGAGGCGGTTCGCCCCGGTCGAGACACCCCAGAGGATGTCGTCATGGGCGGTGCCGAGCAGCCCCTCGATGCCGATCAGCTCATCGAAGCCGGCGCCGAGCGGGTTCTGGATCGCCTGGTCCAGGTTGATCGCGACGGCGCCGCCGATCGCGCGGTAGTCGACGAAGTCCACGCCCTCGCCGCCCTCGAAACGGTCATTGCCGGTGCCGGCGGACATGGTGTCCGCACCGTCGCCGCCGTAGAGGTCGTTGTGCCCGGCGCCCCCGGCGAGGCTGTCATTGTGGTCCTCGCCATGCAGCGTGTCGTCGCCGAAGCCGCCGAGGATCGTGTCCGCGCCGAGACCGCCGAAGGCGACATCGTCGCCCTGGGCGAGGGCGTTGTCGTTGTCGGCGTTGATCCAGTCATTGCCGTTGCCGCCGAGCACCGTGTCGGCGCCACCGCGCGCCAGGATGCGGTCATGGCCGTTGCCGCCCTCGATGCGGTTGGTGCCGTCGCTGCCGGTCAGCGTATCGGCGTAGGCGGAGCCGCGCAGCGCCTCGATCGAGGACCAGGTATCGGTGCCGAGACCGGGCAGGGCGAGCGTGCCGTTTGCGATCGTGAGCGCCACGCCGGCGGTCGCGTATTCCAGGCTCAGCATGTCGAAGCCGTCGCCACCGGCGAGCAGGTCGTGGCCGGTGCCCGAGACCAGCGTGTCGCCGCCATTGCCGCCGAGCAGGGTGTCGCCGGTGCCGATGGCGCGGAGGATGTCGGCGCCGCCCTCGCCCTCCAGCCAATTGGCACCCTGCGCCGCCGTCAGCGTGTCGCCGAAGGCGCTGCCCTCGATGCGCTCCAAGCCGGCCAGGCGGTCGTAAAGATCGTTCGCGGTGCCCGCGGCGTCGACGATCAGCTGGTTGCCGCCGCTGCCGAGATTGACGCGCACGCCGCTGGTCATCGCCGAATAGTCCACCCGGTCGAAGCCGGTGCCGCCGTCCAGCGTCTGGTTGCCGGCCGCGCCGCGCAGGATCACGTCGTCGCCGCCGCCGGTGAGCGCGCGGCCGTTGAAGGCGCCGAGCGTGACGGTGTCGTTGCCGTCGCCCATGGAGACGGCCTCGATGCTCACCAGCACCTCGTTGCCGGCGCCGAAGCCGGCGAAGCCCGCGACGAGATCCACCGTCCAATCCTGGTCGGAGTAGCGGAAATCCACGGCGTCGAGGCCCGCGCCGCCCTCGAAGCGATCCAGCCCGACATCGCCGAGCAGCAGGTCGTCTCCATCGCCGCCACGCAGCGTATCGGCCCCGTCGCCGCCGTTGAGCGAATCATTCCCCTCGCCGCCGCGCAGGTCGTCATCGCCCTGCTGGCCGAGCAGCGTGTCGTTGCCCTCGCCGCCATGCAGCGCATCGGCCATGTCGCCGCCTTCCAGCCGGTCGCGGCCATCCTCGCCATAGAGCGCATCCGAGCCGTCGCTGCCGTAGAGCCGGTCGTTGTCGGCGCCGCCGTAGAGGAAGTTGTCGCCGTCATTGCCGCGCAGCGTGTCGCGGCCATTGCCGCCGCGCGCCGCCTCGATCCACGCGTCCCAGGGATTCGTCGCGAAGTGGTCGTAGGCGATGGCGATGTTGTTGGTGCCGCCGGCGAAGGAGGAGAAGGTGCCGGGGCGGAGATCGATCTCGACATCGCCATTGGCCAGTTCGAGGTTGATCGTGTCGAAGCCGCCGGCGTCCCAGATCACGTAGCGCGGCGCGGTGTTGACCGACAGGTCGTAGAGGTCGCCGGCGTTGGAGAAGAAGCCGTAGGTCGTGTTGCCCGTGCGCGTCGTCATCTCCGCGCCGTATTCGCGCTGCAGCGCATAGATGTCGTGCAGGAGGTAGGTGTCCGGCGAGCCGATGTTCCCGTAATTCGCCTGCGTCGCGTTCGCGCCGAAATAGGACATCAGCGTGTACTGCCGCGAATCCTGGTGGTAGGTGGCGCTGTTCTCGTAGGTCGGGTCCTCCGCGTCAGAGGCGTCGTAGTTGCCCGGATGCATCAGCCCCATGGCGTGGCCGATCTCGTGCAGCAGCGTGAACACGGCGCTGGTGCCGATCGGATCGAAGACGCCGCCGTCGTCCATGTCGAAGTTGCTGTCCACATTGGAATGGATCCAGACGTCGCCCCACAGCCCCTCGTCGCTGCCGATGCCGGGCAGCTTGGCATGCGCCGAGCCCACGTCGCTCTCGGTGTTCATGAAGCGGATCGGCGCGCCCCAGCTGGTGCCGGCGAAGCTGAAGTCCAGCGCGATGATCTCGTCCAGCAGGTCCATTGCGAAATGCGTGGCATCGGACTGCATCGCGCTGAAGGTGGAGAAGGTCACGCCCTCGTTGATCGGGTCGTCGTCGTTGTCGCGGTACTGGTCGGGCAGGGTGGTCGGGATGGAGTAGGTCGTGGGCTCCTCTCCATCCGGCCAGCGCGACCCCAGGCGGAAGAAGTTGTCGTAGATCCAGTCGAGGTCGCGCACCGGCTTGTCGTTGATGGTGCCGCCGGGGCTCTCCTGCTCGGCCGGCAGGGCCGCCAGCTCCAGCTTCTGCATCGGCTGGCAGTTCGCGCAGACATGCGTGGTCTCCGGCGAGACGGCGACGGCTTCGAACATGGCGGTCCTCCAGGACATGCGTGCAGGCCAAGCGCTACGCCCGCCGCGTCCCGCGCGGAACGCCCAGGGTTGCAGGCGCCGATTGCGCAAATGCCGGCAGGGCCGGATGATCGCGCGCAGAGGAGACCCGCATGGCCGATGCCCGCACCGAACTGGCCCCCACCGGCGTGCTGCGCGCCGGCATCAACATGAGCAATTTTCTCCTGGTCAGCGCCCGAGACGCCGAAGGGGGCCCGGTTGGCGTGGCGCCGGACATGGCGGCCGCGGTGGCGGAGAAGCTTGGTGTGACGGTGCGCTACGTGCCCTATCCGCGCCCGGGCGAACTCGCGGATGCCGCCGGCACCGGCGCGTGGGACATCGGCCTGATCGGCGCCGAGCCGCAGCGCGCCGAGAAGATCGCCTTCAGCAAGGCCTATTGCGAGATCCAGGCGACCTATCTCGTGCAGCCCGGCGTGGACATCACGGCGATGGAGCAGGTGGACCGCCCCGGCGTGCGCATCGCCGTCGCCGCGCGCGCGGCCTACGACCTCTGGCTCGAGCGCAACATCCGCCAGGCGACGCTGCTGCGCGCGCCGAGCCTCGACGCCAGCTTCGAGCTGTTCGTGAAGGAGAGGACGGAGGTGCTGGCCGGGCTCCGGCCGAAGCTGATCGAGGACCAGGCGAAGCTGCCCGGCTCGCGGCTGCTGGACGGCCAGTTCATGGCCGTGCAGCAGGCGATCGGCACGGCCAGGCCCAACGCGGCGGGCGCGGCCTTCCTGGAAGCCTTCGTCGCGGAGGCGAAGGCAACCGGCCTCGTCGCACGGCTGATCGCCAAGCATGGCGTGCAGGGGCTCTCGGTCGCGCCATGACAGCCATCGTCGTCACGGGCGGCGCGGGGGCCATCGCGCGCGGCATCGTCACCCGCGCGGCGGAAGCCGGATGGCGCCCGATCACCCTCGATCTCCGCGCGCCGGAATCGCCCCTGCCGAACGAGGTCTTTCGTCAGTGCGACTTTGCCGATGCGGACCAGGCGCGCGCCGTGCTGGCCGAGGTGGCGGCCGAGTTCGCGCCGACGCGGCTGGTCAACAATGTCGGCATCGTCCGCCCCGCGCCGCTGGAGGAGACCAGCATCGAGGATCTCGCCGCCGTGCTGGACGTGAATCTGCGCAGCGCCCTGCTCGCCACGCAGGCGCTGCTGCCGGCGATGCGCGATGCGCGCTTCGGGCGCATCGTCAACATCGCCTCGCGCGCCGCGCTCGGGAAGGAATTGCGCACCGCCTATGCCGCGAGCAAGGCGGGGCTGCTGGGCCTGACCCGCACCTGGGCGCTGGAACTGGCCTCGCAGGGCATCACCGTGAACGCCATCGGGCCCGGGCCGATCGGCACCGACCTCTTCTGGCGCGCGAACCCGAGCAACAGCCCGAAGACCCGCGCGATCATCGAGGGCGTGCCGGTCAAGCGGCTCGGCACGCCGGAGGACATCGCGCATGCCACGGCCTTCTTCCTGGACGACCGCGCGGGGTTCTGCACGGGGCAGACGATCTATGTCTGCGGCGGGCTGACGGTGGGGCTCGCGGGGGCATGAGCCCGCCTTCGATCGCAGAAGGGAGCGAGCACCGGATGCGTGAATCGCAGGCGCAATTCATGGCACGGCGCTTGCCAAGCGCGGGCGGTCCACAGGAGTCCCGCCATGGTCCTCTCCGCCCTCTTCACCCGCGCGCCCGGCGAGCCCCCGCTGCCGCGCCCTCCCGTGGCGTCGGATACGATGGAGCCGCCCGAGATCGAGATCTCCTTCCAGGAGTTCCTGGCCGCGCTCAACCCCCTGCATCATCTGCCCATCATCGGCACGATCTACCGGGAGGTGACCGGCGAGACGATCCCGCCGGTGATGCGCGTGCTCGGCGGCGGCCTCTTCGGCGGGCCGGCCGGGATGCTCTCGGCGGCGGTCATGGCCGCGGTGGACGAGTTCCGCAACGCGCCGCCGGACACCTGGCGTGACACCGCCTGACGACGCCATCGCCCGCGTCTTCGCCGATGGCCGCTTCGTGCTGGGCGGCCTCGTGCTGCGCTGCGCGCTGGGCAAGGGCGGCGTGAAGGACCCCCGCGCGAAGCAGGAGGGCGACGGCGCCACCCCCGCCGCGCGCATGCCGCTCCGCCGTGTCCTGTTCCGCGCGGATCGCGGCCCGGCGCCCCGCTGCGCCGTGCCGGTGGAGCCGATCGCGCCCGCCGATGGCTGGTGCGACGACCCCGCGCATCGCCTCTACAACCGCCCCGTCACGCGGCCCTTCGACGCCTCGCATGAGGCGCTGTGGCGCGAGGATGCGCTCTATGACGTGATCGGCGTGCTCGGCTGGAACGACGATCCGGTCGAGCGCGGCCGCGGCAGCGCGATCTTCCTCCACGTCGCGCGCGAGGATGACCGACCCACCGAGGGCTGCGTCGCGCTCGCGCCGCGCGACCTGCGGCGCGTGCTGGAAGCCGGGCTGCGCGGCGTCGAGGTCATCCTGTAGGACGGCACGCGACGCCGCGCCCGTAACCTTGCACGCGCGGGTCGAAGCCCGCGCCCGCTCGACCCGTCGCCCGGTTTCGCGGAGACTCGCCCCGCCAGAGCATTTTCAAGCCGAGCGGATCCGCGAGGCACTCGGAAAATGCAAAAAAACCAATCAGCTGGACCCCGCTTCACCGCGACGGTCGCGGCGAAACGGGTCCAGCGAGTCGCCGGGAGCCGAGACGATGCGCCTTCTCCGCCTGGCCCTGGCCGGGGCCGCCCTGCTGCCGCCACTCGCCGCCGCGCCGGCCCGCGCCGAGCTGCCGCGCCCCGCCTGCGAGGCGCTCGCCCGCTGGGTCGCCGGCCATGAGCGCAACGCCGGCTGGAGCCCCAACGCGCTCAAGCCCGCGACACGCCCCCGCTTCAACGCGCAATTCGCCGCCCCCGCGACCGCTGCCCTGTTCGGCCGCCCGGTGCTGGAGTGGTCGCCGGACGAGGCGCGCGGCCTCGCGCCCCATCTCCAGGCCTGCGCGGAAACCCTGCGCCGGGCCCGCAACCGGGACGCCGCCACGGCCCTCGGGCAGCTGCGGATCCAGGTGCAGCGGGACGTGCCCCGCTACCTTGACGAACTCGCCGCCGCCCGTGCCGCCGCCCCGGCCGCGATCGCCGAGCTGGCCAGCGCCGAGCCTTCGCTCGCGCTGCTGCGGCTGCACCGGGCGCTGGCCGAGCTCGCCACCGATCCCGAGGCGGGCCCGCCCGCCATCCAGGCCGCGCGCGCCATGCCCGCCGCGCAGCGCCGCGCCGCCACCGCCCTGCTCGATGCCCTGCGCGACCTGCCGGAGCCCGAGCTGGCGCCGCTCCTGGCCCCGATCGGCCCGCGCATCCCCGCCCTGCAGGCCGCGCTCGCCGACGCGCTGATCGCCGAGGCCGAGGCGCTGCCCGCCACCCAGGCCGGGTTGCAGCGCCTCGCCCGCGAGAAGGACCGCACCCTGGCCGAGCACGCGCCCGAGATCGGCCCCGACCAGGCCGCGCGCGTCGAGGCCGCGTTCCAGGCGCGCGAGGCCGCGATCGGCCAGGCGCTCACCCAGGAGCTGCTCGACCGCGTCGCCGCCATTCCCGCGACCCTCTACGGCCAGCCCGCGCTCGATCGGGTGCTGGACGAGGCCGCGAGCCGCGCCGAGGCGATCGGGGAGGCGGGGCTCCGCGCCGTGCAGGAGGCCACAGCCGCCCGCCGCGCGGAGATCGGCAAGGCGGTGCTCACCGACCTGCTGCGGGCCATCGCCGCCGCGCCCGCGAGCCCTTCGGGCCTGGCGGAGATGCACCGGCTGGAGACCGCCGCGGTGCGGCCGGAGCTGATCCAGCTCGTGCTCCCGGAGGGCGTCGCCCGGATGCGCGCCGAGGCGGCGCAGCGCCGCGGCGCCATCAGCGCCGAGCTGGCCGCCGACCTGGTGCAGCGCGCCGCCGCGATCCCCGCCGATCTGGACGGGCTGGCAGCGCTGGACGGCGTGGTGACCCCGCAGACCCTCGCGGCGCTGCGCCCCGCCGAGGCCGCGCAGGTCTCGGCCTCGCTGGCGACCCGCCGCCGCGCCATCACCGAGGCGCTGCTCGCCGAGTTCCGCGGCATGCTCGCCGCGCTGCCGGCGACCGAGGAGGGCCTCGGCCGGATCGAGCAGGGCGTGATGCCGGCGCTCGATGCCCTGCCGCGCTCCGCCGCCGCCGAGCGCGCCCGCCTCGCCGTGCTGGCGCAGGAACGCCGCGCCGCCATCCTGGCCGCGATCACCCGCGCGGAGGCGGGGCCGCTGCGTGGCCGGATCTACGAGAATGAGGAGCTGCGGCTGGAATTCGTCGCCGGCGGCCGCGTCGTCGTGACGCTGCCGGGCGCGCCTCCGGCGGGCGGCACCTACACCGAGGACCAGGACGGCCGGATCTTCCTGGAGGTGAACGGCCAGTCCCTGGTCTTCCTCCGCGAGGGCCGCCGCCTGGTCGCCGGCCCGATGATGCTGGCGCGGATGCAGTAGCGGGGCGCTTGCCCCCACGCGCGTCCCGCGCCCTTGCTCCCACGCGCGTCCCGCGCGATACGCCCACCCCATGGCGACCCACCTCCAGCCCGTCCGTGGCACCCGTGACCTGATCGGCGCGGAGTTCCGCGCGCATCATCACGTGATCGAGACGGCGCGGCGCGTCGCCGCCCTCTACGGCTTCGAGGAATGGTCCACGCCGATCTTCGAGGACACCCGCGTCTTCGCGCGCGGCCTCGGCGAGACCTCCGACGTGGTCTCGAAGGAGATGTACACCTTCACCGATCGCGGCGGCGATTCCATCACGCTGCGGCCGGAGGCGACGGCGGGGCTCTGCCGCGCGCTGGTCAGCAACGGCCTCGCGCAATCCAACCTGCCGCGCAAGGTGTTCTACGCCGGCCCGATGTTCCGCTACGAGCGCCCGCAGAAGGGCCGCTACCGGCAGTTCCACCAGATCGACGTGGAGGTCCTCGGCGCCGCCGAGCCACTGGCCGATGCCGAGGTCATCGCCTGCGGCTGGCACATCCTGAATGAGCTCGGCATCGCCGATGGCGTGGTGCTGGAGATCAACACCCTCGGCGACGCCGAGAGCCGCGAGGCCTACCGCGCCGCGCTCGTCGCCTATTTCACCCAGCACCGCGAGGCGCTGTCGGAGGACAGCCGCGTGCGGCTCGAAAAGAACCCGCTCCGCATCCTGGACTCCAAGGATGAAGGCGACCGAAAAATCGTGGCCGGCGCGCCGGTGATGCGGGACCACCTGTCGCCGGCCGCGGCCGAGTTCTACGCCAAGGTGCAGGGCTACCTCGCGACCTTCGGCGTGCCGTTCCGGCAGAACGACCGCATCGTGCGCGGGCTCGACTACTACAGCCACACCGCCTTCGAATTCGTCACCGACCGGCTCGGCGCGCAGGGCACGGTGCTGGGCGGCGGCCGCTACAACGGCCTGGTCGAGGAGATGGGCGGCCCGCCCACGCCCAGCGTCGGCTGGGCCGCCGGCATCGAACGGCTCGCCATGCTGCTCGCCGAGACGCCGGAGGCGCCGCGCCCCGTCGCGATCATCCCGATCGGCGAGGCGCAGGAAGCGCCGGCCCTCGCCCTCGCCCAGCGGCTGCGCGCCAGCGCCATCCCGGTGGAGCTGTCCTATCGCGGCAACACCAAGCGCCGCATGGAGCGCGCCAACAAGGTCAACGCCGTCGCCGCGATCCTGATCGGCGAGGAGGAGATCGCCGAAGGGCTCTACGTCGTGAAGGGCCTCGACGAGGGCAACCAGCTCCGCGTGGCCGAGCCCGAGCTGCTCGAAACCCTCGCGCGGATGGGCGTGCTGGAGGCGATGGCCGGGATGATGGCGGCCGAGATCGCCGGCCTCGACGACGAGGAGACATGAGTCTCCCCCAGAAGCTCGACCGGCTGCTGCTGCGCGCGGAGGAGCTGCGCCACCAGCTCAACACCGCCGACGGCTCGCAGGTCGGCGCGCTGTCGCGCGAGCTCGCGGAGCTCGATCCGCTCGTCGCCAAGGTGCAGGATTTCCGGGCCGCCGAGCGCGCGCGCGACGAGGCGGAGGCGATGCTCGGCGACCCCGAGCTGAAGGAACTCGCCGAGGCCGAATACCTGGAGCTGAAGGACCGGCTGCCGAAGCTGGAGCGCGAGATCCGCCTGATGCTCGCCCCGCGCGACATCGCCGATGAGCGCAGCGCGATCCTCGAAATCCGCCCCGCCGCCGGCGGCGACGAGGCCGCGCTCTTCGCCGCCGAGCTGTTCGGCGCCTATCAGCGCTATGCCGCCCGGCAGGGCTGGCGCTTCGAGATCCTCGACTATGACGAGGGCGACCTCGGTGGCGTGAAGGGCGCGACGGCGAGCATCGAGGGCCGCGGCGTCTTCGCGAAGCTGAAGTTCGAGAGCGGCGTGCATCGCGTGCAGCGCGTACCGGCCACCGAGAACCAGGGCCGCATCCACACCTCCACCGTCACCGTCGCCGTGCTGCCGGAGGCGGAGGAGGTGGACGTGCAGGTGAATGAGGGCGACCTGCGCATCGACACCTACCGCGCCTCTGGCGCCGGCGGCCAGCATGTGAACAAGACCGACAGCGCCGTGCGCATCACGCATATCCCCTCCGGCATCGTCGTCGCGATGCAGGAGGAGAAGAGCCAGCACAAGAACCGCGCCAAGGCGATGAAGGTGCTGCGCGCCCGCCTGTTCGATGCCGAGCGGCACCGCGTGGACTCCGCCCGCGCCGCCGACCGCAAGGGCCAGGTCGGCACCGGCGACCGCTCCGAGCGCATCCGCACCTACAACTTCCCGCAGGGGCGCGTGACCGACCACCGCATCGGGCTCACGATCCACAAGATCGACCGCGTGATGCTCGGCGAGTTCGACGAGATCATCGAGGCGCTGGTTTCGGAGGACGAGGCGGCGCGGCTGGCGGCGGACGCGGAGTAGCCGCCCCTCCATTCCCAAACCCCCATCCCTCCGGCTAGCCTCCCGCCCGGGATGGAAACCTCAGCACCAGCACGCGGCACGCCGCTCGGCATCGAGGGCCTCGCCGTCGCCTATGGCCGCACCAAGGTCCTGCACGAGGTCTCGCTCGCCGTCGCGCCGGGCGAGTTCGTCGCGCTCCTCGGCCCCTCCGGCTGCGGCAAGACGACTCTGCTGCGGGCCATCGCCGGCTTCGTGCAGCCCAGCGCGGGCCGCATCACCGCCGGCGGGCAGGACATCACCCATGCGCCGCCCGAGAAGCGCGGCGCGGCGATGGTGTTCCAATCCTACGCGCTCTGGCCGCACATGACCGTCGCCAAGACGATCGGGTACGGCCTTGCCGTCCGCGGCTGGGACAAGCCCCGCATCGCGGCGCGCGTCGAGGAGATGCTGCGGCTGCTGCGGCTCGAAGGCCTCGGCGACCGCCTGCCGGCGCAGCTTTCCGGCGGGCAGCGGCAACGCGTGGCGCTCGGCCGCGCGCTCGCGGTGGACCCGGCGATCCTGCTGCTCGACGAGCCCATGTCCAACCTCGATGCCCGCGTGCGCGAGGGCGTGCGGCACGAGCTTCGCGCTCTCCAGCAATCGCTCGGCATCACCGCCATCCACGTCACGCATGACCGCGAGGAGGCGATGATCCTCGCCGACCGCATCGTGGTGCTGGAGGAAGGCCGCCTCGCCCAGGTCGGCCCGCCCGAGGAACTCTGGCGCCATCCCGCCAACGCCTATGTCGCCGACTTCCTCGGCGCCACGAACCGCCTGCCCGTGCCGGGCGGCATCCTGCTGTTCCGGCCCGAGGAAGGCCGCGTGCTCGCGCCCGACGAAACGCTGGACGGCCCGGTCTTCGACGGCACCATCGCGCATTGCGCCTATGCCGGCGGCCGCTGGCGTGCCGCGATCCGCATCGGCACCGCCGAGGCGCTGGTGGACATCCCCGATCGCCTGCCGCCCGGCGCCGCCATCCGCCTCGGCATCCCCGCCGAGGCCGCGCATCGCTTCGCTGAAACGCCGGCGTCATCGCCTGGTCACACGAACTACGCCGAGGCCGGATAGGAACCGGCCCGCTCCACAGGAGGGAGTCCCCGTCATGCTGTCACGCCGTCATCTGCTTCTCGCCCAGGCCGCCATCCTCGCCGCCTCCGGCTCCGCCCTCGCCCAGCAGCGCGTCACGCTGAACGTGCTGACCGCGGGCGACCAGAACATGGTGGACTACATCACCGACTATCTCGGCCCGATGTTCCAGCGCCAGAATCCGGGCGTGACGGTGCGCGCCGTCGGCACCGGTCCCGGCGATGCCGGCAGCCAGCGCATCTGGGAGCGCCTGGAAGCCCAGCGCCGCGCCAATGCGCAGACCGTCGACGTGGATGTCGCCGTCGTCCACCAGAACATGGCCGGCCGCATGGTCAGCGAAGGGCTGCTCGCGCGCTACCGCGACCAGGCCGCCACCGGTGGCCTCGCGACCAGCGCGGTCACGCGCAACGCGCTCGGCCAGAATGTGGACGGCTTCGTGATGCCGATGTTCAACAGCCAGGTCGCGATCGCCTACAACCCCGCCCGCGTCGCCAATCCCCCCCAGACCTTCCAGCAGCTCGAGGAATGGGCGAAGGCCAATCCGCGCCGCTTCGGCCATAACGGCATCCGCGGCGGCATGTCCGGCGTCGGCTTCGTGTTCGGCTGGACCTATGCCTTCGGCCCCGACCAGCGCCGCCTGATCGAGGGCCCCTTCGACGCCGAGGCGGTCGCCGCGCTGACGCCGGCGCTGCAACGCCTGCGCGAGTTCAACCGCAACGTCACGATCACGCCCGGCAATGCCGGCACGCTCGATGCACTGAACCGCGGCGAGATCGACATGGGCCCGGTGTGGATGGACATGTTCTATACGTGGCAGGCCGAGGGCCGGCTTTCGCCGAATCTGCGCCTCGTCCTGCCGCCGAGCGGCCTGCCCGGCCAGCCGATGTACTACGTGATCCCCGCCCGCGCGGCGAACAGCGAGGTCGCCCGGAAGTTCATCGAACTCGCCACCAGCCCGCCGGTCCAGGCCGAGGGCATCGTCCGCCGCTTCAACTGGCTGCCGGGCATCGATGCGCAGCATGTGCGCCAGCATCTCGACCAGCAGACCTGGGACCGCCTGTTCCGCGACATCCCGCCCGAGACGCTGGCCGCCGGCGCGCGGCCCATGCCGCAGGCGGATTTCATGCGTGCGATCCAGGAGGCGTATGAGCGGGTGGTGATGAACTGAGGGGATGGGTTCCTCTGCATCATCGTTCGTGACCTCCCCCGCTCTGGTGCTTCCCTCCCCCGCATGCGGGGGAGGGAGAGGGTGGGGGTTGGAGGATAAGCGTGCCCTGATCCTGGAACCCTCACCCGACCCTCCCCCGCAAGCGGGGGAGGGCTATCTCCGGGCGGGGAAGGCGGTCGCATGAACCGCCTCTTCCCCTACCTGCTCCTCACCCCCGCCCTCTTCGTCGTCGGCGCCTTCTTCGTGCTGCCGCTCGGCTTCTCGATCGGCGGCGCCTTCGAGGGGCCGGAGGGTCCGACTCTCGCCAACATGCGCCAGGCCTTCGCGCTGTACCGCACGGATCTGCTGTTCACGCTGGTGATCGTCGCCGCCTCCACCGCGCTGATCGGGCTCGGCGCGATCGCGATCGGCGGCTATCTCACGCTCGGCCGCAACCGGCTCGCGCTCCGGCTGCTCGGCGCGATGTATCGCTGGCCGCTCTTCATCCCCTTCATCGTCGCGGCCCAGGCGATGCGTGGCTTCATCGGGCAGAACGGGCTGATGAACAACACGCTGATCTGGCTCGGCCTGATGCCGCCCGAATGGGCGCAGAGCTTCCTCGACTGGCGCGGCATCGTCATCACCTTCGTCTGGAAGCAGCTTCCCTTCGCCACGCTTCTGGTCGCCGGCGCGATGGCGGCGCTCGACCGATCGGGCATCGAGGCGGCGCAGAATCTCGGCGCCAGACGCCTGCGCATCCTCATCGGCATCGTCATCCCCCAGGTCGCGCGGAACATCATGGTGGCGCTCGTGCTGAGTTTCGTGACGATGATGTCCGTGCTCTCCGTGCCGCTGATGATCTCCGGCCAGTCGCCCACCATGCTGACCGTCGCCATGGCCTGGCGCATCAATTCCCTTGGCGACTACGGCACCGCCAACGCGCTCGGCCTGATCGCCTGTGTCGCGAGCGGCCTCGTCGCCTGGGCCTGGCTGCGGCAATCCGCGCGTGAGGCGGCGCGATGAGGAACCTCGGCTGGTGGCTGCCGCGCGCCGTACTGCTCGCTGTCTTCGCCTTCTTCATTTTCGGCCCGGTCGCGAATTTTCTGCTCTGGTCCGTCGCGGAGGCCTGGTTCTGGCCGAACCGCCTGCCGAGCCAATACGGCTTCCGCTACTGGGAGCGCGTCTTCCGGCCCGAGGGCCAGGCGATGGAATCGCTGTGGCTGTCCATCTGGATCGCCTCCCTCACCACGGCACTTTGCCTCGCCGTCTCGATCCCCGCGGCCTGGGCGCTCGCGAAGGCGCGGCTGCGCTGGCGCGCGCTGATCCTGCTGGTCTTCCTGCTGCCGCAGGCCTTCCCGAACCTGCCCGTCTACATCAACATCGCCCGCATCTTCTTCGCCTTCGACCTGAACGGCACGGTGCTCGGCGTGGTGCTGGTGCATGCGGCGCACGGGCTCGTCTATTCGATCTGGATCGCGACGGCCGCCTTCGCCGCGATCGACGACGATCTGGAACTCGCCGCGCGCAACATCGGCGCCTCCGGCCTCACCGCCTTCCGCACGATCACGCTGCCGCTGGCGGCGCCCGGCATCGCGGCTTCCGCGATCTTCGTCTTCCTCGAATCGCTCGACGAATTCACGGCGAGCTACTTCGTGGGCGCGCCGGAGGTCCGGACGCTCCCCATCATGCTGTTCAGCGCGGCGGCCGGCGGCAACATGCAGATCGCCGCCATCACCGCGCTGATCCTGCTCGTCCCCAGCGTGCTCTTCATGCTGCTGGTCGAGCGTTTCCTTCGCGCCGAGGTGCTGGCGAAGGTCGGGCGGTAGCGCCCTATCGCCCCGTCCAGACCGGCTTGCGCTTGCCCAGGAACGCCGCGACGCCCTCCCGGAAATCGTCGCTGTCGAAGCACATCGCGACCAGGTCGTCGCCATGGATCTCCCCGGCCGCCAGCCGCAGCCGCTTGAGCGCCACCTTGGTCGCCGTCAGTGTGCGCGGCGCGAGGCCCGCGATGCTCTCGGCCAGCGCCGAGGCACGCTCCAGCAGCGCCTCCGGCGTCTCCAGCAGTTCCGAGACCAGCCCAAGGGCCAGCGCCTCGTCGGCATTGATCAGCCGCGCGGTGAAGACCAGCTCCTTCACCCGCGCCGGCCCGATCAGCGCGGCGAAGCGGCTGTAGTTCGCCATCGAGAGGCAGTTGCCCAGCGTCCGCGCGATCGGCAGGCCGAAGCGGGCATTCTTCGCCGCGATGCGCAGGTCGGACACGCCGGCGATGCCGAGCCCCCCGCCGATGCAGGCGCCGGAGATGGCGGCGATCACCGGCTTCGGGCAATCCTCGATGGCCGACAGCACGCGATCGATCCGCGTCTCGTAGTCCAGCGCGTCCTGCGCGGTGGTGAAGGCGCGGAACTGGTCGATATCCGTCCCGGCGGCGAAGGCCTCTGGCCCGCCGGTGATCACCCAGGCGCGGATCGAAGCGTCCTCCGTGACGCGCTTGGATTGCTCGACCAGGCCCTCATACATCGCGAAGGTCATGGCGTTGCGCGCCTGGGGGCGGTTCAGCGTGGTCCAGGCCACGGCGCCGCGTGTCTCGTGCAGGATATCGGGCATCTCGGTCTCCTTCGCCCCCCTTGTGCCGAGGCCAGGGGTGGCGCGACAAGGGGGGCAACCATCCGGGGACCCCGCCGCATGCGCATCCTGAGCGTGAAGCAGGGCGTTGCGCCGATCAGCAGCGCGATCGCCAACGCCTATATCGATTTCTCGAAGATGACCGCGTCCATCGTCGCGGTCACGGTGGAGGCGCCGGGCGGCCGGCGCGTCACCGGCTACGGCTTCAATTCCAATGGCCGCTACGCGCAGCCCGGCCTGCTCGCCGAACGCTTCGTGCCGCGGCTGACCGAGGCGACGGAGGCGCAGATCACCGCCGCCGACGGCAGCCTCGATCCCGCCGGCGCCTGGGCCGCGATGATGAAGAACGAGAAGCCCGGCGGCCATGGGGAGCGCAGCGTCGCCGTCGGCGTGCTCGACATGGCGCTGTGGGACGCGGCGGCAAAGCTGCGGGGCGTGCCGCTGTGGCGCCTGCTGGCCGACGATTTCAACGGCGGCCACGCCGATGACGCCGCCTGGGTCTATGCGGCCGGCGGCTACTACTATCCCGGCAAGGGCGTGGACCAGCTCGTCGAGGAGATGAAGCGCTATCTCGGCATGGGCTATTCCACCGTGAAGTTGAAGATCGGCGGCGCGCCCGGCACCGGCCTGAAGGACGCGCTGGCCGAGGACCTGGCCCGCATCGAGGCCGTGCTCACGCTGCTCGGCGGCGACGGATCGAAGCTGTGCGTGGACGTGAACGGGCGCTTCGGCCTGCACGCCGCGCTGACCTATGCCGCGGCGCTGCAACCCTTCCGCCTGCGCTGGTACGAGGAGCCGCTCGACCCGCTGGACTACGCCACGCACGCCACGCTCGCCGAGCATTACGGCCCGCCCATCGCGACCGGCGAGAACCTGTTCAGCATGCTCGATGCGCGCAACCTGATCCGCCATGGCGGGCTGCGGCCGGACCGCGACATCCTGCAATTCGATCCCGCGCTCTCCTACGGGCTGGTCGAGTATCTCCGCACGCTGCGCATGCTGGCCGAGCACGGCTGGAGCGCGCGGCGCTGCGTGCCGCATGGCGGGCACCAGTTCGCGCTGAACATCGCCGTCGGCCTCGGCCTTGGCGGCAACGAAAGCTACCCGGAGGTCTTCGCGCCCTTCGGCGGCTTCGCCGATGAGGTGCCGGTGCGCGACAGCCGCGTGGCGATGCCCGACATTCCCGGCATCGGCTTCGAGGCGAAGAACGCGCTCTACGCGGTCCTCAAGACCCTGGATTGAGCGGCCGCCCGGCGAGCCAGTTCTCCACATGGCCGTCGGCCCCGGAGGGCAACGGCGCGGCGGGATCGGTGATGAAGGCGAGCACATCCTGCGCCACCGCCTCCCGGTTGCGGTCGGCCAGCAGCAGGTGATAGCCGCGGGGATAGACGCCGAGCCGGACTCGCCCCGGCAACAGCCGGTCCAGCGCCGCGCGGCTCGCATGCTGCGGCACCACGCGATCCTGCGCGCCGACCAGCACCAGCGTCGGCACGGGCCGCCCGAAGGCGCCGCGGCAGCAGGCGGGCATGGCGGCGACCGCGGCATCCATCAGATCCACCAGCCCCACCGCCGAATCCACGCGCGTGTGGCGGATCACCAGCGGGTCGCGGCCGAGCCGCCGCAGCGCGGCCGGGTTGTCGCTCGCGACGATCCCGCCGACGCCGCCCTGGAAGGGCACGACAGGGATGGTGTGCGCGACGAACCACAGCCCGCCGCGCATCACCGCATTCATCGCGCCGCGCGCATAGAGCGCCGGCGTGAGCAGCACGTAGCCGTCCACCGGCGGCGGCGGCGTGCCGGCGCTCGCGACGATCGCGACGGAAGCCCCCATGCTCTCGCCGAGCAGGAAGAAGGGCAGGTCCGGATGCCGCGCGCGCAACAGCCGCGCGGCGGCCGCGGCATCGGAGGCCAGCGTCTCCGCGCCGGCCCAGTAGCCGCGGTTGGGCGCGCGGCCGAACCCCCGCTGGTCATAGGCATAGACGAGCAGCCCGCCCTGCTTCAGCGCCTCCAGGCTGTCGGTGAGGAAATTGCCCGAATGGTCGTTGAAGCCGTGCAGCGCCAGCAGCACGGCGCGCGGCGGGCCTTCCGGCGCGAAGCGGCGCAGCGGCAGCACGGCGCCGTCGCCGGCGATGACGGCATCGTCGCTGAGCATCGGCTCGCGCACGAGCGGGCCGGCCGGCATCACCACCGGCGCGCAGGCGGCCGACAGCAGCAGCGCGAGCAGCACGAGCGCGCGACTCATCCCCGCACCATCGCGCGCAGCGTTCCGATGGCGACCTTCCCGAGCGCGGTGCGCGGCAGCGCCTCCACCACCACGACATCGCGCGGATGCTTGAAGCGTGCGAGCCGGCCCTCGAAATGCGCGAGCACGGCGGCCGCGTCGAAGCCCTGGCTGGGCACCACGACGGCCACCGGCACCTCGCCCCAGCGCGCATCGGGCCGGCCGATGACGGCGCCTTCCGCAACGCCAGGCGCGCCGGCGAGCACGCGCTCGACCTCGGCGGGATAGATGTTCTCGCCGCCCGAGATGATCACGTGCTTGAGCCGGTCGGTGAACCACCAGCGGCCCTCCGGGTCGAGGCGCCCGACATCGCCGGTGGCGAACCAGCCATCCGCCGTCAGCCCCTCCGCCCGGTTCCAGTAGCCGCGCATCACATTCGGGCCGCGGATCGCGATCTCGCCGGTGGCCGGGTCGAGCCGCGCTTCCACCGCGCCCACCGGCCGCCCGATGGAGCCAGGCGCGGCCAGCGCCTCCGCGCGGGTCTGCGCGATGGCGATGGGCGCGGTCTCCGTCGCGCCATAGACCTGCTGCACGGGGATGCGCTTGGCGTGGAACGCCTCGATCAGCGGCAGCGGAATGTCCGACGAGCCGGCACCGACGGCGCGCAGGGCGGAGAGGTCCGCGCCGGCCCACCGCCGATGCGCCACCAGCGGCTGCATCACCGCCGGCACGAGCAGCGAGAGCGTGGGCCGCTCGCGCTCCACCGCATCGAAGAAGGCGTCCGGCTCGAAGCGCGGATGCAGCAGCACCTCGGCGCCAAGGCGGAGCGCGGGCAGCGTCTGGATGTTGAGCCCGCCAACATGGAACAGCGGCAGCACGGTCAGCACGCGGTCATCGCGCGTGAGGTCGAACACCTCGGAGGCATGCGCGGCATTGGCGGCTAGCGCGCGCTGGTCCAGCACCGCGCCCTTCGGCGTGCCGGTCGTGCCGGAGGTATAGACCAGCAGCACGGGGTCATCCTCCTTGCACCGCGGCGCCGGCGCACCCTCGGCGTCCGGCATCGGCACGACACGGCAGCCTTGCGGCGCCGCCGCCAATGCGGCCTCGCGCAGCGCTGGCGTGGCGCAGAGCAGCCGCGCGCCGGCATCCTCGAGGATGAAGCGCAGCTCCGGCGCCGCGAGCCGCCAGTTCAGCGGCAGCAGAATGGCGCCGAGCCGGGCGCAGGCGAAGAGCAGGACGATCTGCGCCGGGTCGTTGTGCCCCAGGAAAGCCACCCGGTCGCCCCGCGCGATGCCGGATGCCGCAAGCCCTGCCGCCACGCGCTCCGCATGCCGGGCCAGCGCGCCATAGGTGATGCGCGAGGCGCCGAAGCGCAGCGCGACGCGGTCCGGTGGCTGGTCCTCGGGCCAGCGCCACACCATCATGGCATCCGATGACCGAAGGGCGCAGGCCGCGCCGCGCCGCAGGCGCGGCGAAGCCGAGTGCCGCAGGTCTGAATCGGATGCGTCGTCAAGCGTCCACCTCGCCCTTCTCGTACAGCGCATCGCGCCCGATGCGGTCGAGGCACAGCTCCGCCGTCCAGGGCAGCATCAGCGCGCCGCAGCGGCTGTCGCGGTAGATGCGTTCCAGCGGCAGCGATTTCAGCATCGCCTGGCCGCCGCAGGTGCGCAGCGCCAGCGTCGCGATGCCGTTCGCCCCTTCCATCACCGCGTGCTGCGCGGCCAGCGCGCGCATCACCTGGTCCTTCGTCGGATCGGGCCCGGCTTCGGTGATGGACTGGAACCACAGCGCCTTCGCCTGCTCGAGCATCACCCTCATCTGCGCCACGGCGAGCTGCTTGGTGGGGTACATCCGCCGCTTCACCGGCGGCGTGCCGGGCTGCTCGCCACGCAGGTAACGCACGCAGAAATCATAGGCTGCCTGTGCAAGACCCATATAGGTCGGCGAGAGGGTGAGAAACATGTGAGGCCAGCGCGACGCCGCCTGGAAATAGATGCCAGGCGGCATCAACGCCTCGTGCTCCGCGACGAAGACGTCCCGAAAGACCAGGTTGCGCGAGACCGTGCCGCGCATGCCGAGCGGATCCCAGTCTCCTTCGACCGTCACGCCGGCGGCGTCGCGGGGGATGGCGAGATACAGCGTGTCGCGCCGCGAGAGCCTCTCGTCGGTGTGCGTCTCGGTGCAGAGGATGCCGTAGAAATCCGCGTGACCGGCAAGGCTCGCGAAGATCTTGCGGCCGTTCACGACGAAGCCGCCGGGCACGCGCCGCGCGGTGGTGCCGAAGGCCGCGGCACCCGCCGCCGCCGCGCCACCTTCGGAGAAGGGCTGCGAATAGATCGCGCCGTCCCGCACGATCCGCGCGTAATGCGCCGCGCGGCGCTCCCGATGCAGCGCGCGCGTTGCGGAATCCATCTCCAGGTCGTCGCTCAGCACGCCGGTCCAGAGCGTGGAGCACACATGCATGTTCCAGGTGAGCGCCGTCGCCCCGCAGAACCGCCCCATCTCGGCCGCCGCCAGGCAATAGGCGCGGAAGCCGGCGCCGAGCCCGCCCTGGTCGGCCGGCACGCAGATCGCCAGCAGGCCCTCCGCGTGCATGTCCCGGTAGTTGTCCGTGGGAAACGACGCCTCGCGGTCCCAGCGCGCGGCGCGCGGCGCCAGCACGCGCTCGCCGAAATCGCGCACGCGCTGCGTCAGCGCGGCTTCCTCCGGCGTCAGGCGGAAGGCGGCGGGATCGAAGATCGGCGCGGTCATGCGACGGGGCGGCCCTGCTCCACCACGATCTCTCCATCCAGCGCGATGGTGCAGCCGAAGACCGGGATGTCGAAATGGCCCTCGGTGTAGCGCCCCGCGAATTCATTGGCCCCGGTCGAGAACAGGAAGTTCCCGGCGGCCGCGCGCAGCTCCGTGCCGTTCAGCTCGCCCCGATCGTGGAACAGCAGCGCCTCCCGCCGCGCGCGCGGGTTCAGTCCCCAGCCCACATGGCTCACGGCATGGGCGCTCCGATCCTGCCAGGCCGCCAGATGCTCGCGCATCAGCACCGCATCCGCGCCCTCGCCCTCGATCGCGACGACATGGTCGTCGCGCAGCGTCAGCCGCACCGGCGATTCGACATAGCGCTTGAAGGTCAGGTTCGCATCGCCTGGCGCGAGCACCAGCGTGCCATTCACCGTGCCCGCCTTCGGGAACGCCACCACCACGCCGCCCGGCCAATGCGCGACCGTGCCCGGCCGGTCCGTCCAGCCCCAGACGCCCGCGCTTGGCGCACCCTCCAGCACGATGGCGAGATCGGTGCCGGCCGCGCTCGTCACATGCATGCTCTTCGCGGCGCGCAGCCGCTTCAGCGCGGTCTTCACGGTCGCCTCATCCTCTGGCACCGGCACGAGGCGTTCGAGGATCTCGGGATGCTCGTCGCTGACCATCAGCAAGCGCGCGCCGCCGGCGAGAATCTCCTTCAGCTCCGGCGCGTGCAGCAGGCCTTCGCGCGTGCAATCCAGCACCAGCGAGGACGCCTTCAGCGCCGCCAGGACGGACGGATGCCCCTGCAGGGCGCGGCTGGCGCCCGTGGAGCGCATCGGCAGGCGGCCCGCCGGCGGCGTCGGGACGGTCAGCCGGAACGGACGGCAACCCAGGCGCCGCGCGGCGAGGTCCGCCAGGTCGCAGGTCAGTGCGCGGGAGCGGCTCTCCGCCAGCACGCAGACGGTCTCGCCCGGCTGCGCCTTGCACAGGCGCAGCACGGCCTCGAACGCCTCGACCCAACTGTGCTCGATACGGTCGCCTGGCATGGCGCCGAGGATAGGCCGCGGCGGCTTCTTGCGCCAAGGCGCGGCCGCGCCCAACTCTGCGCCATGCTGCCCCCTCATGTTCTCGGCCGCATCGTGCTGGTGCTGCTCGTGGTTGCCGCCGTGGTGCAGATCGCCACCCTTGTCTTGCGCTGATGCGCGTCTGCGCCGAGCCTGTCCCCCGGCAGGGAGGATGGCGATGCGCGTCGCGGTGATCGGGCTCGGGGCAATGGGAATGGGCGCGGCGCTGTCCTGCCTGCGGGCGGGCCTCGTCACGGCCGGCTGCGACCTGCGCGAGAGCGCGCGGTCCGAGTTCACGGCCGCCGGCGGCACCGCCGCCGCCACGCCGGTGGACCTCCCCGAAGGACTGGATGCGGTGCAGCTCCTCGTGGTGAACGCCGCGCAGACCGAGGCGGCGCTGTTCGGCCCGCAGGGCTGCGCGGGACGGATCGCGCCAGGCGGCGTCATCATCTCCTCGGCCACCATGTCGCCGGCCGATGCAAAGCGCTTCGCCCAGGCGGCGGAGGCGCGCGGCCTGCTCTATCTCGATGCGCCCGTCTCGGGCGGCGCCGCGAAGGCCGCCTCGGGCGAGATGACGGTGATGGCTTCCGGTTCCGCCGCCGCCTTCGCGCGGGCGAAGCCGCTGCTGGATGCGGTCGCGAGCAAGGTGTGGAACCTCGGCGCGGAACCCGGCATCGGCGCGACGGTGAAGGTCGCGCATCAGTTGCTGGCGGGCGTGCATATCGCGGTCGCGGCCGAGGCGCTGTCGCTCGCCATCCGCGCCGGCGCCGATCCGCGGCAATTCTACGATGTCGTGACGAGTGCCGCCGGCAATTCCTGGATGTTCGAGAACCGCATGGCCCGCGTGCTGGAGGGCGACGACGCGCCGCGCTCGGCGGTAGACATCTTCGTGAAGGATTTGAACCTGGTGGGCGAGATGGCGCGCACGCTGGACCATCCGGTGCCGATCGCGAGCCAGGCGCTGCAACTCTTCACGGCCGCGAGCGCGATGGGGCATGGGCGCGCGGATGATGGCTTCGTCATCCGCGTGTGGCAGGCGCTGACGGGGATTCCTCTCCCGGCACCGAAGCGCTAGGCCAGCGCCGCCTCCACCGCCTGCGCAACGGAAAAAAGCCGCGCATCGCCCATCGTCTCGCCCATCAGCATGAACCCCACCGGCGGCTCGCCTTCGCGATGGCAGGGCAGGCTGATCGCGCAGCGATCGAGGAAATTGCCGACCGTGGTGTTGCGCAGCATCAGCAGGTTGATGCGGCCGTATTCGGATTCCTCGGCCACCTCCGACAGCGCCGGCGGGATCAGCGGCACGGTCGGCATCACCACCGCGTCGAAGGGCGCGGTGCGTGGGGCGATGGCGGCGATGATGCGCGCGCGTTCCTGGATCAGCGCGATGTAGTCGGCCGCCGACATCGCCTCGCCGCGCAGGATGCGCTTCAGGATCAGCGGGTCGTAGGCGTCGCGCTTGCGCGCCACCAGGTGGCGGTGCCAGGCCCAGGCCTCGCTCGCCGCGAAGCCGCCGGCGGCATTCGCCTTCGGGATGTCGTCGAGTTCCGGCACCGTGAGCGTCTCGATCCGCGCGCCGGCCGCCGAGAGCGTGGACAGCGCGCGCTCGAAAGCGGCGGTGACGTGGCGGTCCCACTCGTTCGTCACATAGCCCTGCAGCACGCCGAGCCGCAGCCCGGCGACCGGCAGCGGCAGCCCCGGCGACCAGATCGGCTCGCCCGCCATCACGCTGTCCACCACCGCGCAGCAGGCGACGCTGCGCGCCAGCGGCCCGAGGCTGTCGAGCGTGGCGGAGAGCGGCAGCGTGCCCTCCAGCGTCACGCGCCGCGCCGTCGGCTTCCACCCCACGATGCCGCAGAGCGCCGCCGGAATCCGGCAGGATCCGCCCGTGTCGGAGCCAAGGCCCGCGAAGCCCATGCCATCCGCTGTCGCGACCGCCGCGCCGGCGGAGGACCCGCCCGGGATGCGCCCCGTCGCTCGATCCCAGGGGCTGCGCGGCGTGCCGTAATGCGGGTTCACGCCGAGGCCGGAGAAGGCGAATTCCGTCATGTTGGTGCGGCCCAGCACGACGAACCCCGCACGCTCCAGCCGCGCGACGGAAACCGCCGTTGCGGTCGCCGGCGCCGCATCCGCCAGCGCGACCGACCCGCCGCGCGTTACCACGCCCTCCTGGTCGTAGAGATCCTTGACGCTGATCGGGATGCCGGCGAAGGGGCTCGGCGCGCGACCGGCCGCGCGCAGCGCATCCATCGCCTTCGCCGCGCCGCGCGCATGCTCCGCCTGCACCGCGATGAAGGCGCGGCTGCCCTCGCCGGCCGGATCGGCGATTCGCGCCAGCGCCTCCTCCACCAGCGCAATGGCGCTGGTCCGGCCTGCGGCAAGATCGGCGGCGGCATCGGCGATGGTCGCGAAGGTCATGCTCGGAATCCGGTCGGGAAGGCGCGCAGGATGCGCGGGCGGCGATGCGTGGACAAGCGCCGCGGGGTTTGACTCGGCCGCCGCCAGCCTCCTAGATGGATCGAAGTAACCCTTTGGGGAAGGAAACGACAATGAAGCTTGCCCGCGTCCTGCGCAACGCGGCGATCGCCGCCGCCGCGCTCGTCCCCTGGCTTGCCGCGCCGTCCGAGGCGCAGGAATGGCGCGGCTGGAACATCCACGCCGCCGACTATCCGAACGGCCAGGGCATGGACCGCTTCGGGCAGCTCGTCATGCAGCGGACCAACAACCGCATCCGCATGCGCACCTACCATTCCGCCCAGCTCGGCCAGCAGGACGAGGCGATCCAGCAGATGCGGCTGGGCTCGATCGATTTCGCGAACTTCAACCTCTCGCCCTTCAACAACCTGGCGCCGTCCACCAACGTCGTCACGCTGCCCTTCCTGTTCCGCGACGTCGCCCATACGCATCGCGCCATTGACGGCATCGCCGGCGAGGAGATCGCGCGCGATCTCGAGGCGATCGGCATCATCGCGCTGGCCTGGTACGATGCCGGCGCGCGCAGCCTCTACACGGTGCGCCCCGTGCGCACGCCCGCGGATGTGCGCGGCATGAAGATCCGCGTGCAGACCTCCGACCTCTGGATCGACCTGATGCGCGCCATGGGCGCCAACCCCACGCCGCTGCCCTTCGGCGAGGTCTTCACCAGCCTGCAATCCGGCGTCATCGATGGCGCCGAGAACAACTGGCCGTCCTACGAAAGCACGCGCCATTTCGAGGTCGCGCGCTTCTACACCACCACCGAGCATTCCAACGTGCCGGAGGTCCTCGCCGTCTCGCGCCAGCGCTGGCAGCGGCTGAACGAGCAGGAGCGCAACATCCTGCGCGACGCCGCGCGCGAATCGGCCGTGCTGCAGCGGCAGCTCTGGGCGGAGCGCGAGCAGGTCTCGCGCCGCCGCGTGGAAGCGGCCGGCGTGACGGTGATCGAGATCACCGACCGGCGGCCCTGGTCGGAACTGATGGCGCCGGTGTACCAGAAATACACGGGTAGCGACGCGCGGCTGTCGGGCCTCGTGCAGCGCATCCGCGACCTGCAGTAGCGCGTCTCCCCCAGGACTCTCCCTCTCCCGCCTGCGGGGGAGGGCCGGGGTGGGGGTTCCCGGCGCAAGCACGCCCTGATCCTCGAACCCCCACCCCCTCCCTCCCCCGCAAGCGGGGAGGGGGCGCCGGAACGGGGAAGGGAAACCCCCTGAACCATGGCCACCTTCTCCCGCATCCTCGACATCTTCTGCCGCCTGGTCATCGTGGCCGCCGGCGCGGCGCTGGTCGGGCTTGTCGCGATGATGGGCTGGCTCGTCTTCGGCCGCTACGTGCTGAACGACACGCCCACCTGGGTCGAGCGCGCCGCCACGCTCTCCATCCTCTGCATCGCCTTGCCCGTCGCCGCCGTCGGCGTGCGCGAACGCTTCCACCTCTCCGTCCTCGGCTTCCGCGAAGCGCTGCCCCTGCAGGTCCAGCGCTGGATCGCGGTGGGCTGCGACGCGCTGGTCGGGCTGTTCGGGCTGGCCATGATGATCCACTCGCAGGAGCTGGTGGAGATGGTGTGGACCTTCCGCATCCCGCTTCTCGGCATCAGCCAGGGCTGGACCTATGTGCCGCTGATGGTCTGCGGCGGCCTCATCACCCTCTTCGCCATCGAGCAGGTGCTGCTCGACATCCTCCGCAAGGAAGGCCCTGAACAGCGCGGCATCAAGGCCGCCTTCCTGGAGTAGCGCGGCGTGGAAATCGGCCTCTACATCATCATCGGCACCTTCTTCCTCGGCGTCGTCGCCGGCGTGCCGGTGGCCTTCACCCTCGGCATCGCGGCGCTCGCCGGCTTCCTGTGGGAAGGGCTCAACCCCGCCGTCGCCTTCCAGCAGATGGCGGCCGGGATGAGCATCTTCTCCCTGCTCGCCATCCCCTTCTTCATCTTCGCCGGCGAGCTGATGCTGCATGGCGGCATCGCGCGGCGCCTGGTGGCGCTCGCCTCCTCCGTCGTCGGGTGGATGCGCGGCGGCCTCGGCCTCGTGGATGTCTCCACCTCCATGCTGTTCGGCGGCATCTCGGGCTCGGCGGTGGCGGATACCTCGGCCACCGGCGTCATCCTGATCCCCGCGATGAAGGCGAAGGGCTATGGCGTGGACTACGCCGTGAGCCTGACCGTCACCTCCTCGATCGCCGGCATCCTGATCCCGCCGAGCCACAACATGATCCTCTACTCGCTCGCGGCCGGTGGCGGCATCTCGGTCAGCGCGCTGTTCATCGCGGGCATCGTGCCGGGCCTCATGATGTGCCTGTTCCTCGGCATCGCCGCCTATGTGATGGCGGTCAGGCGCGGCTATCCGGCGGATGAATGGAAGGGCTTCCGCCATCTCGCCTGGACCTTCGTGGATGCGCTGCCCGGCCTGTTCACCGCCATCATCATCCTCGGCGGCGTGCTCTCCGGCATCTTCACGGTCACCGAGAGCGCCGCCTTCGGGACGCTCTGGGCGCTGGTCGTGACGATCATCGTCTATCGCGCGCTGAGCTGGGACAGCTTCAAGATCGCGGTGGCCGCCAGCGTGCGCACCTCCGCGGTGGTCTTCCTGCTCGTCGGCACGGCGACGGCCTTCGCCTATCTCCTCGCCCTCTACCGCCTGCCCGAGCTGCTGACGGAGGGCCTGCTGGCGATCAGCAGCAATCCCGTCGTCATCATGCTGCTGATCAATCTCTGCCTGCTGCTGCTCGGCTGCGTGATGGACATGGCGGCGCTGATCCTGATCACCACGCCGATCTTCCTGCCCGTCGTCACCGCCATCGGCATCGATCCCGTGCAGTTCGGCATGATCATGATGATGAACCTCGGCCTCGGCCTCACCACGCCACCGGTGGGCGCCGTGCTCTTCGTCGGCTGCGCCATCGGGCGCATCCGGATGGAGGAGGTGATGCTCACCATCTGGCCCTTCTGGGGCGCGATCCTCGTCGCGCTGGCCTTGACGACCTATGTGCCGGAGGTGTCGTTGACGCTGCCGCGCCTGCTGCTCGGCTACGAAGGATAGGACCATGCACGACAAGCCGATCCTGCTCACCGGCGCCTCCGGCGCGCTCGGGCGCATGCTGGCGCGCGAGCTCGGCGCCGCCGGCTACACGCTGCGCCTGACCGACCTCGCGCCCTTCCCCGATCCGTTGCCGAAAGGCGCGCGCTTCGTCCGCGCCGACCTGAACGAGGCGCTGGCCATCGTCCGCCAGGCCGAGGGCTGCTCCACCATCCTGCATTTCGGCGGCAACGCCACGGAGCAGCCCTACGAGACCATCCTGGAGCCCAACATCCGCGGCCTCTACCACATCTACGAGGCCGCCCGGCGGGAGGGCGCCCGCGTGGTCTTCGCCAGCTCCAACCACACGATCGGCTTCCACGAACGGACCGAGACGCTCGACTTCGACTGCCAGTTCCGCCCCGATGGCTATTACGGCCTGTCGAAAGCCTATGGCGAGCTCATGGGAAGGCTCTACTGGGACAAGCACGGCGTCGAGAACGTCAACATCCGCATCGGCTCCTGCCTGCCCAAGCCGAACAACGCGCGCGGCCTCTCCACCTGGCTCTCCTATCCCGATCTCGCGAGCTGCGTTGTCCGCTGCATCGAGGCCGGGCGCGTCGGGCATGCGGTGATCTGGGGCGCCTCGAACAACCCGAAGAGCTTCTGGGCGAAGGACCATCGCGACCGCATCGGCTGGCAGCCGAAGGACAGCGCCGAGGCGTACCGCGCGGAGATCGAGGGCGTCGTCTCCGGCAACCCGGTCGAGGAACGCTACCAGGGCGGCTTCTACTGCCCGATCGAGTATTCGCGGAAAGGCGGCTTCTCGCCGCGCGATCCGTTCAGCCTGGACTGATGCTCACCCTGGCCGCCGGCCCCTGGGAGGCCGCGCTGGACCCGGCGCGCGGCGCGAGCTTCGCGCGGCTCGCCCGGGCCGGGCGTGACATCCTCGCGCCCGCCGGCCCTGGCGACGATCCCGCGCGCGGGCCGCGCGGCGCCTTCTGGATGGCGCCCTGGACCAACCGGCTGGATGCGGGGCGCATCGAAGTGGGCGGCGTCGAGCATCGCATGCCGATCACCCGGCCGCAGGAGAATACCGCGCTCCATGGCTTCGTGCGCGACCTCGCCTGGCAGGTGGAGCAGGCCGGGCCGCGCGCGGCCACGCTCTCCTGCACGGTCGCGCATTCGCCCTTCGCCTGCCGCTTCGCGCTGGAGATCGGATTGACCGAGGCGGGGCTCTCGATCGCGGCCGCGCTGACCAACACCGGCACCGCGCCAACGCCGATGGGCTTCGGCTGGCATCCCTGGTTCGCACGCTGGCCCGGCACGCGCCTCTCCTTCCGCGCCGCGACCGTGTTCGGGCGCGACTCCCGAAACCTCGTGATCGGCCCGCGCCCGAGCGCCGGCTTCGAGGGCGCCGATCGCGCGCTCGACGGGCTCGACACGCATTTCGCCGGCTGGGACGGGATCGCGCGCGTGACGCACCCCGATGGCCTCGCCTGGCGCCTGACCGCCACCGGCGCCTGGCGCGGCAACCTCCAGGTCTATGCGCCGCCCGGCACCGGCGTGTTCTGCGTCGAGCCCGTCACCCACGCGCCCGACGCCGTGAACCGCCCGGCCGCCGCGGCGCATGGCCCGATGCATGTCCTGGCACCGGGCGAGACGCTGGCGGCGTCGCTGACCTTGGACGCGTGACTATTTCTTCGCCTGGGTGTGCGCCTCGAGCATCCAGACGGCCTTGTCGAGATTCTTGCTGACGCCGGTCAGGATATCCGCCGTATCGGCATCGCCCGCCTCGTCGGTGGTCTCGATCCCCTCGCGGACCGCCTTGGCGAGCGCCGCGTAGCGGTCCAGCAGCGCCTCCACATGGTCCATCCCTGCCGTCAGCTTCGTCGGGTAGGCCGGCGCGCGCGCGCCCTCCGCGACGGTCTGGGTGGTGCCGTTGGCGGTCCCGCCAAGCTGCACGATGCGCTCCGCCAGCTCGTCGATGTCGGCGGCCAGCTTGTCGTAGAAGGTCTCGAACAGCGCGTGCAGCGCGCTGAAATTCGGCCCCTTCACGTTCCAGTGTGCCTGGCGCGTCGCGTTGTAGAGATCGATGGAATCCGTCAGGCAGGCCTGCAGCACGGTGATCGAGGCCTTCTTCGTGTTGTCCTTCAGGTCGTTGCGCGTGGGCATGCGGGTTCGCTCCGGGTTGTTGTCCTGCTGGAATATGGGGCCGCCGACGCCACGGCAGCCACGGTTCAGGTCATGTCAGGCATGACGTTCACATAACGCGCCGCCTCGGGAGGGGTTTCGCCGGCATGGAAGCTGCCCGCGCGGGCTAGGATCGCGCGGTCCGCCTCGGTCAGCCGGCCGGCCTCGCGGAGATGCTCGGTCCAGTTCTCGACCACCCAGGCCTCCACCCAGCGATCCGGATGGGCGATGTCCTCGAACAGCCGCCAGTCGCGCGCCCCGGCCCGGAGCCGCACGTAGCGGACCTCCCGCATGGCGGCCAGGAAGCCGGCCCGGCGATCGGGCGGGACGGTGTAGAGCACCAGCTCCATCACCTGGTTGCGCTCGCGGGCCAGCAGGGGCGCGAGCGCGGGGTCGGCGGGTTCCGGCGCCGGGGGCGCGGTGGCCGGGGCGGGGGCGGCCGCCGGTGCGTCCAGCCGGAGCTTCCGCACCGCGATCCCGCCGCCGGCGCAGCCGAGCCCGGCCAAGCCGAGCGCCCAGGGCAGGCCCAGCGCCTCCCCGCCCCAGCCGCCGAGCAGGGCGCCCAGCGCCAGCGCCCCGAAGGTGCCGAGCTGGTAGATGCCGATCGCGCGCGCCCGCACCCAGGGCGGGCAGGCGAGCTGCGCCGCCGCCTGGAGCATGGAGGCGCCGGTCAGCCAGGCGATTCCGAAGCCGAGCATCGCGACCAGCGCCACGGCCCAATGCCCGGCCTGGCCGAGCAGCGCCAGCGAGAACCCCGCGAGCAGCTAGCCGGCCAGCAGGATGTCCTGCCGGTCGAGCCAGGTGCGGAAGGTGGGCTGGAGGAAGCCGGCGCCGACCGCCCCCACCCCCATCGCGCCGAGCAGGATGCCGAACCATTCGGGCCCGAGCCCCAGCTGCTGGCGCACCAGCAGCGGCAGGACGGACCACACCACCGCCGCGAAGGTGAAGAACACGATCCCCCGCAGCATCGTCGCCCGCAGCACCGGGCTCGCGCGGACGAAGCCCAGGCCGGACCGGATGGCCGAGAGGAAATGCTCCTGCGGCAACGCCTGGCGCGGCTGCTCCCGTTTCCAGGCGATCAGCGCGACGATCACGATGCAGAAGGCGATCGCGTTGAGCGCGAAGTTCACGGCCGGCCCGAAGGCCGCGACCAGGAAGCCGCCCAGCGCCGGGCCCACCGCGCGCGTCAGGTTGAAGCCGATGCCGTTCAGCACGATGGCCTGGGTCAGGTCGGCGCGGGGCACCGTTTCCGGCGTCGTCGCCGCCCAGGCCGGCGAGTTCATCGCGGTCCCGGCGCCGATCGCGAAGGTCAGCGCCAGCAGCCCCCAGGGCCCGAGCAGCCCGGCGAAAGTGAGCAGCGCCAGCAGCAGCGCCGAGGCCGCGACCCAGGCCTGGGTGCCGATCAGGTAGAGCCGCCGGTCGAGGATATCGGCCAGCGCCCCGGCCGGCAGCGCGAGCAGGAAGACCGGCAGCAGGGAGGCCACCTGCACCAGGCTCACCATCATCGGGGACGGCGCGAGCGAGGTCATCAGCCAGCCCGCCGCCGTGTTCTGCATCCACATGCCGGTATTGGCGACCAGGTTGGCGAGCCAGAGCAGGCGGAAGGTCGGGTGGCGAAGCGGAGCCAGGGCGGCGGGAAGGGCCATTTCGGGAAGGGTGCCAGGGTCGGCGCTCACGGCAAAGCGCGCTGGCGTGACGATGGTTGCGCCGGTAGCCTGCGGCCATGTCCGGGCGCATCGAAACCTATGAGCAGTTCTGGCCCTACTACCTGCGGGAGCATGCGCGGCCGCTGACGCGGCTGGTGCATGCGGTTGGCACCTTCGCGGGCCTCGCCGTGCTGGTCCTGGCCCTGGCGCTCGGCGCCTGGTGGCTGGTGTTGGCCGCGCTGGTGATCGGTTATGGCGCGGCCTGGGGCTCCCACATGCTGGTGGAGCGCAACCGCCCCGCGACCTTCAAATATCCGCTGTGGTCGCTGTGGAGCGACCTGCGCATGGCAGGACTGATGGCAACGGGCAGGCTCGAAACGGAGCTGCGGAAAGCCGGGGTCGCGTAGCCGGCCGACTATCCGCCGCCGAGATTCCTCCGCGCGCGCCGCAGCAGCGCCAGCAGCGTGGCGCGTTCCTCCGCGGTGAGCCCCCGCGTCGCCTCGCCGATCACCGCGCGCGCTTCCGGCAGCAGGCGTTCCCGCAGCGCGCGGCCGGCGGGCGTGAGATGCACATGGACCTTGCGCCGATCCGCCTCGCTCCGCGTCCGGGTGATCCAGCCGGCCTGCTCCATGCCGCGCAGCGCGATCACCGCCGTCGGCTCCTGCATGCCGAGGCGCTGCGCCAGCTCCCGTGCGGTGATCCCATCCTCCTCCCACAGCACGCGCAGGAAGTACCAGGCGCCGGAGGTCACGCCCGCCTTCGCGATGCGCTCGGCCAACGCGCGCTGCATCAGCCGGTTCAGGTCGCGCACCTGGAAGCCGAGGCTTTTCTCCAGTGGCAGCGTCGGCGCGCGCATCAGTCGCGGAACGCGGTCTGGTGGTGTAGCGCGACGTCCTCGCCGCGCCGCGCGGAGGCGAGCAGCGCGAGGCAGGCTTCGAGCGTCGCGAGCCCCCAGGCGCCGTCATGCCGCGGCGCCACGCCATCCAGCGCCGCGGCCGCAAACTCATCGAGCACCTCCGCCCGCGGCAGCGCCGGCAGGGGCGCGCGGACCAGATGCAGCCCGCTGTCGTCATGCACCTCCACGCCGTCCGGCGTCAGGCGAAGATCGGCGTCGTCGCACTGCATCACCACCTGGCCGAACTGGTTGTGGAACTCCGGCGGCGTGGCCTCCGGGAGCCCGAGCGGGCCGTAGCTGCGCGCGGTCTTCGCCTGCGTCTCCTGCGCGAGGTCCAGGCGCGCACGCGCCGCGCCGGGCGTGGTGGGGGATTTCCGCGCACCCATCTCCCCGATCCAGCCGAGCAGCCCATCCGAATCATAGCGCCCCAGCCCCGAATAGGTCGCGCTCGCGGCGCCGCCCTCGAAAGCGAGGAACGCCGTGTAGCCCGATTCCGTGCCGCGCGCCCGGCTCGTCGCCGCGCGGATGGAGCGCAGCCGGCCGCCGCAGAGCACGCGGATGATGTCGAGCTGATGCGCCGCCTGGCTGAACACCACGCCGCCGCCCTGCGCCGTATCGAGCTCCTCCGGCCGGCGCGGCCGCCACAGGAAATCGGTGAAGGCCAGCGCCGTGATCAACCGCGGTGCGCCGGCGCGCCCCTCCGCGATCAGCCGGCGCGCGAGGCGCACCGGCGCATCCTGCCCATGGCTGTGCCCGATCATCAGCACCGTGTTGGCGGCGTCGGCCGCCGCGACCATCGCGGCCGCCTCGGCGAGCGTGACCGCCATAGGCTTCTCGACCAGCACCGCCTTGCCCGCGCGCGCCGCGCGGATCGCCTGCTCCGCATGCAACTGGTGCGGCGTCGCGAGGTAGAGCGCGTCAATGCCGGGATCGTCGCAAAGCCCCTCGAAGCTGTTGTGCGCGCGCGCGCCCGGCACCTCGCGCGCGAAGCGGGCGCGGGCCTCCGCGCGGGGATCGAAGCAGGCCGCGAGCGCGACGCGCGGATGATGCGCCAGCGCCGGCGCCATCAGCATGAAGGCGCGGCCGAGCCCGGCCACGCCGAGGCGCAGGCGACTCACAGGTCCAGCACCAACTCGTCGCAGCCGGGCGCGGCGCGGGAGACGCAGATCATCACCGCCCGCGCCTTCTCATGCTCCATCAGCACCAGGTCGCGATGCTCCGCCGCGCCCGCCAGCAGCGTGGTGCGGCAGGTGCCGCAGGTGCCGGCCTCGCAGGAGGAAGGGACCTGCCGGCCGCTCGCGCGCAGCGCCTCCAGGATGGTCGTGCCGGCCGGCACCGCGATCGTCTCGCCGGAGCGCGCGAGCCTGACGCGGAAATCCGTATCCTCCGGCCGCGTCGCGGCGGCAGTGGAAAAATCCTCGAAATGCACCGCGCTGGCGGGCCAGTGGCCCGTCATGTCGCGCACCGCCTGCATCAGCCCGCGCGGCCCGCAGCAATGGATGTGGCGCCCCTTCGGCTGTTCCAGCAGTGGCCAGAGGTCGTAGGCTCGCTCGGGATCGCCGCCATCGTGATGCAGCGTGACCTTGCCGCGATACGCCGCAAGCTCCTCGCGGAACGCGGTATGCGCCGGGGAGCGCGTGAGATAGACGAGCTTCCAGCCGGGCCCGCCAGCGCCTTCGAGATGCCGGATCATGGACATGATCGGCGTGATCCCGATGCCGCCCGCGATGAAGAGATGCGAGGCCGGCCGGCCCACCAGCGGGAAGTCATTATGCGGCGCCGTGCAGGGCAGCAGGTCGCCTTCCTGCACGCCGTCGCAGAGTGCGACGGAGCCGCCCTGGCCGCCTGCCTCCCGCTTCACCGCAATGGCGTAGCGGCTCTCGTCCAGCGGATCGGAGCAGAGCGAGTAGCGCCGCACCAGCCCGTTCGGCGTGCGCACGCGCAGATGCGCCCCCGCCGTGAAGGGCGGCAGCGCCGCGCCTTCGGGATGCACCAGCTCGAATCGAACGATGTCCTCCGCGATGCGGGACGCGGCGGCGACGCGGAGCGGCGAAAAATCCTCGGACAAGGCGGGTCCCTTGTGGCGGAACGGGGTGCCCGATATACTTAGGTCTCTAAGCAATTCGGAACAACCCTATTCCCTCGGGGACCGCCATGCTCACCCAGGCCGAGAACGACATCCTCTGCCGCGTCGAGGGCGACGCGCCGATGGGAAGGCTGATGCGCCAGCATTGGATCCCCGTCTGCCTCTCGGAGGAGATCGAGGAGCCGGAGGGCAAGCCGATCCGCGTCACGATCCTCGGCGAGAAGCTCGTCGCCTTCCGTGACGGCGAGGGCCATGTCGGCCTGGTCGGCGAGTTCTGCCCGCATCGCAAGGCGAGCCTCGTCTATGGCCGCAACGAGGAAGGCGGGCTGCGCTGCCTCTATCACGGCTGGAAGGTCGCCACCGACGGCACGATCCTGGAGATGCCGAGCGAGCCGCCCGAGGCCTGCGCCGCGATGAAGGTGAAGCACCCCGCCTATCCCACCGCCGAGGCCGGCGGCTTCGTCTTCGCCTATCTCGGCGACCCGGCGACGATGCCGGAGTTCGAGCCGCCGCCCTTCGCGCCGACGCCCGAGACGCGGGTCGCGATCGGCACCGCGCGGGTGGACTGCAACTGGGCGCAGGTGGTGGAAGGCCAGATCGACAGCGCCCATTCCTCCTCGCTCCATTCGTCGGACATGGTGCCCGCCCGCGTCGGCCGCGCCGGCGCGAATGCGAAGAACTGGACCAGGCCTTCCACCGACAAGGCGCCGCGCCTGCAGCCGCAGCTCACCTCCTACGGCTTCCGCTACGCCGCGATCCGCCGGCCGATCCAGAACGCCGCGACGCATGAATACATCCGCGTCACCACCTTCGTCGCGCCGCTCACCTCCCTGATCCCGCCGAACGCCAGCTACAACGTCGCGCAGGTGACGGTGCCGATCGACGACCACACCTGCATGTTCCACTTCATCGCCTGGGGCGACGGCCCCGACGTGCCCTCCACCGCCGACTGGCGGAAGTTCCTCGCGCTGGTCCCCGGCGTGGATGTGGACCCCGCGCGCGGCTGGGCTCGGCTGCGCGTGCGCGAGAACGACTACCTGCAGGACCGCCACCTTATGAAGCTCGGCAACTTCACCGGCATCAAGGGCATCCCCGCGCAGGACATGGCGATGTGGGAAGGGATGGGCCCGATCGCCGACCGCACCAGCGAGCGCCTCGGCGCCAGCGATGTCGCGATCGTCGTCTGGCGCCGCCTGATGATCGCGGCCGCGCAGCGCGTCGCCGCCGGCGGCGTGGCTCTCGGCCGCAGCGAGCCGCGCGTGCCGCTGAAGGACATCAGCAGCTACGAGGGCGTGGTGCCGAAGACCGTGGATTGGCGCACCCTCGGCACGACGGAACTGGAGCGCAGCCTCTTCGTGAACGCGCCCGAGGCGCAGGCGGCGGCCCAGGCTGCCGAATGAGCGACCTCCAGCTCTCCGTCGCCATCGGCCCCTATGACCGCATGATGCCGCTGGTCCGCGGCGAGGTGCGGATCGATGCGGTGGACCCGCAATTCATGCTGCTGGAGCCGGAGGAGATCTTCTTCCGCGCCATGCGGCATGAGGCCTTCGACATCTGCGAGCTCTCGTTCTCCTCCTACGCTCTCCGCGTCGCGCGCGGCGATTCGCCCTATGTCGCCGTGCCCGTCTTCCCCTCGCGCGCCTTCCGCCACACCTGCATCGTGGTGCGCACCGATCGCGGCATCGCCACGCCGCGCGACCTGGTCGGCAAGCGCATCGGCATGCCGGAATGGCAGCTCACCGCGAATGTCTGGGCCCGCGCGATCCTGGAAGAGGATTTCGGCGTGCGTCCGCGCGACATCACCTGGGTGCGCGGCGGCTACGAGACGCCGGGCCGCGTGGAAAAACTGGCCGTCGCGCTGCCCGAGGGCGTGGTGGTGGAAAGCGCGCCGGAGGGCAGGACCATCTCCGGCATGCTCGCCGCCGGCGAGCTCGACGGCGTGATGGGCCCGCGCGCGCCGAGCTGCTTCGAGCGCGGCGACCCCAACGTGAAGTGGCTGTTCGATGATCCCACGACGGAAGCAACCGCCTGGTATCTCCGCACGCGCATCTTCCCCGTGATGCATGTGCTCGGCATCCGCAAGACGCTGGTGGAGAAGCATGCCTGGCTGCCCGGCGCCGTGCAGAAGGCGTTTGCGGCCTCGAAGCGCATCGCGCTCGAACGGCTCACCGACACCTCCGCCACCAAGGTCACGCTGCCCTTCACCGAGGAGACCCTCCGCCGCGCCCGGCAGCTCATGGGCGAGGATTTCTTCTCCTACGGCCTTGCCGACAACCGCCACGTCTTCGAGTGGTTCCTGAAGCACCACCACGCGCAGGGCCTGTCCGCGCGCCTGCTGACGCCCGAGGAGCTGTTCCACCCGAGCGCGGTGGAAGCGCACAAGGTTTGACCGCTAGTTCGAGTAAGGTCGCCAGTGGCCATCCACCGTGTTGAACACCCACCACGACGCGGCATCGTAGTGGAGCGAGGTATAGTAGAGGTCCCAGCATCGCCCGACCACTAGTCGCTCGCTGGAAACTCGGACCTCCCAGCCGCGGCTGCCGACGAGCACGCCGAGCTCGACATAGTAGTTGGCATCGCGGACCGGCAGGATGCCTTCCTTGTTCTTGTAGATCGCGCCGTCATTGTGGTGTGTGTTGTTCGCGACATCCACCGGCATCGCCTGGCCATTCGCGATGCGCTCCAGCGCCTTGTTCAGCTCGCGTTCCTGGAAATCCTCCTTCGGCAGGATCTTGCCCGAGGCGCTCTTGTAATTGACGGAGATGACGCCCTTGATCTGCGTGCACTTGGTGTCCACCAGCCGCTTGGCGAGCACGCGGATATCGGTGGGCGCGCCCGTGGTGTAGCTGTCCTGCCGCGCGCCGAGTTCGCCGCCCCAGGCGCCGATGGCGGTGAAGGAGCCGCCCGCCCCGCAGCTGGCGTTCGGGCAGGTGGCGGTGAGCGACAGATCGCCGGGACCGACCGTGCCGCAGCTGTTGCAGCGCATGTAGTCCGGCATGGCCCACTGTTCCTTCCTTCGGTAGGCGGAAGTAAACGTCGCGTGCGGGTCGGCGGCAAGCCGCCGTGTTCATTCAATCACCGCGATCGCCTCGATCTCGATGAGGAAGTCGGGATGGGTCAGCCGCGACACCTCCACGCCCGTGCTCGCCGGCGGATGGGCGGCGAAGAATTCCTCCCGCACCGCCCAGGCTTCCTTCGCGCGGTCCATGTCGGTCATGAAGGCGGTGAGCTTCACCACATGCCGCAGCTCCGCGCCGGCGGCGCGCAGCACGCGCTCGATGTTCAGGATCACCTGGCGTGTCTGTGCCGCCATGTCGCCCTTGCCGACCACCTTGCCTTCGGCATCGCGCGCGAGCTGGCCGGAGACGAAGACCATGTTGTTGACCTTCACCGCTTGGCTGAAGAAGGGCGGCGTCGGCGCGCAATCCGGCGCCTTCACGGCATGACGTGACATCGGTAGTCTCCTAGCAAGGACGCGCCGAGGATAGCGCGATACGGGAGAGATGCCGATGCTGCGCCGCCTGATCGCGCTCGCGCTGCTGGCCGCAACGCCGGCCTTCGCGCAGCAGCCGCTGCGTGTGGGGCTCGCCTCCGACATTGACACGCTCGATCCTGTCCTCTCGAACACCATCGCCGGCCGCAGCGTCCTGGCCGCGCTGTGCGACAAGCTGCTCGACGTGGACGAGAACCTCCGCTTCGTGCCGCGCCTCGCCGAACGCTGGCAATGGAGCGAGGACCGCCGCGCGCTCACACTCACGCTGCGCGCCGATGCGCGCTTCCACGATGGCGATCCGGTGAACGCGGAAGCCGTGCGCTTCAGCCTGCACCGCGCCGCGACGATGAACGCCTCCCGCCGCCGCAGCGAAATCGCCGAGATCGCCGCGATCGAGACGCCGGATGCGCGCACCGTCGTGCTGCGCCTGTCGGCGCCGTCGGCGCCGCTGCTGGCGCAGCTTGCGGACCGCGCGGGCATGATCGTCTCCCCGCGCGCGGTGCAGGCGGCGGATGGCCAGTTCGCGCGCGCGCCGATCTGTTCCGGGCCCTTCGTCTTCACCGCGCAGGTGCCGCAGGACCGCATCGAGTTCCGCCGCTTCGCGGAGCATTGGAACGCGGCGCAGATCCGCGTCCCGGGCGTGACCTTCCGGCCGATGCCGGATTCCACCGTGCGGCTGCTCAACCTCCGCTCCGGCCAGCTCGACCTGATCGAGCGCGTCGCCGCCAATGACGTGGCGGGCCTCCGCCGCGACAGCCGCGTCCGCTACGCCGAGGCGCCGGGCCTCGGCTTCACCTCCATTATCGCCAATGTCGGCAATGGCGCGCGGGTGAACAACCCGTTCGGCCAGGACCAGAGGCTGCGCGAAGCCTTCGACCGCGCGCTGGACCGCGCGGCGCTGAACCAGGTGGTGTTCGAGGGCGCGAACACGGTGGGCAACCAGCCCATCCCGCCCGGGAGCCCGTTCTACGCGCCCTCCTTCCCGCTCCAGCCGCGCGACGTCGCGGCCGCGCGCCGGCTGCTCGCCGAAGCGGGGCAGCCCAGCCCGCAGGTCACGCTGCTGGTGCCGAACATCCCGGAATTCCGCCAGATGGCGGAGGTGATCCAGGCGATGGTGCGCGACGCCGGCTTCGAGCTGCGCATCGAGGTGCGCGAGCTCGCGACCGCGGCGCAGATGATGAATGCCGGCGATTTCCAGGCCTTCCTGATCGGCTGGTCCGGCCGCGTGGACCCGGACGGCAACATCTTCGCCTTCAACCACTGCCGTGGCGCGAACAACGACAGCAGGTTCTGCGACCCGCGCGTGGACGCCGCGCTGGAAGCCGCGCGCGGCAGCGTGGACCCGGCCGAGCGGGCCCGGCACTACCACGCGGCCCTCGGCATCGCGCTCCCGGCGCGCCACCGCATCTACCTGACCCACGAGGCCTGGCGCTTCGCCCACGCGGCCCGGCTCAACGGCTTCCGCGCCGTGCCGGACGGCATCATGCGGCTGGAGGGCGTCCGGCTCGACTGACTTGCTGCTTGTATACTACCGCAGATTGGTGGCCGGTCTGGTCCCGGGCGCCTAGAAGCCCGGGATGATCGGGAAGACCAGGGCGGGCAGGGCTGGGGCGCGGCCGGCGCGGGCGTCACTCCGCGTGCCGCGGGAGGCGCTGGCTGGCCTGCCGGCCGCGATGGCCCTCGCAACGCTCGTATCCCCGCCCGGGGAGGCTGCCGCCGCGGCGCCCGCCACGGAACGCGCGCCCCCCGCACCCCGCGAGGCAGCCTCCTTCGCCCCCGCGCTGATCGCCGCCGCCGACACCGAGCCCGCGCCCCGGGAGGAGCCGGTTGAGGCGGCGCGGCCCGGGCCGGCGCCCGCGCCGGGGACCCTGCCGCGCGGTGGCTCCTCCACGGTGCTCCCGCTCGCCGCCCCGCCGCCGATGCCGGAGCCACCGGCGGCGCCGGCCTTGCCGCCCGATCCGCTCGCTGTGCCGCTGCCATCCGCCGCACCGGCGGGCGCGGAGCCCGCGAGCCCGGTCCTCGCGCTGGCAGCGGACCCGCCGCCCTCGCCCGGCCCGCCCCCCGCTTCCGTGCCGCCAGCCGAACCGCCCTCGGCGCCGGCGCCCGGCCTTCCGGCCCTCGCCGACCCGCCACCGCGCGCCGAGGAACCGGCAGCACCGCCGGCACCGCCGGTGGCCACCGTTCTCGGGCTCTTCATCGGCTCGTCCGGCCCTGACGCGATGGCGCCCTATCTGATCGGCTTCATCGGGCCCCTGCCGACCTTCACCGACACGGCCTATGGCATGGCGGGCAACGACACGATCTGGAGCGACGGTCGCAACCAGTGGCTGTATGGCGGCACGGGGAACGACATCCTGGCCGGCGGCGGCGGCGATGACGTGCTCTGGGGCGAGGAGGGCGACGACCGCCTGTTCGGGGAAGGCGGCGCCGATACGCTCGATGGTGGTCATGCCGGCGCCGACACGCTCGTCGGCGGCGACGGCGACGACTGGATCGCGCTCCGCGCCGGCGACCTGGCCTTCGGCGGCGCCGGCGCCGACCGCTTCGGCCTGTCCGCCGATGGCGGCACCAGCGTCATCGCCGATTACGACCCGTCCGAGGATGTCATCCAGGTCAATCTCGGCTACGGCTACGGGCCGATCGCGGCGGTCCGCGTCGCGCCGCTCAACGCGCGCGACGCGGTGCTCACCATTGCCGGCCTGGGGGTGCTCACCACCATCATCCTCCAAGGGGCAGTGCGGCCGGATGGCTCGCTGGTCCTCGGTGACCTGGGGGCGCCGCTCGCCGCCATCGAGATTGATGGCGGCGGCCGGCCGGTGGAACTCCTGGGCACGCTGACCGGCAGCAGTGTCCTGGTCCGAGACGTAGCGCCGCCGCTGCCGGAAACCGGCCCGACGCCGCCACCGAGCCCGGATGGCCCGGCGCAGTCGGTGGCGACGGCCGGGGATGACGCGATCCTGCTGCCCGAGCCGCTGCGCTTTCCGGACCTGCAGCCCTATGTGCAGGCGCTCGGCGGCAACGACACCGTCTGGGGCCGCAACATCCGGGACCTGCTCGCCGGCGGCGACGGCGACGATGTGCTGATGGGCGCGGGCGGGCCGGATGGCCTCTCCGGCGAAGCCGGCAACGACCTCCTCTTCGGCGGCGCCGGCCATGATAGCCTGGCGGGCGGCGGCGGCGCGGATACGCTGGTCGGCGCCGACGGCGAGGACACGCTGAGCGGCGAGGCCGGCGACGACCTGCTCTTCGGCGGCAGCGGTGCCGACTATTTCCGTTTCCGGAGCGGCGAGGGCGCCGACACCATCGCCGACTACGACCCGCTGCAGGACTGGATCGGCCTGAGCGGCTTCACGCGCGCGGTGATCGAGGTGCTGGACGGCAGCGATGCGCTGCTCGCCATCTTCCACGGAGACCACCGCTCCAGCGTGCTGCTGCGCGGCGCGGTGCGCGAGGATGGCGTGCTCGAGATCGGGCACCTGCTCCTCGACAGCACCACGGCGGCGATCACCATCGTCGCGCCCGCCGGCCACGTCCAATTCTACCCGACAGCGTATGACGTGCCGTATTCGGGAGGCGCCGGCACCAGTTCCGGCTCCAGCTCCGGCTTCACGATCCGCGCCGTCACGGTTGACTACACGATCCCGACGCCGGCCCCGGCCGCGACCATCCTGGGCTGACGCCGCCCGCGCCGCCTTCAGCTCGCCCGCGGCCCGAAGTCCCGCTCCGCGCGCGGCGGCAGGAAATCGCGGCGGAACACGTCGCCCGGCGCCGGGGTGCGCGGCAGGCCGAACACCTCGACCGCCTGGGCGATCGCTCGCCCCAGCCGGGCATCGTCGACGTCGCCGGCGCCAAGCCGGCGGCCTTCCTCGGTCGCGATCAGCGTGCGCCAGGCGAAGGCGACGCGGCCGATCTCCATGTCGCCATTGATGGTCGCGTCCACGCGCCGCATCACCTCCGCGGCCAGCGCCGGCGTGCGCCCGATCTCCAGCATCGCGCGGTTGATCGCGGCGACCATGCCGCGCACGGCGTTCGGATTGTCGCGGACCAGCCGCTGGCTCACCAGCGTGCCGTTCGAATAGAGGTCGATGCCGAAATCGGAGAACAGGAACCAGCGCAGGTCGGTGTCCGGGTTCAGCCCCAGCGCGCGGAAATTGGTGTGCGCCGTCACGGTGAAGACCGCGCCGAGGTCGAACTGGTCGCGCAGCAGCATCGGCTCCTGCAAGGCGGGCGCGATCGAGACGATCGGGTTGCGCGCGAGATCGAGGTTGTTCAGCCGGGCGAACAGCGGCAGCAGTTGCATCGTGGTGGAGCCCGGCGAGCCGCCGATGCGTCGCCCCGCCATGTCCGCCACCGTCCGGATCGGGCCCGACGCCTTGGTGATCAGCGCGAATGGCGGGGTGTTGTACATCTGGTAGACCATCACCGGCGCCTCGCCGGGGCGGTTGGCCGCCTGCTGGATGATCGCGTTCTGGTCGCCGAAGCCCGCATCATAGGCACCGGCCATGATCCGGGTGATCGTCGCCGAGGAGCCCTCGCCCTGGTCGATCGTGACCTCGAGGCCGGCCTCGCGGAACCAGCCGCGATCCCGCGCCAGGTAGAACCAGGCATGCACGCCCTGGAAGCGCCAATCGAGCGTGAAGCGGATCGGCACCAGCGCCTGGGCGAGCGCCGGCATGGCAAGCAGCGGCGTGCCGAGCAGCGCGCGGCGGGATATCGGCATGGTCGGGCTCCTCCTGGCCCTTGGGCGGGCCAGCCGAGGTAGCAACGACCATGCCAGCGATCCCTAAGCCCGGGCCTGGCTGATCTCGGCGAGCAGCGCCCAGACACGGTCGGGATCGAGCGGCGTCGCGGGGTCGTTGAGCAGGCGTTCCAGCTCCGCGAGCTTCGCGGCGCGCTCAGTCTCCGTCATGCGCGGCGGTCAGTCCACCGCGCGGTCAATCGCCCGGCCGGCGCGCTCCAGCGGGCCGTTCGGCGGATCAACCGCGTCCTGCACCCGCTCCACGGCGCGGTCCACCCGCTCGCCCGCGCGCTCGGCGGGGCCGTCGTCGCAGGCGATCAGCGGCAGGCTCAGGAAGGTCGCGGCGATGGCCGCACGGTAGATCGGTCGCATGGGATTGGCCCCTCGGCTGTTGCGGAGGGTCAACGCCGCTCCGGCAGTCCGGTTGCATGGCGCAGCTCGGCCAGCAGGGCCCAGACGCGTTCGGCATCGAGCGGCGTCGCAGGGTCGTTGAGCAGCCTGTCGAGCTCGGCGAGCTTGCGATCGGTCTCGCGCTGGGTCATGGCGGCCATCCGCGGGGATGGCGCAGCATGGCCCGCGATCCTGGCGCCCCGGGGCTATCCGTGTGACGAAACGATGGCCGGCGCCAGCGCCGGCGATTTCGCCGCCGGGTGGCTCGGGTTGCGGAAGCGCAGCTCGCCCTCCGGCGCGCCATCCGGCGGGGCGACGCCCAGCAGTTCCATCCGGCTCGCGCAGGTGACCGCGACGACGCGGCGCGCCGCCGGGCCCGTGAGCCAGCGGCGGGCGGTGCCCTCCAGCTCCATCCGCTCCCTGAGGCCACGCCATTCGGCGCGATCGAGATCGTCGAGGAACATCGCGAGGATGCCGGGGCGGTCGCCCGAGAGGCGCGTTCCCGCCGCCTCCTCCATCCGGCGCGTCGCGGCGCTCGCGATGCTGTTCTCCCGCCCCGCGCGCGCCGCCATGACGAAGACGGAGGAGGAATCCGGCGCGGCCGTGACGGCCAGGTGCGCCTCCTCCCCGAACTGCGCCCGGAGCTGCGCGGGCAGCCGCGTGGCGGCCTGGGCGCCCGCCAGCACCAGCGGGTCGAGCTTCAGCACCGCATCCGCGCTGGCATCCTGGCGTTTCTGGGCCGAGAGCAGCCCGGTGATGCGGCGATGCAGCTCGGCCACCTGGCTGTCGCTGGCCATGCCCTCGGGCAGCGTCATCTTCAGCAGGTAGCGGCCGGGATGCGCGGCGAGCCAGGTCTGCAGTTCCGGATTGATCCGGTCCACGAGCGCGCACCAGTCGCCGCGATGCACCTCGCGCCCCTCCTCGGCCGAGACGGGCTGGCAGGCGAGCTCGGCGGTGACGCCCTCGCGCGCCAGGGTGAGGTCCCAGGGCGTCTCCTCGGCGAGCCCGGTGAAGGCGACCTCGAAGCCGCGGCTGCGGTGCAGGGCGGCCGTGCGCAGCAGATGGAACAGCGGAACGAGCGTCGCCTCACCCTCCAGCGCGGCCTCGATCCGGGCGCGCAGGCGCCGGCGCCCATCGGCCGGCAGGGCCGCGTCCAGCGCCACGGCCTCTGCGGCAAAGCCGGCGACCAGGCGCTCGGCGCGCCCCGCGCGGGAGGCCGCCTCCGGCGTGGCGAGGCGGTCGAGCGCGAGTTCCAGGGCGTGGCGCTGCTGCGCGGCGCGCCCGGCGAGCGAGGCCGGCGAGGCCGCGCGCAGCAGGTCGGCGAGGCGCGCAGACCAGCGACGCTCTCCGCAGAGCGCGCGGAACCGGGCGACGGAGGCCGGGTCGGGCCTGTGGTCGGCGAAGGGCATGGCGACGACCTGGCTGTTGCGGGCCGTTCCTAGCGTTGAAACCGGGGGGTCCGTCAAGCGTTCATGACGCCTCGCCAGTGTAGTAGAGGGCGACCGTGTGGGTCGCTTCCGCGAAGAACAGCCAGCGCTCGGCCAGCGTCGCGGCGCAGGCGAGCACCGCGGCAGGCAGCAGGACGAGGGTGGCCCAGGCGCCGGGGAAGGGCAGGGCCAGCACGGCGAGCGCGGTGGCGAGCGCGAAGCCCGCGATGGTCAGCCGCCGCAGCCGCTTGCGATGGGCGCGTGCGAGCCGAAAGGCCATCTCGCGCAGCAGCCAATTCTGCTCCGTATGCGGCGGCTCGAGCGGCCGCGTACGGCCAATCCGTCCGAGGCCGGTGGCGGATTCCAGCGTCGGCGCGCTGGCCGGCTTCGGCGCATCCACGGCCTGCCAGTAGCTGAGCTTGAGCGAGAGCGCGCCGCCGCCGGCGAGCGCGGCGAGGATCGCCGGGATGCGCGGCTCGCCCCAGAGCGCCGCGAGCAGCGCCAGCAGCGCCGCGCCCGAAAAGGCGCCGAACAGCAGGTAGCCCCAGGGGGTGAGCGGCTGGTGCCACTGCCGGATCGGCTTGAGCGAGGCGTAGATCATGCCGGTGCACCAGATGGTCGCGACGGCGCCGGCCGCGGCGATGAGGCCGAACAGATGCGCATCGAACCGCCAGTCGAGGAGCAGGGCGAGGCCGAACAGGCTGGCGGGGATGTAGGTGAGGATCGCCGCGACGCCTTCCCGCGACAGCCAGGAAGACCGCCATTGCGAGAGCGCCCGCCAGGCGCGCTCCGGCCGCCCGAGATGGCCGAGGGAGGCGACGAGCCCGAGGGTGATCAGTGCCAGGGCAAGCACGAGCGTCACGAGCCCGAAGCCCGGCCCCTGCGGCACGACGCCGCCGGCGCGCAGCAGCCCGAGCCAGAAGAGCAGCCCGTAGCCGGCACCGGAGGCGGTGGTGAAGAGGACGATGGAGGGGGCGGGATTCATTCAGCGCAACCTGAGCCCTCCCCCGCATTGCGGGGGAGGGGGATTTCGGTGGGGGGAGAGCGCGCTTCTCACCGCGACAACGCCCGATCCAGCCAGCGCAGCAGCGGGTTCTTGATATCCATCGCGGTCGGCGTCGCTTCCGCCGGCGGATTGGGATTCGGCGCGGGCCTTTCCCGGGGTGGGAGATACCGGTTCACCGGCTTGTAGCCGAGTTCCGGCATGAGTTCGTAGCCGCCGCGCGCCGCGACCAGCTGCGAGACCGCGCTCTCCGGATCGCCCAGGTCGCCATAGTGCCGCGCGCCGGCGGGGCAGGCGATGACGCAGGCGGGCTGGCGCTGCTTCTCGGGGATCGTCTCGTTGTAGATGCGGTCCACGCAGAGGGTGCATTTCTTCATCACCCCCTCATCCTCGTCGAGCTCCCGCGCGCCGTACGGGCACGCCCAGGCGCACAGGCCGCAGCCGATGCAGAGATCGGTGTTGACCAGCACGATGCCGTCCTCGGCGCGCTTGTAGCTCGCGCCGGTGGGGCAGACGGTGACGCAATCCGGCGCCTCGCAATGCAGGCAGGAGCGCGGGAAATGCACGGTCCGCCCGGCCTCGCCCTCGCCCGCCTCATAGGTGTGGACGCGGTTGAACCACACGCCTTCGGCGCCGGCGGAATAGGGCTTGAAATCGGGCAGCGGCGCGAGATGGCCGCCGGCATTCCACTCCTTGCAGTTGGTCGCGCAGGCATGGCAGCCGACGCAGGTGTCGAGATCAATGACGAGCCCGAGCTTTCGCGCGCTGGGCGGCGGGAGTTCGGTCATCGCAGGATATCCGGGCGCGCGGGCATGTTGGGTGGCAGAGGCAGCGCCTCCGGATGCGGATCGGTGATCGGCAATTCCTCCGGCGCGCATTTCCGGACGCGCACGCGAAGGTCGTACCACGCCGCCTGGCCGGTGACCGGATCGGCATTGGCGTAGCGGTGCTGCGCTTCCTGCTGCGGCAGCCATTCGCTGATCACGTGATTCAGAAGAAAGCCGCGCGTCGCCTCCGGGCTGTCGGCCGACAGGTTCCACGCGCCCGCGCGCTTGCCGATCGCGTTCCAGGTCCAGACGGTGTCCACATTCACGCCATCCATCAGCGTGAGCTGCCCCTTCACGCGCCCGTTGCGCGATTCCACCCACACCCAGTCATCCTGCGCCAGCCCGAGTTTCCGCGCCGTCGCGTGATGCATGTAGAGCTTGTTCGCGCCCTTGATCTGCCGCAGCCAGGCATTCTGCGAGCCCCAGGAATGGTAGTGCTCCATCGGCCGCTGCGTGACGGCGGAGAGCGGAAAACCGGAGGTGTCGTGCATCGCCTGCTCCAGCGGCGCGTACCAGATCGGCAGCGGGTCGCAATAGGTGGCGATGCGCTCCCGCAGATCGTCGGGCGGCTGCTTCGCGCCATGCCCCTGCGCCGCAAGCCGGAATTTCTGCAGCGGCTCGGACCAGATCTGCAGCACGATCTGGTTCGTGTTGCCGATCAGCCCCATCGCCTTGCTGTCGTCCAGATAGGCCTGGTTCGCGTGCTTGAAGTAGAGCTGCTCCGGCGGCAGGTGGTGCCGCCAGAAGGCGCCGTTCGCGATGTAGCGGT
>VFQR01000449.1_pt1 | contig 58398 bp, 72 predicted proteins | sample 3512321 | NCBI WGS metagenome assembly VFQR01 (sample SAMN10412374, study PRJNA504923) | tailings metagenome | isolation source: Relicate 3 Philex TSF1 revegetated site | place: Philippines: Tuba, Benguet | collected 2017-08-29 | reverse complement strand
GAGACGGTTCCCCGCCTACACACTTTCCAGGCGTGCGCCTTCGACCACTCGGCCACCTCTCCGCATCGCTAGTTTCCCGGTCTGGAAGGGCCGGAACCGCGGCATCCCGGGGGGCCGCTGCGAGCGAGGCGCAATATACCCATCAAAGTCCGCGGCGCAAGGGATCACTTGGACTCCATACCGATTGTTTTGTTCCCAATCGCGAAGCCTCACTTATCCTCGACAGCCATCTTGTGAGCCGCGGGGGGCCGTGGCACAACCAAGATGTGCCTGGCATGGAACGAACCTGGGCAGGGTCGATTGTCATAGCGCAAGCACTGGGATTGCGGATGCGGCTGCTGTTACGAATATTGGGCACCTGGCTCATCGGCCTGGCGCTGATCTTTCTTGTTGTCGATGGCACCAAGTCATTGGCAGCCAATGCCCTTGTCTTTACAAACCTAAACCAGGCCTGGACACAATTGCACGCGCCAAGTCTTGAGGCCGTATCGGGCTTTCTTCAAAGCCGGTTCTTTGCCGATCTTCTGGCAGTGACCCTGGATGCGCTCCTGGCCTATCCGGCCTTCGCCGTGCTCGGCGTACCGGGAATTGTCATCGCGCTCATGGGCCGGCGCCCGCGCCGCGAGCGTTTTCTGCGCCAGGAACAGATCTGATTCCGCCGTAACTTCGGCGGGTTCGGCTGCGAATATCGTGCTGAAAGGAGCAAGTCATGTTCTTCCGCCAAAAGCCGACCACCATACCCAGTGCCGCCGAGGCCCTGCCGGGCCGTGAAGTGCAAATGCCTGTAGCCACACAGCATTTTGTCAATGGCGCGGCGCTCAAGGGCCCCTATCCCGAAGGGGCCGAGACCATTTATTTCGGGCTTGGCTGCTTCTGGGGTGCCGAGCGCCTGTTCTGGCAACTACCCGGCGTGGTCGTCACGGCCGTTGGTTATCAGGGTGGGCACACGCCCAATCCGAGCTACGAAGAGGTCTGTTCGGGCCGGACCGGCCATACCGAAGCCGTCAAGGTCGTATACGACCCCAAGGCAATCAGCCTCGAAACCCTGCTCAAGACCTTCTGGGAGGAGCACGACCCAACCCAGGGCATGCGGCAGGGCAATGACGTGGGCACGCAGTATCGCTCCGCCATCTACGTGACGACACCGCAACAGGCTGAAGTGGTTGAGAAAAGCCGCGCCGCCTACCAGGACGCACTGCGCCGACGGGGGCTGGGGCCGATTACGACCGAGATCGGTGAAGCCGGACCGTTCTACTTTGCCGAGACCTATCACCAGCAGTACCTGGCCAAGAATCCCAACGGCTATTGCGGCCTGTCGGGGACCGGCGTGAGCTGCCCGATTGGCACCGGCGTTACGGCCTGATCGACAAGTATTGGCCACTGGGCCGGCAAGTATAGTCATGTTAATACGAGGGCGCCCGGGGACCACCGGGCGCCCAATTCGTTAGCAGACTGTTAGCATTAGCCATGACCAATCTGCCCATCATGCACAGAACGGAGTTTGAAGCCTTCGTGCTGTCGCTGCCGGCCGTGACATTGGTACGGCAGTGGCGCGACGACTCGGTCGCCAAGGTGGGCGGAAAGATCTTCTGCCTGCTCGACCGCGACCCCGGGGAAATCTGGTTCAAGGTCTCGGACATGTCCTACGATCTCCTGACCGAAATGGACGGCATCCGCCCTGCCCCCTACTTCGCCCGCGCCGGCTGGGTGGCGATCAGCGACCAGAGTGCCCTCACAGAGGACGATGTGCGGGCCTATATCACCGCGGCACATGGCCTCGTGGCGCAAAAGCTCAGCCGGCGACGGCGCGCCGAACTGGGCCTGCTCGATCAGGGCATGACGGCATAGGTCTTGAGCGGCCCGCCAAGGGATACGTCCTTGAGCCAGGCGGGCGGCGTATCGGCGGCCAGGAGGTTGTTGATGGTGCCCGGCACGGTGAGGCCGGCGCCGCGCATTTCCGGCATGGCCGGACAGGTGACAACGAGCCCGAGGCCCCGCCTTTGGGCAATGGTGCGCGCTTCCTCGGCCGGCCGATTGAAGAAGCGGAAGGCATCGAGCACGCCCTCCTCGTTGCGGTGATAGGGGGCGGCCACCACGGCATGCGGCGTTTCGAGCAGGAGATGGGCGCCCAGATCGATCGGCGACATGATGCGCTCGGGCGGCAGGCCGGCCAGGTGGGCAAAGCTTTCGGGCAGGAAGCAGGGCAATTTGCTGGCACGGACTTCGGCGACGGCCTGGGCCCGCCCATCGGGCAGCAGCATCAGGGTGGCGCTGACCAGAACGCTCAATATGACGCCCGAAAAGGCCAGCCAGGCGCCGACCAGACCCAAAGCCGGCAGGAGACGCTTGTGGAGCAGATAGGTCTCGCGTGCCGCGACGATCAGCCAGGCGGCTGCCGGAATGGCCGGCACGATGGCGAGGCGCGCCCCCCGCACCTGGGCCAGCATGACCAGGGTGGCGCAAACAAGGAAGACGATCTGGATCAGCCAGGCCAGGCGCTGCCCCGGACCCTGCCTGAGGGCCAGGGCAGCGGCAACAAGGCCGAGGAAGACCGGCAGTCCCACGACGACCGAATAGGCCGGCAGTTCGACCAGTGACACATGCCAGGGCTTGGCCTCGATAATGGCGGCAATCCAGTTGTCCTGCAGCCATGGATCGAGATTGCCATAGGGTCCGGCCAGGCATTGGGGATAGGCCAGGACCACGACGGCAGTGGCCGCGGCTCCAAAAAGACCGAGCAGCAGCAGCCGCTGCCAGGCGCGCCGGGGTGCAGGCAGCAGGGATACGACGAGATAGGCAAGGCCCACCATCAGCCCGGCTAGGACGAAGACGGGCGAGATCATGTCGCAGGCCGCCTCCAGCCAGCGAGATGGGGGCCGGGCGAGGGCAAGGTGCACCACCAGACCACCGCCCAGCCCCAGACCGAAGCGCCTGAGATTGGCGCCGCGGGCCGGATCGGCCACATAACCGAGGCCGAAGGCGAGAATGGCGGCGATGACCAGGGGCGCGGCTTCGAGCGCGACGGCGAGGGCGGTCGCGGCCAGAAGGCCCCCCACCCATGCCGCAATGGGCCGCCGCAGGGCCACGAGGCTGGCCAGGAGGCAGGCCATGGTGAGCAGGATGATTATATTGTGGTGGTCTACCCGTCCGGGATTGAACTCCGCCATCACCGCGGGGCTCAGAATGGGCAGGACCAGAGCCGGCAACAGACCGGCCCGTCCCACCAGCTCGAACGTGACCCGGGCGCTGAGCCAGAGCAGCAGTCCCAGCAACAGCAGCGGCCAGATCGTACCGGTAATCGCCAGGGCCGTTTGCGGATCGGTGAACAAGCCCGCAACGAGGAGCAGGGCCGCCAGAGGCAGGTCGATGAGGCGCGACCAATGCACCTCGGCACCGTAGGGCGTGTTGAGCCGGTGCTGCACCAGATCATACCAGGCCTGGCCGCCGAGAAAATCGCGGACGACGACCATGCGCATCGCATCATCGGTGTCGAGAAAAAGCGGCCTCATGCTGTTGGCATAAAAGTCTTTGGCCAGGATCGAGCCGACGGCCAAGCACCAGATCGCTGCCAGCCAGAGCCAGTCATTGCGGGTCAGGGAAAGTGCGGGTCTTTCGTGCACGTCTGCGGCTTTCTTTGCTTTGGCGGCAAGATGGCGGAACCGGGTTAATGCCCGGTAGAGAGGGGGCGAAAGCTCGGCCCATTGGGGATATCATGACGGCACGAAATGGAGCATGACATGACAAACGTCTCCCTTGGGCCAATCGGCCAAGTAGCCCGCAGTGTTTCCGACATCGAGGCCGCCAAGACCTGGTATGGCCAAGTGCTGGGCTTGCCGCTGCTCTATGCATTTCCGGGCATGGCCTTCTTCGATCTGGCGGGAACCCGCCTCTACCTGCAGCAGGCCGAGGCCCCCGCTGCCGAATCCATCCTCTATTTTCGCGTCGCCGACATCGAAGGCGCCCATGCGGGCTTGACGGGCAAGGGCGTTGTCTTCACGGAGCCGCCCCGCATGATCCATCGGCACGAGGACGGCACCGAAGAGTGGCTCGCCTTCTTTTCCGACCCTGAAGGTCGCCCCCTGGCGCTCATCTCGCAGCGGCGTCCCTGAAACTTTATCGGATGGAAGTCCCTGGGCGCTAACCACTTGCGAACCTTTGGTGGATGAAGATGGTCCCGGACGCAGGACCACAACAGTGGACGACAAAACGAGCACTATCTGGACTTTGCCGGAAGACGATCCGGCCGAGGCACTGGCGCCCATCCGGCGACTGGTGCTGATCGCTTTTGTCATTGCCCTGGTTGCTGGCCTGCTCCTAGTCAGCTCGACCCTGCATGTGATGTGGACAACCGACGAGCTCTCCCAGAGCCAGGAGCGCTCGCGCGCGGCCGCCATTTCCGACATTCTGGCCTCAATGCCTGAGACCCATGCCCGAGAGCAATTGCCCGCGCTGGGTAAGGCCGCCGGGCTCCAAGGGTTGGTGCTTGCCGCCTCGGCCAGTACTGCGGATGGCGAGCAGTCGATGCCCCTTCTGGGTGGACCACTGGGCGGGAACTTCCTCACCTGGACCGCCGCTCGCCCGGGCGCCGAGCTGTTCCGCAAATTCGCGCCTATACGCGTGCCGCTGATGCTGGTCATGATCAGCGGCGTGCTCGCCTGCCTCATCATCATGCAACGCAAGGTGCGGCAGATCGAAACCCGGCGGGCCGTGGCGCAACGACAGGCGCTGCGGGATCACCTGACCGGCCTGCCCAACCGCCTGGCGCTGGATGGAGAATTTATGCGCCTTGCCAGAGCAAGGCAGCATTTTTCGGTGCTCGCTCTTGATCTGGACCGCTTCAAGCCGATCAATGACCTGTTCGGTCACGATGCCGGCGACCTGGCCCTGATCGAAGTGGCGGAGCGCCTCGTCGCCCAGCTCCGCATGGGTGAATTCCTGGCCCGTGTCGGCGGCGACGAGTTTGTGATGATCGTCGAGCGCGGCTCGGAGCGGTCGGTGCTGACCGACCTGGCCCGCGCCTGCATCTCCGCCGTCAGCCAGCCCTTGCTGTCGGTGGGGGCCAATGTGTCGGTGGGCATCAGCCTGGGCATTGTCGCAGATGGTCTCAACCACCCGGCCAGCGCCTTGCTCAAACAGGCCGACCGCGCCCTTTATGAAGCCAAGCGGCTTGATGGCAATGCCTTCTGTTTTGTGGGCGATGGCCCTACCCGCGCCGAGCGCGATACCGACCCGGAAATGCACAAGCAGCGGCGGGCAGCCCGCGGCTGACCTGGATACGCGGTCAGCTTTTGTCGCCCGGCCGCGGGCGCGGCGTCAGACCGTGCATGAAGAGTTGCTCGAGGTAGCGCGCGGCGTCCTCGAAGCGCCCCTCGCCGTTGCGTCCCTTGCCCAGAACAGCCCGCACCTGCACGTCGAAATCGGCATAGTGCTGGGTTGTCGCCCAGATCGAAAAGATCAGGTGATAGGGATCGGTCCGCGCCAGTCGCCCCTGGTCCATCCAGGTCAGCAACACCTTGGCCTTCTCGTCGACCAGGCCCTTCAGGTCCACTTCGATCATTTCGCTGATGCGCGGCGCGCCCTGCAGCATTTCATTGGCAAACAGACGGCTTTCCCGCGGAAAGTCTCGCGCCATTTCCAGTTTCCGGCGGATATAGGAGCGGATTTCCGAAAACGGATCGCCGTTCTCGTCCATCTCCTTGAGCGGGGCCAGCCAGGTGTCGAGCAGCACGGCGATCAGCCGCCGGTGGATCTCTTCCTTCTTGGGAAAATAGTAGAGCAGGTTGGGTTTGCTCATGCCCGCCACTTCGGCGATCTGGTCGATGGTGGCGCCCCGGAACCCATGCACTGAAAACACTTCCAGCGCCGCCTCCAGAATGGCGTCCTGCTTTTCCTTCTGGATGCGCGTCAGGGGCCGCTGGCGTGCCGGCGGGTGGTTGGCAGCGGCCTTGGCGTCGGCCTTGTGCTGGCGCAGCGCGGTGATGGGTGGATGCTCGGCGGCTTTCACAGTTCTGGGGGCCATTTTTCGCCTTGCGGGAAAGTGTAGGGATGCTAACATTTTTCCAATTGGTCAAAATTTCCGGGGTTCGGACCTTTCCGTCAAGACCCAATTGTTGACCGCAGCAAAATCATCGGGAGCAAGAGGCAAGTGCCCACACCATCCAACGTTGCGCCAAACGATCTCAGCGCCTTCTGGATGCCCTTTACGGCAAACCGTCAGTTCAAGAAATCGCCGCGCATGTTCGTGGCGGCCAAGGACATGCACTACACCACATCCGACGGGCGCCAGGTGCTTGATGGTACCGCGGGCCTGTGGTGCGTCAATGCCGGCCATGCCCGGCCCAAGATCGTGGAAGCCATCGCCAGGCAGGCCGCCGAACTCGATTACGCGCCCGCCTTCCAGATGGGCCATCCCAAGGCCTTCGAGCTGGCCAATCGCCTGGTCGATCTGACGCCGCAAGGGCTCGATCATGTCCTCTTCACCAATTCCGGCTCGGAATCGGTCGAAACTGCGCTCAAGGTGGCGCTGGCCTATCACAAGGTGAGGGGCGAAGGCTCGCGCACCCGGCTCATCGGTCGCGAACGCGCCTATCATGGCGTCAATTTCGGCGGCATTTCAGTTGGGGGCATCGTCACCAACCGCAAGATGTTCGGTACCCTGCTGACCGGCGTCGACCACATGCCGCATACCCATAATCCGGCCAAGAACGCCTTTTCGCGCGGCCTGCCCGAGCATGGCGCCGACCTCGCCGATGAACTCGAGCGCATCGTCACCCTGCACGATGCCTCCACCATTGCTGCTGTCATCGTCGAGCCGGTGGCGGGGTCGACCGGCGTGCTGATTCCGCCGGCGGGTTATCTGAAGCGCCTGCGCGATATCACCAGGAAGCACGGCATCCTTCTTATTTTTGATGAGGTGATCACGGGATACGGTCGCCTCGGCACCCCCTTCGGCGCCGACTATTTCGGCGTCACCCCGGACATCATGGTGACGGCCAAGGGCCTGACCAATGGCGTCATCCCCATGGGTGCGGTCATGGTCTCGTCCGAGATCCACGACACCTTCATGCAGGGGCCGGAACATCTCATCGAGTTCTTCCACGGCTATACCTATTCGGGCAATCCGGTGGCCTCGGCGGCGGCTCTGGCCACGCTCGAAACCTACAAGGACGAAGGCCTGCTCACGCGCGGCGCTGAACTCGCCAAGGTCTGGGAGGATGCGCTGCATTCCCTCAAGGGCGTGCCCCATGTCGTCGATATCCGCAATATCGGTCTCGTTGGCGCCATCGAGCTCGAACCCATTGCCGGTTCGCCCACCAAGCGCGCCTTCTCGGCCTTCCTCAAGGCCTACGAGCAGGGTCTGCTTGTGCGCACCACCGGCGACATCATCGCGCTGTCGCCGCCGCTCATCATCTCCGAGAGCCAGATTGGCGAAATTGTCTCGACCCTCGGCGGCATCCTCAAGACGCTTGAGTAGAATGGAACAAACATTCTATAAGGAAAAATATAGAATGAACGTTCCCAATTTGGAGGGGAAACCCTGATGCACGTCATCGAAAATGCCGTTGCCGGCAAGCGCTATGTGTCCTCGTCCACCCGCCGCGTTCCGGTGTTCAATCCGGCTACGGGCGAGCAGAGCGCGGAATTGCCCTTGTCCACCATGGACGAGCTGAACGCGGCCGTGGCCAGCGCCGTCAAGGCGCAGGTGGCCTGGGGTCAAACCCCGCCCATGAAGCGGGCGCGCGTCATGTTCAAGTTCAAGGCGCTGCTCGATCAGTATGCCGACGATCTCGCCCGCGAGATTTCCAAGGAACATGGCAAGGTGCACGACGATGCGCTGGGTGAGGTCGCGCGCGGCATCGACTGCGTCGACTTCGCCTGCGGCATCCCGCAGCTCCTGAAGGGCGAGTTCTCCCGCAATGTCGGCCCCAGCATCGACAGCTATGCCGATCGCCAGCCGTTGGGCGTGGTGGCCGGTATCACCCCGTTCAACTTCCCGGCCATGGTGCCGATGTGGATGTATCCGGCGGCCATCGCCTGCGGCAATGCCTTTATCCTCAAGCCCTCCGAGCGCGACCCGTCCGCGCCCATGCTGGCCTGGAACCTCTTCATGGAAGCCGGGCTCCCCGAGGGCATCCTCAACATCGTCCATGGCGACAAGGAAATGGTCGACGGCATCCTCGACCATCCCGACATCAAGGCAGTGTCCTTTGTCGGGTCGACCCCGATTGCCGAATATGTCTATCAACGCGGCACGAAGGCGGGAAAACGCGTACAGGCCCTGGGCGGTGCCAAGAACCACATGGTCATCATGCCCGACGCCGATCTCGACCAGGCGGCCGACGCGCTGATGGGCGCCGGCTATGGTTCGGCCGGGGAGCGCTGCATGGCCATTTCGGTGGCCGTACCGGTCGGCAAGGCAACCGCCGACGCGCTGGTCGCCAAGCTCAAGCCGCGCGTTGAATCGCTGAAAATCGGCCCGGCCACCGACAAGGATGCCGAAATGGGTCCGGTGGTCACCAAGATGCACCGCGACAAGATCCTCGGCTACATCGACTCTGGCGTGGAGCAGGGCGCCGAACTCGTCGTCGACGGTCGCGGCTTCAAGCTTCAGGGCTATGAAGGCGGCTATTATGTCGGTGGTACTTTGTTCGACAATGTCACGCCCGACATGAAGATCTACCGCGAGGAAATTTTCGGTCCGGTTCTCTCCGTCGTCCGCCGCGACAGCTTCAAAGACGCGGTCGATCTCATCCATGGCCACGAATATGCCAATGGCACGGCGATCTTCACCCGCGATGGCGACGCCGCCCGCGAATTTGCCGACAAGATCGAAGTGGGCATGGTGGGCATCAACGTGCCGATCCCGGTGCCGGTGGCCTATCACTCCTTCGGCGGCTGGAAGCGCTCGCTCTTCGGTGACCATTCCATCTACGGGCCCGAAGGCGTGCATTTCTATACCCGCCTCAAGACGGTGACGACCCGCTGGCCCGCCGGCATCAAGGGCGGCGCCGAATTCAGCTTCCCAAGCGTGAAGTAGGCAAGATGGTGAGCGGGATCGGAAACTCTGAACCCCTCACCCTAACCCTCTCCCCTCAGGGGAGAGGGGGCGAAGGCTCCGCTTTTTCTGGACAAGCACTGGCCCCCACCTCTCCCCTGAGGGGAGAGGTCGACGCGCAGCGTCGGGTGAGGGGTTCAGTGTCGCGAGCACGCACCTTGCGGCAGAATAGCTCCGATGCCGAATTGCGGCTTTGGAAGCTCCTGCGTGGTCGCCAGATGGACGGCCACAAATTCGTCCGCCAATTGGCAATCGGGCCCTATTTCGCGGATTTCGCCTGTCGCGAGGCGGCACTGATCATCGAGGTAGACGGTAGCCAGCACGCCGAACATGCACGCGACAAAGCCAGAACGGCTTTCCTCAATGCCCAGGGATACGCCGTGTTGCGGCTGTGGAACCAGGATGTCTTAAGCAATCCCCAAGGTGTCCACCAGGCAATCGCTTCCGCTCTCGCGCTGAACCCCTCACCCGACCTCCGCTACGCTCCGGCCACCCTCTCCCCTCAGGGGCGAGGGGAGAGCGGCGCGCGCGCCGCTTCGACCAAGAAACGCAGCTATCGGCTCAATGCCGACCAGACCAACGAGCAATGCCCATGACCTTTCCCGGCGAAAACTTCCGCATCAATGGCGACCGGCTCTGGGAGAGCCTGATGGAGATGGCCAAGATCGGGCCGGGCATTGCCGGGGGCAATAATCGCCAGACGCTGACCGACAGCGACAAGGAAGGGCGCGAGCTGTTCCAGCGCTGGTGCGACGAGGCGGGCCTCTCCATGGGTGTCGACAAGATGGGCACCATGTTCATGACGCGACCCGGCACCGACCCGGATGCGCTGCCGGTCTATGTCGGCTCGCACCTCGATACCCAGCCCACCGGCGGCAAATATGATGGCGTGCTCGGCGTGCTTTCGGGCCTCGAAGTGGTCCGCACGCTCAACGATCTCGGCATCAAGACCAGGCACCCGATCGTCGTCACCAACTGGACCAATGAGGAAGGCGCGCGCTTCGCGCCGGCCATGCTGGCCTCGGGGGTGTTTGCCGGAGTGATCCCCATCGAGCACGCCTATGCCCGCCAGGACATGGATGGCAAGACATTCGGCGATGAACTGAAACGTATCGGCTGGGTCGGGGATGAAGAGGTGGGCGCGCGCAAGATGCACGCCTATTTCGAATATCACATCGAACAGGGCCCGATCCTCGAGGCGGAAGACAGGCAGATCGGTGTCGTCACCCATTGCCAGGGTCTGTGGTGGCTCGAATTCACCCTGACCGGCAAGGAGGCCCATACCGGCTCGACCCCCATGACCATGCGCGTCAATGCGGGCCTCGCCATGGCGCGCATCATGGAAATGGTGCAGGAGGTGGCCATGGCGGCCCAGCCCGGCGCCGTGGGCGGCGTGGGGCAGGTGAAATTCGCGCCCAATTCGCGCAATGTGCTGCCCGGCACGGTAATTTTCACGGTCGATATCCGCTCGCCCGATCAGGCCAAGCTCGATGGCATGCGCGCCACCATCGAAAAACGCGCCGCCGAGATCTGTGCTGAATTGAAGGTCGGATGTTCGGTCGAGGCGGTGGGGCATTTCGATCCGGTCACCTTCGATCCCACCCTTGTCGGTCGCGTCCGCGCCGCCGCCGAGCGGTTGGGCTACACGCACATGAACCTGATCTCCGGCGCCGGCCACGACGCCTGCTGGGCCGCCAAGGTGGCGCCCGCGACGATGATCATGTGCCCCTGCGTGGATGGCCTCAGCCACAACGAGGCCGAGGAGATATCCAAGGACTGGGCGACGGCGGGCGCCGATGTGCTGTTCCATGCGGTCGTGGAAACGGCGGGGGTGGTGGAGTGAAATGCTGAGCTCCGATACCACCCCCTCATCCGGCGCTACGCGCCACCTTCTCCCCGATGGGGAGAAGAATCGAGGCGAACGCAAGGCCCAATCTTCTCCCCATCGGGGAGAAGGTGCCCCGATAGGGGCGGATGAGGGGGATTGTCCGTGACAACCCGCCCCAGCCAGTTGCGCCGGAACGCATCCAGTGCCGAAAACCGGCTCTGGCATGTGTTGCGCAATCGGGGGCTGAATGGCTTCAAATTCGTCCGTCAGTTTCCCGTGAGGCCCTACATCACCGATTTCGCCTGTCGGGAGGCGGCGTTAGTCATTGAGCTGGATGGCGGCCAGCATGCAGAAGACGCTGCCGATGAAATCCGAACCGCGTTCTTGAATGCAGAGGGCTATTCGGTGTTGCGGTTCTGGAACGATGAAGTCCTCAAATCCCCGGACACGGTCTGCGAACTCATCCTGGGGGTGATCGAGGGATCCCCCTCACCCGACCTCCGCTTCGCTCCGGCCACCCTCTCCCCGATGGGGAGAGGGATAAGGGGCCGACGTGCCGCAGCATCATCACATCGCCAGGCACTGGCCCGATCCATTCCTCTCCCCATTGGGGAGAGGTCGCCGCGCAGCGGCGGGTGAGGGGAAGGCCCGTGCATCAAAAGAATAGAGGGAACACACCATGAGCACAGTCATCAAGAACGGCACCGTCGTCACCGCCGATCTCAGCTATCGGGCCGATGTCCTCATCGAGGGCGATGTGATCGTCGCCATCGGCAAGGACCTCTCCGGCGATGAGGAACTGGACGCCACTGGGTGCCTGATCATGCCGGGCGGCATCGATCCGCATACGCATCTGGAAATGCCGTTCATGGGCACCTATTCGGCCGATGATTTCGAGAGCGGCACACGCGCCGGGCTTTCCGGCGGCACCACCATGGTGGTCGATTTCTGCCTGCCGAGCCCTGGCCAGAGCCTGCTCGAAGCCTTGCAGATGTGGGACAACAAGACCGGCAAGGCCAATGCCGACTATTCGTTTCACATGGCGATCACCTGGTGGGGCGAACAGGTGTTCAACGAAATGGCCGAGGTCGTCGATCGCGGCATTACCAGCTTCAAGCATTTCATGGCCTATAAGGGCGCGCTGATGGTCAATGACGACGAGATGTTCGCGTCGTTCCAGCGCTGCGCCGCGCTGGGTGCCCTGCCGCTGGTCCATGCCGAAAACGGCGACGTCGTGGCCGCCATGACGGCAAAGCTGCTGGCCGAGGGCAATACCGGGCCGGAGGCCCACGCCTATAGTCGGCCCCCGGAAGTCGAGGGCGAAGCGACCAACCGCGCCATCATGATTGCGGACATGGCCGGCGTCCCGCTCTATGTGGTCCATACCTCGTCGGAGCAGGCGCATGAGGCCATCCGCCGGGCGCGGCAGAAGGGCATGCGCGTCTGGGGCGAGCCGCTGATCCAGCACCTGACGCTGGACGAGAGCGAGTATTTCAACCCCGATTGGGACCATGCGGCGCGGCGCGTCATGTCGCCGCCCTTCCGCAACAAGAGCCACCAGGATTCGCTCTGGGCCGGCCTGCAGGCGGGATCGCTCTCGGTCGTCGCCACCGACCATTGCAGCTTCACCACCGAGCAGAAGCGCTTCGGACTCGGCAATTTCGCAAAAATCCCCAATGGCACGGGCGGGCTCGAAGACCGCATGCCGGTGCTCTGGACCGCTGGGGTCAATACCGGCCGGCTGACCCCCAATGAATTCGTGGCCGTGACCTCGACCAATATCGCGAAAATCCTCAACATGTATCCGAAGAAGGGTGCCGTCATGGTCGGGGCCGATGCGGACCTCGTCGTCTGGGACCCCAAGCGCAAGAAGACCATTTCGGCCAAGGCCCAGCAGTCGGTAATCGACTACAATGTGTTCGAGGGTTTCGAGGTCACGGGCCTGCCGCGCTACGTGCTCAGCCGCGGCAAGGTGTCCATTGTCGAGAACGAGATCAAGACCGAACCGGGCCATGGCAAGTTCGTCGCCCGCGAAGCGAAAAACCCTGTGAACCGGGCATTGAGCCAGTGGAAGGAACTGGTGGCGCCGCGCAAAGTGGAGCGTTCGGGCATTCCGGCCACGGGGGTTTGATGGTGCGGTGGACGACGACAACATTCTGGCTGATGCTGTCGGCCACCGCGGGTAGCGCCGCCGAACTCTCCCTGGCGACCGCCTATGGCAACCAGCAAGGCTGTGCGTATCTTCAGTCCGGCGTGCTGGATGGCGATGACCTCGCCTATCTGACGCGTCGGGAGCTGGGCAAATATGCTTCGGGCTGCGAGTTTGTCGCTGTGCATGCTGACAGCCATGGCAACCAGCTTGCGCAGGGCATTTGCCACTTTGAGGGCGAGGATGTGCTCGGGGCCGAAAGCCACATCATCGCCCCGCCCGACGCGGCGGGCGCTGTTCGAATCTTCACCGCTACAGGCGAAATCTGGGCCGAACTGGAGCCGTGTTCTTGACCCCTTCCACCGTCGTCTCCGCCCAAAATCTTGGCCTCACGTTTCCCACCGGCGACGGGGATGTCATTGCGCTGACGGACGTCAATCTCACCATCGAGAAGGGCGACTTCGTTTCCTTCATCGGTCCTTCGGGCTGCGGCAAGACGACGTTTTTGCGCACCATTGCCGATCTTGAAAAGCCCACTTCGGGCACGCTGACCATCAACGGCATGAGCGCTGCGGAGGCCCGGAAGGCGCGGGCCTATGGCTATGTGTTCCAGGCAGCGGCGCTCTATCCGTGGCGCACCATCGAGAAGAACGTCGCCCTGCCCTTGGAAATCATGGGCTATTCGGCAGCCGAGCAGGCCGAGCGCATCAAGCGCACCATGGACCTCGTTAACCTTTCGGGCTTCGAGAAGAAGTATCCCTGGCAACTCTCGGGCGGCATGCAGCAGCGCGCCTCCATCGCCCGGGCCCTCGCCTTCGATGCCGATCTCCTCCTGATGGACGAGCCCTTCGGTGCGCTGGACGAGATCGTCCGCGACCATCTCAATTCCGAGCTCCTGAAGCTCTGGGAGAGGACGCAGAAGACCATCTGCTTCGTCACCCATTCCATTCCCGAGGCGGTCTATCTCTCCACCAAGATCGTGGTCATGTCGCCCCGCCCGGGGCGGGTGACCGACGTGATCGAGTCCACCCTGCCCAAAGAACGTCCGCTCGATATTCGCGAGACCCCGGAATTCCTGGCCATCGCCGCCCGCGTGCGCGAGGGGCTCAGGGCCGGGCACAGCTATGATGGGGAGCATGTGTGATGGGGGCGGGATCTTCTTATCCTCTCCCGTTTACGGGAGAGGGGGACCGCGCGAAGCGTGGTGGAGAGGGGGGCCGCAAGCGCGGTAACGTCGGGGTGGCCGAGGGGATAGTGTTTGTCGCTCCCCCCTCCACCGCCCTTGGGGCGGTCCCCCTCCCCCGCAGGCGGGGGAGGACCGACAGCCGCTATTCTGGTAGCCGCCCATGACCCGCTTCCTCCCGGTCCTCACCATCCTCCTCGCCATTGTCGCGCTCTGGTATGGGGCGGCGGTGTGGATGAATGCGCCCTGGCAGAACCAGCTCAACGCCCGCGCCGACCTGGTGGACGTGCCCTTCACCGAGTTCGCGCAGCAGACCTGGGCGCAGGACAAGCCGGTGCTGCCGGCGCCGCACCAGGTATTTTCTGAAATCTGGAACGCCACCGTGGCGCTTGAAATCACCTCGCGCCGGTCGCTGGCCTATCACGCGTGGATCACGCTTTCGGCGACGCTTCTGGGCTTTGCCTTCGGCACGGGGCTCGGCGTGCTGCTGGCCGTGGCCATCATCCACAATGATGCGTCCGACCGCTCGCTCATGCCCTGGATCATTGCCAGCCAGACCATTCCCATCCTGGCCGTTGCACCCATGGTCGTGGTGGGCCTCGGCTCGGTTGGCCTCACCGGCCTCGTGCCCAAGGCGTTGATTTCGATGTATCTCTCGTTCTTCCCGGTCGTGGTGGGCATGGTCAAGGGCCTGCGCTCGCCCGAAAATATCCAGCTCGACCTGATGCGCACCTATGACGCCTCGCCCTGGCAGGTGTTCTGGAAGCTGCGCTGGCCCGCCGCCATGCCTTTCCTCTTCGCCTCGATGAAGGTGGGCATTGCCATTTCGCTGATCGGGGCCGTGGTGGCCGAACTCTCCAACGCTTCGGGCGGCGGTCTTGGCGTGCGGTTGCTGACCGGCTCCTATAACGGCCAGACCGTGCAGATCTGGGCGGCCCTGTTCATTGCCGCGGGCCTTGCCGCCGTGCTGGTGGCGATTGTCGGCAGCGCCGAAAAATGGGTGAATGGACGGATGGGGGTGCGGGCATGAGACGCGAACTCTCCAGCCTGCAGCTCTATCTCGCCCTGGTCGCGGGCGGTCTGGGCCTCGCGGGCCTCGCCGCAAGCCTGCCGACGCTGGGTGCTGCCCCCCTGCTCGCGCTGTTCTTTGCGCTTTCGGCGCTGACGCTGCTGCGCTTGGTTCTCCCGGTGAGCCTCTGGATCGATGGGGCTTTGGCCGTGTTCGGCGCCGTGGTGCTGATCGCCGGGCTGCCGACGGGATCGGCGATGCCCATTCATCACTGGCTGGCGCTCTTTGCCGCCTGGGCCTTTGCCTGGCTCTTCGTCGAGCGGCTGTCGGCGGCGATCAGGACCGGAAAACTGCCCGAAACCGGCACCGGCCTCGTCATCCCCATTGTCTTCGGCCTGGCCCTGCTCGTGCTCTGGGAAGTGGTGACCCGCGGCGCCAATGTGCCCCCCGTCCTGCTGCCGCCGCCCTCGTCCATCTGGGCGCGCCTGACCTCGGAAGTGCCGACGCTCTGGGCCGATTTCGTCCAGACTTTTATCAAATCCGTACTGCCCGGCTATGCCATCGGATGCCTCGCCGGTCTTGCCGTGGCCATTGCGGTCGACCGCTCGCCCTTCCTCAAGGCCGGGGTCATGCCGATTGGCAATTTCATGTCGGCGCTGCCGATCATCGGCATCGCCCCGATCATGGTCATGTGGTTCGGCTTTGACTGGCAGTCCAAGGCCGCCGTCGTCGTTGCCATGACCTTCTTCCCCATGCTGGTCAACACCGTGGCCGGGCTCAATGCCGCCTCAGCCATGGAGCGCGACCTCATGACCACCTATGCCGCCTCCTATTGGCAAACCCTTATGAAGCTCAGGCTCCCCGCTGCGGGCCCCTTCATATTCAACGCCCTCAAGATCAACTCGACTCTGGCCTTGATCGGCGCAATCGTAGCGGAATTCTTCGGGACGCCCATTGTGGGAATGGGCTTCCGGATTTCGACCGGCGTCGGGCGGCTCGCCATCGACCTGGTCTGGGCGGAGATCGCTGTTGCGGCGGTCGCGGGGTCCGCCTTCTACGGGGTGATCGCCCTCATCGAGAGGGGCGTCACCTTCTGGCATCCGTCCGTCCGTGGTGGACGGGCGTAACAGGGAATGGGAACGAAAATGAAGAAACTGATCGCAGGCCTGCTCACCGGCGCCATGGCTCTGGGCATTGCTCCGGCCTTTGCCCAGGACGCGCTGACGCTGCAATTGAAGTGGGTGACGCAGGCCCAGTTCGCCGGCTACCTCGTCGCCGAATCCAAGGGCTTTTATGACGAGGAAAACCTCGACATCACCATCCTGCCCGGCGGCCCGAACATCGCTCCCGAACAGGTGATCGCCGGCGGTGGCGCCGACATTATCGTCACCTGGATGGCCGCGGGCCTGGCGGCCCGGGAATCGGGCGTGCCGCTGGTCAATATCGCCCAGCCGTTCAAGCGCTCAGGCCTGATGATGATCTGCCCCACCGAAACCGGCATTACCGAAGTGGCGGACTTCCCCGGCCACACGCTGGGCGTCTGGTTCTTCGGCAACGAATATCCGTTCTTTGCCTGGATGAACAAGGAAGGCATTGCCACCGATGGTTCGGAAGGCGGCGTCACCGTGCTGCAGCAGAGCTTTGACATCCAGCCCATGATCCAGGGCCAGGCGGACTGTATCTCGGTCATGACCTATAACGAATATGGCCAGGCGCTCGATGCCGGCTACGGCCCGGACAACCTGACCATCTTCAACTATACCGAGATGGGCAATGACCTCCTGGAAGACGGCCTCTATGTCATGGAACAGACGCTCGACGATCCGGCCAAGGTCGACGCCTATACCCGCTTCGTGAAGGCCTCGATGAAGGGCTGGGCCTATGCCCTCGAGAACCCCGAGGAAGCCGCGCAGATCGTCGTCGACATGGACGACACCGGCGCCGCCACGCTCGAGCACCAGCTCTACATGGTGGGCGAGGTGAGCAAGCTGGTCGACGCCGCCGATCCGGCGCTCGACATGGCGACCTATGACCGCACGGTGCAGGCTCTGCTCGACCAGGGCATCATCAAGGCGGCCCCGGAAGGCGCCTATACCACCGTCGTCACCGACGCGCTGAAGTAAGATACTTACCCAATCGATGCGGCAGGCGGGGAGCGATCCCCGCCTGTTTCGTTTTGGGGGCCTCGGCATCACGCTGCTTGCCCCATTCGGAACAAAATTCGGTCTCTCGCCGTTGCATGACCACTTGTCACAACAACAAGAGGGTCACCCCATGAACTCCATCATCTACCTCGTCGGCCTCGTCGTCATCGTCATGGCCATCCTGTCCTTCATCGGCCTCGCATAAGCGGCAGGGGAGGATAATCATGAGCATGGACACACCGGCGGGCATCGCCGTCGTCGAAACCACCACCGCTTCGGCCCCGGCCGATAGCAGCTATGTCGACTGGCCGGCCATTATCGCCGGCATCGTCTTCGCCTGCGCCATTTCGCTGGTCCTGATCAGCTTCGGCTCGGCCATCGGTCTCAACTTTGTCGACTTCAACGCCCGCGAGGGTGCCCCCGCGATCCTGATCGGCATCGGCGCCGCCAGCTGGTTCCTCTGGGTGCAGATTTCCTCCTTCATGGCCGGCGGCTATCTGACCGGGCGCCTGCGCCGCCGCAACTACGACGCCACCGAAGACGAAAGCGACATGCGCGACGGTGCTCATGGCCTGCTGGTCTGGGGCGGCGCCATGATCGTGGGTGCGGTTCTGGCTTTGAGCGGTATCGGTGCCGCGGCCAGCATGGCCGGCAATGCCGTTGCCACGGCAACGATTGCCGCCTCCAATGTGGCCGAAGGCGAGGCCGACCTGGCCGACTCCAATGCCTACTTCGTCGACACCCTGTTCCGCAGCCCGACCCCTGCCGCCGATACGACCCTGGCTCGTGACGAGGCCGGCCGTATCTTCGCCCAGGCTGCTTTGGGGGACGGCAACGTCGCCCAAGAAGACCGCGCCTATCTCGTTAGCGTGGTGGCGGCCAATACCGGACTGGCCCCGGAAGAAGCCCAGGCCCGCGTCGACACGGTGATCGCCAATGTCGAGGCTGCCCGCCAGGAGGCCATCGAGGCAGCGCGGATTGCCCGCAACACGGCCATCATCGCGGCCTTCCTGCTCGCGGCATCGTCGCTGGTCTCGGCCATCGGCGCCTATTGGGCGGCCCAGAAGGGCGGCAATCACCGCGACAACAACACCATCTTTGCCGACGTGTTCCGCCGGTTCTAAGCGAGACAAAGGAGACGAAAGATGTTCAAGGGTCTTGCCCTCTGGCTGCTCGGCGTGCCGATCTGGCTCATCATCATCATCTTCCTGGTCACCTGACCCGGGAGTGCAGCGGGCGGGGAGCAATCCCCGCCCTTCTTCTTGGGCAATTGGAAGGCCCCTCACCCGGCCTTCGGCCGACCCATCGGCTCAAGCCCGAGGGCAGGCTCTCTCCGCCGCAGGGAGAGGCGCCGCATAGCGGCGGATGGGAGGACCTCATTTGGCCCGCAAGCCGCGGATAATGGCCTTCATCGCCTTGCGATAGCCCTCCACCTGGTCGGCGGGTGCCAGAGCCGCCCGGTCGAAGAGCGCGTTGAGCAGATGGGCCAGGGGCAAAGCGGGGAGGTCTCGAATGGCGCCAGCGGCAATGGCGGCCTCTACACCGTCGATCAGGGTCTGCAGCCCGTGGCGGGCGTCGATCGCATCCACCGCCTCCCGCCCCAACACGGCGGGTGCGTCGATGATGAGGATGCGCCGTCGGCCCGCATCCTGCATGGGCGCGATGAACCCTTCCCCGCCCCGGATCAGCGCCTTGATGGGGCCCGGCTCCTCCTCGCCGGCCTCGGCCGCCTGGTGGATGGTCAGGGCCAAGAGGGCATGCTCTTCCTCGACCACTGCTGCGAACAAAGCCTGCTTGTCGGCGAAGTGGTGGTAAAGCGCGCCGCGCGTGACCCCGGCGGCCTTGACGATGTCCGGGGTGCTGGTGTCCGCGTAGCCTTTTTCGGCAAAGAGCGTTCTCGCCGCGGCTACCAGTCGCCGCCGGGTTGACGCTCGACGCTCCTCCTGACTCCGTACTACTTTTTGCATACCGACAGCCTGCTTGTAAGTTGACTATTAAACATGCAGTCTGTATCTATATTTCAGGACACGCAAGGAGACACTTGATGTTCAGCAGCCTTTATCCCCTGATTCAGGTCCGCGACGTGGCCGCGACCGCAGCATTCTACACCAGACATTTCGACTTCGCGCCCGTGTTCGAAAGCGACTGGTACGTGCAGTTGCGCGGTGGCGCCACGCAGAACGAGCTAGCCATTATCGGCTTTGACCATGAGTCCATTCCACCCGCCGGTCGCCAGCCCACGAGCGGACTAATCCTGAGCTTTGAAGTGACCGACGCCGCAGCCGATGCTGCGCGCCTTGCATCTGCCGGTGTCACCATCGTCCAGGCGCTGCGCGACGAAGTCTTCGGCCAGCGCCACTTCATCGCCGCTGATCCCAATGGCATCCTCGTCGATGTCATTACGCCTATCGAGCCCGATCCAGACTGGCTTGCCGCCCAGCAGCGTTAGGCCAGGCGCGGCCTGTCGCCTCATTGCGGAGAGAGCCCGCTGCACTTAGCTCTGGGGAACACATTCCCCCAGAGCCTTGCCATGACCCAGACCATTGCCGATTTCTCTGCCAACCGCCTCAATGGCCAGATCCAGTCCCTCGCCGACTATGCCGGGCAGGTGGTGCTGGTGGTCAATGTCGCCAGCCAATGCGGCTTTACTCCGCAATACGAGGGCCTTGAAGCACTCTATCGGCAGTACAAGGATCGCGGCCTTGTCATTCTCGGCTTTCCCTGCAACCAGTTCGGCGAACAAGAACAGGGTAGCAGCGAAGAGATCGCCGCCTTCTGCAGGCTCAATTTCGGCGTCAGCTTTCCGCTCTTTGAACGTATCGATGTCAATGGCGAGCATGCCCTGCCGCTCTTCGACTGGCTCAAGGCATCCGCTCCCGGCCTGCTGGGCAGCGAGGCGATCAAGTGGAACTTTACAAAGTTCCTGGTCGGGCGCGACGGCCAGGTTGTGCAGCGCTATGCGCCCACCACAGAGCCCGCCGAGATCGCGCCGGAAATTGAGGCGCTGCTCTAGGGTCTAAACCTGCTTCATCCATCACATTCTTTCCGCCGTGGAACGCTTTCCGGGCACGCCCGTTCGTCTGGCAAGGGGCGGATATGAGCGGCTTTCCCCAGGCCGTTCCCCTTGCCAGAGGCGATGCTCGCATCGCCGCACGAAAGGAAGATAACAATGAAGAAGACCCTTCTGGCCTCCGTGGCCACGATTTCGCTTGCCCTCAGCCTGCCGGCCTTTGCCCAGGATGGCGGCGTGGTCAACCCCGACGCCGGCGCGGCCATTGGCCTGACCGGCGGTGCCGCCGGCGGCGCCACGATCGGTTTCCTCGCCGGTGGCCCGATCGGCGCCATTATCGGCGGTTTCGCCGGTGCCGTAATCGGTGCCGAAGCGGGCATTGCCACCTCGACCATTGAATATGCCGGTACCCATCCGGTTGAGCCAGTGATCATCCAGGGCTCGCTCGATGTCGGCGCCGCTGTACCGGCCGGCGTGACCATTTATCCGGTCGAAGGCGATCCGGCCTACGGCTACTTCTATGCCAATGGCCGCGTCTGGATCGTCGAACTGGCCTCCAACACCCTGGTCTATTCGCCGGGCTTCGTGGTGAGCCAGTCGGCTGCTGATTTTGCCCTTGCCCATCCCATCGATCCGGTCACGGTCGAAGGCGATGTAGTGGTCGGCTATGTGCTGTCCGACGGCACCACCGTCACGCCCATCCCCAACGACCCGTACTATGGCTATGTCTATGTCAATGGCCGTGCGGCCTTGGTGGACAATTCCACCCGCACCGTGGTCTGGGTGAACTAAGCCCCCCGCGATCGCAGCACCAGCCGCCCGGACACTGGTCCGGGCGGCTTTGCTTTGTCCGGCCAATGCTTTAGATTTCCCGCCGTAACATTCGGACGGCGGGGTCCGAAGGATGCGTGGAGGCGGGGGCCCATGGCCGACATTCTCGACTACTGCAAGGATCTCAAGGAGATCCGGTTCAAATCCGGACAGGTCATGCTGCCCGAGGGCGAGCGGCTGGGGAAGCTGCTGGTGCTGATCGAAGGGCAGGTGGAGATCATCCGCGAACGCACCCAAGTCACCCATGTGGACGAGCCGGGCTCGGTTTTCGGCGAAATGGCCGTGCTGCTCGACATGCCGCATTCGGCCACGGTCAAGGCGCTCTCGGCGGTCCGTGCCTACGAAATTCCCGACGCACTGACCTTTCTCGAAGCCCAGCCGGAAATGAGCCTGCATATCGCCACCATGCTGGCGCGGCGCCTCTATTATACCACTTCTTACCTCGTCGACCTGCAGCAGCAGGCCGCTGGCAAGCGGCAGGACCTCGATCTGGTCGACCAGATCCTGTCGAGCCTGGTGGACCCCGCCGAGACCGGCAAGAAGCGGAAATGACGGGCAAGCCCGCCATCTCCATTGCTTATTGTACGCAATGCAACTGGCTGCTGCGCTCGAGCTGGATGGCGCAGGAACTGCTCTCCACCTTCTCCACCGAGCTGGGGGAGGTCACCCTCATTCCCGGTACCGGCGGCATTTTCGAGATCCGCCTCGATGGCGAAGTCATCTGGGAGCGCAAGCGCGATGGCGGCTTTCCCGATATCCGCCTGCTCAAGCAGATGGTGCGCGACCGCATCGACCCCGATCGCGACCTCGGGCACGTCGACCGCATCCATCTCGAACAGTAAAGCCTTCCCAATTGCCGTAACTGCGTTAGTCTTGATGCGGTGAGGTATCCAGGGAGGCCAGCGTCATGGCACACAAGTTCAACATCACTGCCGCCGCCAGTGACCAGTTCAAGTTCGACTTCTCCTACAATTCGGAAAAGATCTTCTGGTCGGAAAACTACAAGCAGAAGGCCAGCGCCAGGAGCGGCATCGATTCGCTGAAGAAGAACGCCCCCGACGCGGCCGTGGTCGATCTGTCCAAGGGCGAGACCGGCTCGGGCTACCGCTTCGAGATTGTCGAGAGCAAGGACGGCCAGCACTTCGTGCGCTTCGTGGCCAGCAATGGCGAGACCATGGCCCGCACAGAAACCTATGCCTCCAAGGCCAGCGCCAAGAACGCCATCGAATCGCTGAAGAAAAACGGGCCCGGCGCGGAGGTGGTTGAGGCGTAACGCGTCTGCCCCATTCCCAAAGCTGACCAGATTGATCTAGTCTCCCGGCGAACCATTTCCGGGAGACGTCAATCACATGATCAACAAGTCCCTTTCCCTCGCCGGTGCCATGCTGGTGCTGGCCGCCATGCCGGCCGCCGCGCAGGACCTGCCGGACCTCGGCGGCCGCACCATCCATGCGGTCACCGAGAATGCCTATTACCCGCTCAACTTCGCCGGCCCGGACGGGCAGGGCATCGGGCTCGAATATGACGTCATCAATGAGGCGGCCAAGCGCCTCAACGCCACGGTGGAATGGGATCTGACCGCCTGGGACGTGATGATCGAGAGCGTGCGCACCGGCCAGTTCGACATCGGCGCCGATGGCATCACCATCACCCAAGAGCGCGAGGAGCAGATCGACTTCACCGAGCCCTTCATCACGGTCGAGCAGTATTTCCTCGTCCGCGCCGATGAAGAGCGCATCACCGGCCCGGAAAGCTTTGCCGAAAACGCCGACCTCCTCTTCGGGGCCCAGGCCGGTACCTCGTCCTTCTACACCGCCATCTATGACATCCTCGACGGCGACGAAGCCAATCCGCGCGTCAAGACCTTCGACAGCTTCGGCGCCGCGGTGCAGGCCCTCAAGGCCGGCGATGTCGACGCGGTGATTGCCGACCAGGCGGCTTCGGCCGGCTATATCGGCGCCGATCCGGGTGCCTTCAAGCAGGCCGGTGCGGCGATCAAATCCGACCCCTTCGGCTTCATCCTCACCCCCGGCTCGGATCTGGTCGAACCCTTTAATGCCGCTATCGCCCAGATGAAGGCCGATGGCTGGCTCGAGGAGCGCATCAACTACTGGTTCTTCGAATACGCGGCGGAGTAAGCCACTGACTTTTCCGCTCGCTCGATGGGCACCCTCCCCCTCGCGGGGAGGGTTGGGGAGGGGAGCCAGCTCATGCGGGCAACTGCGTCATTCTCTGCATCCTGCGCGGTGCGCACCCCCACCCATCCTCCCCCGTCAAGGGGGAGGTGTCGCATCGTGCTGGTGACTGCATCGCATCCATGACCTACCGTCCCCGCCGCCAACCGCTGTTTGCCCGGCTGCCCTATTGGCTGCTGGCGATTGGGCTGCTGTTTGTGCTTGGCCTCTGGGCCATCACCAGCAACCAGACCTATGGCGAAATCTTCCGCACCCTGTCGGGCGGGGTCATCACCACGCTCTGGGTCACCGTGCTGGCCTTTTTCGCGGCCACTCTCCTCGGGCTCCTCATCGCCTTGGCGCGGACCTCGGGTCATCGCGTGCTGCGGGAGTTCGCGACCTTCTATGTCGAGATCATCCGCGGCATCCCCATCCTGGTGTTTCTCTTCTACATCGCCTTTGTCGCCGCCCCGGCCATGGTGGCCGGTTTCAACTGGGTGCTGTCGCCGCTGATCGGCGCGGGCATAATCGAACCGGCCACGGTGCGCGGCTTCGACTTTGTCTGGCGCGCCATTTTTGCACTCACCATCTGCTATTCGGCCTTCATCGCCGAGATTTTTCGCGCCGGCATCGAGGCCGTGGGACGCGGCCAGATCGAGGCGGCGCGGTCGCTGGGCCTCTCGCGCTGGCACTGCTTCCGCCACATCATCTTCCCCCAGGCGCTGCGGACCATCCTGCCGCCGCTGGGCAATGATTTCGTCTCCATGGTCAAGGATTCGGCGCTGGTCTCGGCGCTGGGCGTCCAGGACATTACCCAATTGGGCAAGCTCTCGGCCTCGTCGAGCTTTCTCTTCTTCGAAACCTATAATGTCGTCGCCTTCCTCTATCTCACCATGACCATTTCCCTCTCGCTGCTGGTGCGCTGGCTGGAACGGGCGATGGACGCAAAAGTGGGGCGCTGACGCTTGCGCCACCGGGCAAGGCGCCCCATCTTCCTCCTGTCAGCCTTGGAGGACTTCATGCATCCCTTTGCCCGCCTTGCCATCGTCGCCGTCGCCGCGGTCTCCCTTGCGGCCTGCGGCAATCGCAATGAAGTGGGCAATGTCGGGGTCGACTGGACCGGCAATGACATTTCCATCGAGGCTGTGGCCGATCCGGAAGTCGACGGCGTCGTCTGTCACCTCTCCTTCTTCAATCGCTCCTTCATCGACCGGATGAGCCAGGGCAACTGGTTCGAGGACCCGTCCTATTCGGCGCTCGACTGTTCGGCCATCGGCCCGATCACGGTGGGCGACATTTCGACCCGCCCGGGCGGGGAGGAAATCTTCCAGCAGGGCCGCTCGCTGATCTGGAAGTCGCTGCGCGTCACCCGCATCTATGACGCCGCCAACAATTCGCTGATCTATCTCGCCCATGCCCGCCAGATCCAGCAGGGCTCGGGCAAGATGAGCCTCTCGGTCGTGCCGCTCAACGGGCTCGACGTCACCTGGCAGAACGGTGCCCCGACCGCCCAGCCGATGCAGGGCTCGGTCATGGTGCAGTAGGACGTCTCCTCGGCATTTGCTGCAAGTTCGACGAAAAGGCGAAGCAAACCTGAGAGACTGCGGAAATTTCCCAATCGCATCCTGACCCGGCGTTTTGGTTCGCCGGGAGGGACCAGTGCGACCCGTGCTCGATTATCTGGCGGCCAATGCCGCCGACATCGCCTATAGCGTGGCCTTTTTCCTCATCTGTTATCTCGTTGCGCGGCTGCTCAAGGTCTCGCCCCCGATAGCCCTCGGCTTCGCCGCCCTGCCCATGCTGGTGCTCTACTGGATGCAGAACCCCCATGCGCCGGCGCGGCTGATCGCCATGATCAGCTGAAGCCCGGTTTTGCGGCGTTGCGCCATGCTGGGAACGCCTTGCCGCGATTGCGGTCAACAAGGCAAAAGCGTTTCGCCTGCCACCGCTTCAAGTGGCGGTGCGGAGCACGATATTCTTCCTTCATAGACAAATAGCGGACCCGGCAAAAAACGGGCGAAGGAAGACGACGATGGCTATCCTGATTGGCGATACCGCTCCCGATTTTACCCTCGAATCCACCGAGGGCACCATTCATTTCCATGACTATATCGACGGGTCCTGGGCGGTGCTGTTCAGCCACCCCAAGAACTTCACCCCGGTCTGCACCACCGAATTGGGCTATACCGCCAAGCTCAAGGACAAGTTTGCCGAGCGCGGCGTCAAGGTCCTTGGCCTTTCCGTCGACAAGCTCGAAGACCATGCCGGCTGGGCCAAGGATATCGAGGAAACCCAGGGCTCTGCCCTCAACTTCCCGCTGCTGGCCGATACGCAGGGCGAAGTGGCCCGCAAGTATGACATGATCCATCCCAATGCCGACAACACGCTGACCGTGCGGTCGCTGTTCGTCATCGGGCCGGACAAGAAGGTCAAGCTCAAGATCGAATACCCTGCCTCCACCGGCCGCAACTTCGATGAGATCCTGCGCGTCATCGACAGCCTGCAACTGACCGCCAAGCACCAGGTCGCTACCCCGGTGAACTGGAAGCAGGGCGAGGATGTCATCATCGTTCCGGCCGTGACCAATGAGGCGGCCAGGGCCAAGTACCCCGAAGGCTGGAAGGAACTGAAGCCCTACCTCCGCATTGTGCCCCAACCCCGGGGCTGACACGCCCCCCTTTTTCTCCCTGACCAAACTGGGCGATGGCATCACCATCGCCCTTTTTCTTTGCCCCGCCAGAGCCGCTGGATCCGCGAAATGCGCCACATTCGTGCCGCATTGGGCGGTTGCAAGGCCAACGGCGGCGGTCCCTCCTCGCCTGATCCGTTCCTTTTTGATCCGTTTCGGCACACTTTGCCGGAACCGTTGCCCATTGGACACAGCGCGCAAAACGGTTTCCCGTCTTTGCTCCCGCAGCCAGGGCTTGGGCGTTGAATCGTCCTTGGACTGGATTCTGGTTCTACAATCGCCCGCCTTCGACCCGTCAGCAGGAACGCCGTCAGGCGGAAAATGCGTGTCCCGGGCGCCACAAGCCGGGTCCGGACGTCGCAGCCGGCTTGTCCTGCCCAGATTCAGGCGCGCCCCGCCTCTATTGGTCCACACATCGACAACTACAGTGAGCCTCTGGACCATTGACTAAGAAAGCCGTTATCGCCGCCGCATCCGTTGCAGCTCTCCTTTTCACCTCCTCTGCAGCCTATGCCCAGTGTGGCGGCGCTTCCTGGTATGGCCCCGGATTCCACGGCAAGACTGCCGCCTCCGGCGAAACCTTCAACCAGAACGCCATGACCGCGGCGCACCGGACCCTTCCCTTCGGCACCAGGGTCGAAGTGACCGACCAGACCACCGGCAAGTCGGTGGAAGTCACCATCAACGATCGCGGGCCTTTCGTGGGCAAGCGCATCATCGATCTCTCCAAGGGCGCAGCGGCTGCCCTTGGGTTCCAGAACCGGGGTGTCACCTCGGTCTGCCTCGCACAGAAATAGACGTCGTTTCCTCCTGAGACGACAAAGGCCGCCCGATCGCTCGGGCGGCCGCTTTTTTGACGGGAACTGTCTCAAGCGGCGTCCTGGTGGGCTCTCAGCACCGCGTCGATTTCCGCCATCACCGCCGCCGGCAAGGGCCCCTTGTCCAACGCACCGAGATTGTCGCGCACCTGTGCCTCGGTCTTGAAGCCGGGAATGGGGAAAGTATGCGGCGAACGGGCGAGGATCCACCCCAGCGCCCCCTGGGCCGGCGTGCGTCCGCCCGTGGTCAGCAACTCACGCAAGGTGGCCAGCCGCGCCAGCACTTCGGGCGTGGGCGCGCCGTCCCTGAAATGCTTGACCCAGTCATGCCCGGCGCCGCGCACGTCGCCCTCGCCAAACCGGGTCTGGGCGCTGAACTTGCCCGAAAGCAGGCCCATGGCCAGCGGCGAGCGGTTGAGGCTGGCAAGACCCGCTTCGGCGCAGAGCGCCAGCATGTCCGGCCCGTCATGGAGCACATTGAGCTCCTGCTGCACGGCCGCGAAATGCGGAAACTTCAGCAGGCGCCGCGCCGCTGCGGCATTGTCCGTGCTCCAGCCCCAGTGACCGATCCGACCGGCATCCGCCAGCTTTTCCAGCGCTTCGCCGGCCGCATCGGCTTCTGCGTCGCTCAAATCGCCGGGATGGATCTGGTAGAGATCGATCCGGTCGATGCCGAGGCGCTTCAGGGACTGAGCATTGGCCCAGTCGATATAGGCCGGCGAAACGTCGATGCCGAGCAGGGCACGCTGGTTCGCGTCGTAGGTAAAGCCGAACTTGGTGGCGATCACCACCTCGTCCCTCCGCCCCTTGATGGCCGCGCCGATCACCTCTTCGCTATGGCCCGTGCCATAGGCATCGGCGCTGTCGATCAGGTTCGCTCCCAGGTCGAGACCGATCTGGATGGCGCGGATCGACTGGGCGTCGTCGACCTCGCCCCAGCCATCATTGCGCCCGTCGAGGGTGAAGTGACCGCCAATCGCCCAGCAGCCAAGACCGATGGGCGCCGCGGATCGGCCGGTGCGGCCCAGGGGTCTGAGGATACTCATTTGCGCTCTCCATCCATGTTGAGGCGGGCCACGAAGTCGCCGATCTGGTCGCGCTCGATGCCCAGGTCGGCCAATAGCCGTGTATCGAGCAGGGAGAGTTTGCGCCGCGTCACATTGCGCATGTGCCAGGCGTGAAGCCGGCGGGCCAGGGGTTCGAACATGTTTCGTCTCCTCAGAAAAATCGCCCAGCCGCCCACGTGCACGAACCAAACGGAGCGTCGTGTTGCAAATTCGATATGAACGTCTGCGCATTCGGACGGTTTGTCCTGTCCGGTGGGCTGATAATTGCGCATCCACGGGCCTTTGCGCTATAGTCGGAAACGCAATACACTTTGCAGATATGAAAAATGGACTTCTCCTGGGACGATCTCCGGCTGTTTCTCGACGTCGCTCGGCTGGGCGGCCTCAGCGCCGCGACCCGAACGACCGGTCTCTCCGCCGCGACGCTGGGCCGGCGTGTGACGGCGCTTGAGCATCAGGTGGGCGAACCGCTCTTCGTGCGCAGCCAGACCGGCTATGCGCTCACCCCTTCGGGCGAGGAATTGCTGCTGCGGGCAGAGGAGGTCGAGGCGGCCATGCTTTCGCTGAAGCGCTGGAAGGATGGCGCCATCGGCGAGCGCGTGGTGCGGGTCTCGGCCGGTCCCTGGACCTCGGCATTCCTTGCCCGTCATATTGCCCGCATCTGGACGGCCGCCGATCGCTTCGCCCTCGAACTGGTCACCGCCAGCCACAAGGTCGATATCGGCCGTCGCCATGCCGATATCGGTGTCCGCAACAGCCGGCCGACCGAACAATGGCTGGCCGGGCGCCTCGTCGGCAAGGTCGCCTACGCACTCTATGCGCGGCCCGAACTGACCAGCGGCGTCGCCGCCGGCTATTTCGTCGGCGTGGCCGGTGAGGGTGGCCAGACCCATTCGGCGCGCTGGCTCCACGCCCGGCATGGCGACCGCATTGCCACGCGCGGCAATGATGCGATGAGCGTCATGGAACTAGTCGCCGCAGGGGCGGGAATATCGGTCTTCCCCTGCTTCGTGGGCGATAGCGATCCAAGGGTCGATCGCATGGCAACCACCATTCCCGAACTCGAAACCGAGCAATGGCTGGTCTGCCACCACGAGGAGCGGCATGCGCCGGCCGTACGGACGGTTACCGATCGGATCGCGGCACTGATGCGCGAGCATGGTGCGTTGTTTCGCGGCGAGCAGCCCAATACTGTATAGTCGGAATAGAAAATATCTCGCATTAGCGCAATTTTAGCAGCTTCCCATCAGTATTCGTGCCGGACGCAGGAAAGACAGGTGGGGGCACCAATGCGCGCCTATGCTTTTATCGTCGGATCCGAGGATGGACCGCGGGACGCGTTGCTGGACGTAGCACGCGGCCTCGGCTTTGGCGGCGTTTCGGCCTTCACCACCATGGCCCAGGCCGAGCAGCAGATGCAGTCGACCCCGCTCTGCTTCTTCCTGTTTGCCGCCACCGAAAATATCCAGTCCCTGCGCGGCATAGCCGAAGCAGTACGCTTTTCCGCCTCGCGACGCCTGCGGTTCTCGCCCCTCATCTATTTCGCCGAGAGCCCCTCGGTGGACGTCATCAGCGCCTGCCTCAACATGGGCTTTGACGACATCATCACCATGCCCTTCACGCGCAAGCGCGTGCTCGAGCGGGTGACCCGCCAGGTGGGGCAGAACCTGGTCTACTACGAAACGGCCACCTATTTCGGTCCCGACCGGCGCGGCCGGGGCGGCCCGGCGCCGGACCGGTCCGACAAGCGCACGGGCGGCGACTTCCGCCGCCTTGAAATCGTCCGCAGCCTCGTCACCGGCGTCAATGTCCTGCGCGACGATCAGGTCGCGCCCGAGCCCGTGTGACATCAATGCAATCGTTGCAATAAAGCGTTCTACGCCCGTCTTCGCCCTATTTCCAGCCCGCTGGAAATGGCCTAGCGTCGCTCCATCGACCTTTATTGAGCACTTTCTAAAAATGCGATTCGGCCTTGCGCTGCCGCCCCAGATCAAGGTCTTCGGGGCCTTCTTCGTTTATTCATTCTGCATGGGCTCCATGTTTCCGCGCCTGCCCGATATCCAGGTGGCCATGGGCGTGGGTGAGGGACAACTGGGCCTGGCACTGATCGGTTCGGCCGTCGGCACGCTGATCTCGCTGACCTTTGCCGGGCGCCTGCTCGAAGCCATCGGCTATCGCCGCGTCCTGCTCGCGGCCATCCCGCTTTTGTCGGCGCTTTATGCGCTGGCCGTCTGGGCGCCTGGACCGCTGGCCTTCTTCCTGTTGCTCATCCCGGTGGGCCTCACAATTGGTTGCATCGAGGTCATCATCAATATCGAGGCCGACCGGGTCGAGCACCAGATCGGGCGGCGCATCATGAGCCGCGCGCATGCCTTCTGGAGCCTGGGCTTTTTCTCGGCCGGCATGGTCGGCGCGGTCATTGCCCAGACCGGCCTCAGCCCGCAACTGCACCTGATGATCATGATCCCGGTCATCATCCTTGCGACCCTGGTCGTGCTCGGCCAGTTCCAGCCTGCCGCGCATCGCGCCGGCTCCAGCACCGAGGAAACGCCGCGCTTTGCCAGGCCGACACCGGCCATCATGGCGCTGGTGGCGGTCTGTCTCGGGGCCCTGCTGATGGAGGGGGCCGGCATCGACTGGTCGGCCATCTATATGCGCGACCTCTTTGCGGCGACGCCCTTCTGGGCCGGCTTTGCGGTGGCTGTGGTGGCGGGCTCGCAGGCCGTGGCGCGCTTTTTCGCCGATGGTTTCGTCGATCGCTTCGGTCCGGTCGTCGTGGCCCGCTTCCTCCTGGCCATCCTGGGCCTGGGCGTGCTGCTGACTTTCCTCGCGCTCTCGAACTGGTCCGCCTATCTGGGCTTTGCCATGATCGGTATCGGCTCCTCGGCGCTTTTCCCGCTGGCCATGTCGGCTGCCGCCCAGCAGACCGACCGGCCCGCCGCCATCAATGTCGCGGCTCTGGCGCAGTTCTCCTTCACCGCCTTCCTGCTCGGCCCGCCGCTGCTCGGGCTGATCGCCGAGCATTTCGGCATCCAGTGGACTTTCGGCGTCGGCCTGCCACTGGTGCTCCTCGGCCTCGTCTCGGTGCAGGTGCTCGGGCCCCGCCCGGTGGCCCGGGAGGTGACGCCTTGATTGCGCCGCAGCACCGCATCTATGCCTGCTTCTTCTTCTTTGCCGTGACCACCGGCGCGCTGATGGCGCGCCTGCCCGACATCCAAACCCATCTGGGCGTCAGCGAGGGCCAGTTGGGCCTCACCATGATCGGCATGGCCATCGGCTCGCTGATCTCGCTGACCGTGGGCGCCCCCATTGTCGACCGGCTCGGCTTCCGCACCACTGCCTTTGTCACGACGCTCGGACCGGCCATTCTCTTTGCCGTGATTCCGTGGTTGCCGGCGGCACCGGCCATGTTTGCGGTCCTCTTCGTCGTCGGCCTCATGGCCGGGGCGCTCGAAATCAATCTCAATGTCGAAATCGACCGGCTCGAAGTGCAGACCGGCAAGCGCTTCATGAACCGCGCCCATGGCTTCTGGAGCGTCGGCTTCTTCATCACGGCTCTCTTCGGTGCCATGATCCGTCAGTCCGGCCTCTCGGCGGGTCTGCATATGGCCATCGTCGCGGTGATCGTGGTCCTGGTGGCCGGCTACCTTATCTACGGCGCCACTAATGCGCCGCGCACGGGCCGGGGCATTGCCGAGGGGGCGGGCCATCGCTTCGCCTTCCCCAATATTGGCCTCCTGCCGCTCTGCCTGATCGGCTTTGCCGCCTTCCTCGTCGAGGGCGCCGGCATCGACTGGTCGGCCATCTACATGCGCGACGTCTTTGCCGTCGAACCCATCGTGGGCGGCATGGGCCTGACGCTCTTTGCCTTCTTCATGGCCGTCATGCGCCTGACGGCCGACCCCATTGTCTCGCGCTATGGCCCGCGCAATGTCGCCATGGTCATGTTGAGCTTTGCCAGCCTGGGCGCGCTATTGGTGGGGATTGCGCCCGACCCTGTCCTCGCCCTTATCGGCTTTGCGCTGATGGGCGCAGGCTGTTCGGCGGTCTATCCGCTGGCCGTTTCGGCGGCGGCGCAGCGCACCGACCGGCCGGCTGCGGTCAATGTCGCAGCCCTGGGGCAGATCAGTTTCGTGGTCTTTTTCCTTGCTCCACCGCTGCTCGGCTTCGTGGCTGAATTCGTCCATATCCGCGCCTCCTACCTCGTCTGCCTGCCGCTGCTGCTGGCCGGTCTCTGGGCATCGAGCTTTGCTCTGGGACAGAAAAAGGTGGATGCTCCGCATGGCCTGCCCGCTGAACCGCTCGGACCCAATGGCTGACCTGCCGCCCATCGTCGACCTGCGCCAATCGGCAACCGCCCTGCGCGTGCAGCGCGGGGTCATGCGCATGCTGCGCGAGCGGCACGACATGGCCTGCTATGCCGAAGTGCCGCTCAGCAATGGCCGCCGCGCCGACGTGCTGGCTGTGGGCCCCAAGGGCGAGATCTGGATCATTGAGATCAAATCGAGCCTTATCGACTTCCAGGTCGACCGCAAATGGCCCGAATACCGGGAATTTTCCGACAAGTTCTTCTTCGCCAAGCCGCCCGAGCTGGATGGCGAGATCTTCCCCCAGAGCGAGGGCCTGATCGTCGCCGACGGGCATGATGGGGCGATCCTGCGCGACAGTCCCGAAACGCCAATGGCACCGGCCCGCCGCAAGGCGCTCATGCTCAAACTGGCCCGCATGGGCGCCGACCGTATCCACGTCTTGATGGATCCGGGCCCGCAATAACCAAGGTAGTGCATGTTCTCGACCCACTGGCGCATTGTCGCACTGTTTTTCACGCACGCTTTGGCAGCCGGCGCCATCCACACGCGCATCCCGGACCTGCAGGAGCTGATCGGCCTTTCCGAAGCGCAACTGGGGCTGGTGCTGATGGGGCAGCCCCTGGGCGCGCTTTCCATGTTCCTGTTTTCGAGCGCCATTATCGAGCGCTTCGGTCCGCGCCGCATGATCCTCTGGCTGCTGCCGGGCGTGGTGATCACGGCGGCCCTGGCCAGCGTGTTGCTGCATCCGCTGGCACTGTTCGTGCTCCTGGCCCTCAACGGCGTGGGCTTTTCGCTCACCAATATCGCCATGAACGTCGAGGCCGACCGGGTTGAGGCCGCAAGTGACGCGCGGGTCATGAATACCTGTCATGGCGCCTGGAGCCTGGGGTTCCTTTTGACCTCGCTCCTGGGTGCGGCCCTGCGCGGCCTCGGGGTGTCGCCCGCGACGCACCTCTGGCTCCTCGCGCCGCTGCTGATCGGTCTGATCCTGGCGGTCGTCCTCCCCATGCCCAGCATGCCGCCGCGTCCCCATACTGGGGACACGGTGAGGAAACTCGCCTGGCCGAGCTTGGCCACGATGGGTCTGGTGGCTTTCGGGTTGGGTGCGGGCCTCACCGAGGGTGCTGCCCGGTCCTGGTCGATCATCTATCTGCGTGACAGCTTTGACGTGGCGCCCTTCATCGAATCCCTGGCACTGCCGGCACTTCTGGCAGCCATGGCCGGTGGGCGGCTGGTGGCCGACCGCTTCATTGCGCGGTTCGGCCCGGTGCGAGTGGCGCGCAGTCTCTCAGCGTTGGCCATTGCGGGCATGGTGGCTATCGTCCTGGCGCCGCAGGCCTGGATGGCCCTTTTGGGCTTTCTGGCCGTGGGCGTGGGCATTTGCGTGCTCTATCCGCTCATGCTCTCCGCCGCGGCCCGCCTTGGCGACCGCCCATCCAGCCAGAACGTGGCGGCGACCACCCTGATCTTCCAGATGGTCAATCTGGGCGCCCCTCTCCTCATTGGCGGCGTGGCCCAAGGCTTTGGCGTCCGCGTGGCCTTTGCCATGCTGATCCCGCTGCTGATCCTGACCTTTTCCATGGCCGGGCGGCTGAAGCCTAGAGGTTGAAGACCCGTGCCGCCTTGAACTGGCCGAATTCTACATGGCCGGTGGCGAGCACCTTGCCCTTGAAACTGACCCAGCATTCATCGAGCGAGACGGGTGCGTTGGCGCCGCTGAGGAGCACCGGATTGCCATGGCTCACCGCCTTGGCCTGAGCCGCGTCGAGACGGATTTCCTCGATCCCGGAGAGGCCTGCCGAGACCGGCTTGATGAGGGCGTCGCGCGCCGCGCCCATTTCGGCCGCCTCCAGCGCTTCGAGCGTGACCGCATCGGCATCGGTGAAGGGCCCGACGGCAGCGCGATGGAGCTTGGTGACGTGGCCGACAGTGCCCAGTGCCTCGGCAATGTCGCGGGCCAGGGCGCGCACATAGGTGCCCTTGCCGCAGGTGACTTCGAGCACGCTTTCCTCGATCCCATGCGAAACAAGGGCAATGGCGTCGATGTCGATCGGGCGGGCGGCCAGTTCGACTGTCTCGCCAGCGCGGGCCAGGTCATAGGCGCGCTCGCCATCGACCTTGATGGCCGAAAATGCCGGGGGGCGCTGCAGGATCGTGCCGGTAAAGCGCGGCAGCACGGCCTCAAGCGCAGCGCTGTCGGGACGGATATCGGAGGTGGCGATGACCTCGCCTTCGGTGTCGTCGGTGCTCGTGGCCTGGCCCCAGCCGATGGTGAAGCGATAGACCTTGGTCCCCTCCTGCACCTGCGGCACCGCCTTGGTGGCTTCTCCCAATGCAATGGGCAGGATGCCGGTGGCGAGCGGGTCGAGCGTGCCGGCATGGCCCGCCTTGGCCGCATTCATGAGCCAGCGCACCTTGCCCACCGCCTGGGTGGAGGTGATGTCATATGGCTTGTTGAGCACGATCCATCCGGAGATGGCGCGCTTGTTCGATCGCGGTTTGCTCAAGGTCAGTCTTCGCTCGTGTCGTCGGTATCGTCGTCGAGATCGCGCCGCACGCGGTCCGAGCGCAGCAGTGCGTCGATCCGGCCGGCTTCCTCGAACGTGTCGTCCACGAAGAAGCGGATTTCGGGGGCGAATTTGAGGTCGATCAGCGGCGCCACACGGCCCCGGATGAACTTGCGGTGCCGGTTGAGCGCCGCCACGATCTCGTCGGCATGGGTCCCACCGAGTGGCATCACATAGGCATTGGCGATCTTGAGATCGGGTGTCATGCGCACTTCGGGCACGGTCACGACCGCGCCGGCAAGGGCTTCGTCCTCGATGTCACCGCGGGCAAACAGCGCCGCCAGGGCATGGCGCACCAGTTCCCCGACGCGCAGCATGCGCTGGCTCGGGCCAGCGGGCTTGTGGTCTTTTTTCATGGGGAAGCGGATTAGGCCCTCGCGGGTCCGCCGTCAATCCGCAGTGGTGAGGCTGACCTCGGACTTGAGGCGCGCCATATAGGCTTCCACCACTTCGGCCGCTACCGGCCAACTGGCTGGATCGGTCGCGTCAAAGGCCTCGCCACGCCATTCCTGGTAGACCATGCCCACGCCCTTGGGCGACTTGTAAAAGCCCATCACCATAACTTCGCCCTGGCCCTCAAAGGCGGTAAAGCCATCCATGTAGGCGCCGCACACATAGCCAACGGGCGGCAGGATATCTTCCTGGTCCGGTTCGAGCTGGAACAGCGCCACCGTCTCCGGATTGCAGGACTGGGCATAGACGTTGATGACGACCGAACGGAAATCGGCCAGCGACATGCTCTGCTGGTTGGAGACGCGGGCGCCGTAGAGCGTGGTCCAGAAGGCCTCACCTTCCCCGCGCTTGTAGATCTCCAGATGCGCCTGGCCACGTTCTTCAAGGAAGCGGGTGGATATCTGCTCGGCCAGTTCAGCCTCACTGGCTGTTTCCGAGGCCCAGTCCGGCACCGGCAGCGTCAGCTTCTGGCCCAGGGTTTCGAGCACAAGATGCCCGTCCGCGCGGGTGAAGGGCAGGGCTCCGCCCGCCTGCGCCAGGGCGGGAGAGGTCGCTATCGCCGTTACGGCCAAGAGGGCCAGCACCAACTTGTTCATGGTCACGGGGCTCTCCTGACACCGGGCAGCAAAACTCGCGCTGTGGCGCCACCCCCAAGCCGCGGCCACCGGCTGACGATTAGGGGGCAGGACGAAGGTGTGCAAGAGCGCTGCAGAAGGCGACGCCATATCGCGGTGATGATGGGGGATTGGTGCAACACTGACCCTGTCGTGTGGTCCTAGCCCCGCGCGCTGCGCGGTAGCGGACTGTCGGGCAGCAGCCGGTGCGGCGGCTGGTGGCCATCCATGAACACCCGGATATTGACGATCACTGCCTCGCCCATCTCGACGCGCGCCTCCAGCGTGGCCGAGGCCATGTGCGCGGTCAGCACGACGCGATTGGCTTCCGCCAGGGCGAGCAGGCGCGGATTGATGCCATTGCGGTTTTCGAACACATCGAGCGCCGCGCCGGCCAGCGGACCGCTTTCCAGCCGCTCGATCAGCGCTGCTTCATCGAGCAGTTCGGGGCGGCTGACATTGACCACATAGGCGCCCGGCCGCATCGCATCGAGGCGCGCCGCCGAGAGGATATGGTGCGTATCGCGCGTCAGCGGAGTGTGCAGCGAGACGATGTCGACTTCCGCCAGCATGGCGTCCAGGCTGTCCCAGTAATGCGCGTCGAGCGGCGTCTCGATGGCGGGCGGCCGGCGGTTGCGCGAGAAATAGTGGATGGTCAGACCAAAGGCCCGGGCGCGCTGCGCCACAGCCGTACCGATGCGGCCCATGCCGACGATCCCCAGCGCCTTGCCACGCAGCCGGTGCCCCAGCATCGAGGTCGGCGACCAGCCAGCCCAAGCCCGGTCGCGCAGCAGCATCTGCGTGCCTTCGACGAGCCGCCGAGGCAGGGCAAGCATCAGCGCCGTGGCCATGTCGGCCGTGTCCTCGGTCAACACCGAAGGGGTGTTGGTGACAGTCAGGCCCGCCGCCCAGGCCGCTTCCAGGTCGATATTGTCCACGCCATTGCCGAACTGGGCGATGAGCCGCACGCTGGGGGGCAGGCGAGCGATGAGGTCAGCGTCAATGCGGTCGGTGATGGTTGAAACCAGCACATCCTTGCCTTCAAGGCCGACCAGAATGTCCTGGCTGGTCAAAGCGACGTCGGCCTCGTTGACATCAGTGTCGAACAGGGTTGCCATGCGCGCTTCGATGCTCGCCGGCAGGCGCCTGGTGACCAGAATCTGAGGTTTCTGCGGTGTCATGCGTACCGAAAACAAGGCCGGGCCAGCCCGGCGCATCTGCCGCCTTCAGCGACCATTAAGGATCATGGGCTAGTGATAGGGCAAATCCAACCCGTCTGCAAAGTGATGTTATTCTTGCCTGTCCTTGCGGACCGTATTCGCTTCTTTCTTCTGGTTTTCACCGCGCTTTGTGCCGGCCTTCTGGCCCTGCCACAGGCCCTGGGTCAGGACAATCCCAGCGGCCTCAAGCTGCCGCGATTCGTCACCACGCGCTCCCACCCGATCAATGTCCGCGTCGGACCCGGTACGCGCTACGCCATTGCCTGGAACTACACCATTTCGGGCGTACCGGTGGAGATTATCCAGGAATTCGACACCTGGCGGAAAATCCGCGATGTCGAGGGCGACGAGGGCTGGGTGCATCAAAGCCTGCTTTCGGGCAACCGCGCGGGCTATGCGACGCCGCTTCTCGCCAATGGCGAAGTCAGCATGCATGTGGACAAGTCCGCAGAGGCGGCCGTACGCGCCCGCCTCGCGCCGGGCGTGCGGGTGTCGATCAGCGCATGCGACGGTGCCTGGTGCAATGTGTCGGCCAGCCAGCCGGGCGAGCGGCAGAATTTTGCCGGGTGGGTGCGGCAGGAAGAACTTTGGGGCGTCTATGCGGACGAAGAGTTCGACTGAGCCGGTCCTCGCTCAGCCTGTCGCCGCCAGGTCCGCGATAGCATCGAGCCGCTGCCGTTCGCGGCGTGTTGCATCGTCCTGCTTGGGGCAGGAGGCACAATAGGTGTCGGGAAAGGCCAGATAGTCGAGGCAACACCCCTTGCGGGCAATGATGGCCACTTGCCGACCGTCATGCAGTTCCAGCGTCTCAAGCGCGCCGTGTCCGCCAAGGCCCATGGTGTCGAGCCAGAGGCCGCAGAGCCGATGCTGCTCGCCCACGGTCAGGTTGGGCTGGAAATGCTTCAAGCGCACCATTAGCCCCAGCATGCGGTCGGTCAGCAGGCGCAGGGCCGGCACGCGCTTGAGCTTGGTCACGGCGTTGATCTCGGCCAGAACCGCATCGGCCATGGTCCGCAGATCCTTGCCCGCACGGGCGATGAGCGTTTCGACATCTCCCTCCAACATCGGGCCGGGCCTGAGGCGATAGCCGTCGATGTCGAGATTCTGCCTGGTCTGCGACAGCGTGGTGACCGCCGGCAGTGCCCCAAAAAGGTGCACGGCGATGACCGCGAGATAGGCCGGCTGCCACATCAGGTTGGTCCAGAGCCGCACGGCATAGAAGGGTTGCCCGGCTTGCGGATAGCTCGCTTCGAGGCGGCCATAGAGCGTTCTCAGAAATTCCGAATTGTCCTGGCCCAGCGTGTACCAGCCGGGTAGGTGGCCGCCGGGCGCCCCCTTGAGAAAACCCGTCGCCGAGGCGCCAAGGGCGATGAACCGCGTCAGGGCGGCATCGTCGGCGCTGGGGGCAAAGAGGTAGTTTCTGGCGCTCAAGGGGTGGCTCGCTGAAGGCTAATTCCCTCCTATCCCGTTCAACCGGATAAATAAAGTCATCTTTTGTCGACCCTTATGATCTTCGCAGCGCTGATCCTGGGTCGACGGTGAGAAAAAATCGCTGGCTGTCAGTGGCTTGGTTTCGGTGCGCGGGAATGCATAGGGACCAGCGTCATTGCCCATGCTGAAATATACCGCCGATTACTATGGGATTTCTCCCAATAGTAAGTAGTCATACTAGAAATATTCGTTAATTGTCCGGAAACATCTGAGGTTCACGCTCGAATTGCTGGAGCTATTTGTTAGCTTGGAGATGTCTGGCTATGCGGCATTTCTATCTCGTGGAAGACCGGGGCGGGGCGGCCGCAATAGAATTTGCAATACTCACCCCCGTTTACTTACTTCTTATGACAGGCATGCTGGCCTATGGCATTTATTTCGGCGCTGCTCACTCGGTGCAGCAGCTTGCCGCGGATGCCGCCCGGACAGCGATTGCCGGCCTGCATACCAGCGAGCGAAACAGTCTGGTCAAAGCCTATCTGGACAATAACGCCGCTGCCTACATGCTCATCGATCCGAGCCTGCTGACCTTCAGCATTGGCGACAGCCCTTCGGACCCCAACCAGTATCGGGTTGAGCTCACCTACGACGCCAGCCAGCTCCCGATCTGGAATCTCTATCCGCCGCTACCGCTGCCCAGCAAGCAGATCAAATATGGGGCGACGATCCGGCGGGGCGGCATATGAGCTGGTCCTGGCCGGAATTTCGCCGCGATGAGCGCGGCAATATGACAATCCTGTTCGCCCTTGGCTTTACAGTTTCCGCCCTGGTGTCGGCAGTGGCGGTCGATGCAGCCGCGCTCTATCACGAGCGCCGGCTGCTTCAGGCGGGGGTGGACCTCGCGGCAATTTCGGCAGCGTCCGATCCGTCGCGCGCTGCCGAGATCGCCCAGTCTGTGCTGGTTGGGGCGCGGCTCCTTGCCCCAGCCAGCACCGATGGGCTGACGGTAACCACCGGCCGCTACGATCCCACGATTGCCGATATTGCCGGCCGCTTCATGCCGGGCCAGACCCCCGCCAATGCCGTATCGGTACAACTCGAACGCCGGGGGACGCTGCATTTTGCCGGCCATTTTGCGCCCGTGCCGGTGATCGGCGCAGGCGGGGTCGCTGCCGTCACCCCGGAGGTCTCCTTCTCGCTGGGCTCGCGCCTTGCCAGCCTTAACGGGGGCATCGCCAATGCGGTCCTCTCCGATCTCCTGGGCACGACCATCTCCCTCTCGGTCGCCGACTACACGGCCCTCGCATCGGCGCGGATCAATGCCCTGGACTTCCTCGACGCCCTGGGCCAGCAACTGGTGGTAACCACCGGCACCTATGATGACCTGCTGGCGCTGGAGGCCGATGCGGGCCAGATTGCTGCGGCCCTTGTCGACCTCACCTCGGGACCGGCGCGCACCGCCCTGCAGGCCATTGTCGGGGGCGGCGCCGGGCATGCCGTTCCTCTGTCCGACTTCCTCTCCCTGGGCCGGCTGGGCGGACTGCAACTGGGCAGCGGCGGGGTGGTGGACCTGTCCCTGTCCGCGCTCGAAATCATTACCGCCGCGGCGGCCCTGGCCGATGGCGACCGGCAGGTCTCGATCAATCTGGGAGCTGGGGTACCGGGTCTGGTATCGCTGGGGCTCGATCTTTCCATCGGCGAGCCCATGCAGGGTAGCGGCTGGTTTGCGATCGGGCCAGCCGGCTCCATTGTCCGCACGGCGCAATTGCGTCTGCGTCTCAGGGCCCAGTTGCTCGGCGGCCCGGTCCTGCTGGGCGCCGGGGTCACACTTCCAATCTGGCTCGACATGGCCCATGCCGAAGCGAAGGTGGTCTCGGCCACCTGTCCGTCACCGTCTGCGCCTCATGGCAGCGCGACGATCGCCGTTCTTCCCGGTCTGGCCGAACTGGGCGTCGGGGACTGGACCAACCCAGCCTTCCACGATTTCGGCGCGACCCCGCCGCAGTCGCCGGTCCGGCTGGTCGACGCGCTGCTGTTGCGGATCGCCGGCACGGCGCATGCCGAAATCGCCCAGACCACGCCGGTCATGCTCGATTTCTCCTCTGCCGAGATCGCGGGGGGAGTGCCCAAGACCGCAGAGACGGAGACCCTGGTTTCCTCAATAATGGGGACGCTGCTGGGCGATCTGGATCTCACCGTCAACGTCCTGGGCATCGGGCTCAACTCTCCCGCGGTCATCGCCCAGGCGCTGCGCGACCTGCTCGCCCCGCTCGCGCTCACGCTCGACCTTGCCATTGCCGGCACGCTTGGTGCGCTGGGCCTGGGTGTCGGGGAGGCGGATGTGCGGGTCTATGGCGTGCGCTGCGACCAAGCCGTGCTGGTGGGCTGAGGCGGCGCCGAAAAAGCTCCGACAAATGTGTCTGGGCCCCTTTCGACTCCCAGGCAGGACGGATAACCTGACGCACGTACATCTGGGAGGATCGCGCCAATGAGCGGCAAGCGCCTCGGTATCGGCTTTATCGGTACCGGCAATATTTCGTCGGCCTATCTCAAGGCTATCCTGGGCAAGGACGATATGCCCGGTTTCGGCGTCCTCGACGTCAAGGGCCTGGCCGACATGAAGACCGAGGCGGCCAGTGCAAGGGCGGCCGAGTTCGGGCTCAGGGCCATGAGCGTTGACGCGCTGCTGGCCGATCCCGAGATCGACCTCGTGGTCAATCTCACCATTCCACGCGCCCATGTCGAGGTTGGTCTCAAATGCCTCGCCGCCGGCAAGCATGTCTATTCCGAAAAACCGCTGGGCATCACCTTCGCCGAAGGCCGGAAACTGCTCGACGCCGCCAATGCCGCCGGTCTCCGGATCGGCTCGGCGCCCGATACGTTCTTGGGTGGGGCGCATCAGCAGGCCCGCGCCGTGGTCGACAGCGGTGTGCTGGGCCAACTGGTCGGCGGCACCGCCTTCATGCAGTGCCCCGGCCACGAAAGCTGGCACCCCGATCCGGCTTTCTACTATGACCTGGGCGGGGGTCCCATGCTCGACATGGGCCCCTATTACATCACCGACCTGGTCAATCTCTTGGGGCCGGTGGCCCGGGTCTCAGCCATGTCCTCGCGGCTCCGGACCGAGCGCACCATCACCTCCGAGCCCAAGAAGGGCCAGGTCATGCCTGTGCATATCGACACCCATGTCACGGGGTCCATGGGCTTTGCCAATGGCGCGGTGGTCCAGATCGCCATGAGCTTCGACGTCGCCGCGCACAAGCACGTGCCCCTCGAACTTTATGGCACCGAGCAGACCCTGATCGTGCCCGACCCCAATTTCTTCGGCGGCGAGGTCGAGCTGCGCAAGCGCGGTCGCGACGAGGAGTGGACCAAGGTCAAGGTCGAGGCGCCCTATGCCGACGGCAATTACCGCTCGCTCGGCGTGGCCGACATGGCGGCCGGCATTCTCGAAAAGCGCCCGCACCGGGCCAATGGCGATCTTGCCCTGCATGTCCTCGAAGTCATGGAGGCCTTCGAGCACGCCGCACGCGAGGGCCGCACGATCGACATCAAGACCCCGGTCACGCGTCCGGCGCCGCTGTCGGAAAGCCTCAAGGATGGCCGATTGGGCTGATCGGGCAATCCGTGTTTGGGAAGCGTTGTCCTCGGGCCAGTCTCGAGGACACTCGCCTTTGCGATGATGCTGTGCACGGGGTTGGCCGCCCGCCTCAATGGAATATGCCGACGGCCAATTCGGCCCAGATCAGCAGAAGTGCCAGAATGATCGCCCCGGCGGCCAGCCAGCGCCGCGATGGCGTACGCAGCACGCGAATGACCAATTCGAGCGCAACGCCCGTACCGCCCAGCAGCAAAGCGGCCATGACGAAGTCGCCAAAACCCCAATTGACGCCATCGGTCACTTGCATGGCGAGGAGGGGGATGACCAGCGCCAGGCCGGCCAGCCCCCACAAGCCGATGCGCCATCTCGATGCGTGTTCCATGAACCGCTCCGCCGTGGTGGAGATCCAGTCTAACGCGAACCGCCAGCCCCCGCGAGCCCCGATGTCGTGTCAGGCTGGTGACAAAGCCGTCGTGCTTGACCATAGTGTGCCCGGTTTCAATAGCGGCGGGGTGGCTGATGCCCGAAAAGGTCAATCTCAAAGCCTATTTCGAGCGAATCGGCTTTGCCGGTTCCATTGCCCCGACATTGGCGACGCTGGACCTGCTGCATGCCCTGCATCCAGCCGCCATCCCGTTCGAAAATCTCTCGCCCCTGATGGGTGATCCAGTTCCGCTCGATCAGCCGAGCCTCGAAAAGAAGCTGCTCGCCGACAGGCGAGGGGGCTATTGCTTCGAACACAATCTGTTGTTCATGCGCGTACTCCAGGACCTCGATTTCGTCGTGCGTCCGCTGCTTGCGCGGGTGGTCTGGACCAACCCGGAAGGCGCCCAACAGCCTCCCAGCCACCTCTTGCTGCTGGTCGAGGTCAATGGCCAAAACCACATTGCCGATGTCGGTTTCGGGGGGCTGACCCTGACGACGCCGCTTCGCCTCCGGGCCGATACCGAGCAGGCGACACCGCACGAAACCTTCCGCCTCACGGGCGGTGAGCCGGATTGGACGCTTGAGGTCAAGCTCGGCGAGGACTGGAAACCGGTCTATGTCTTCAACCTCGACCCGGTCAGCGAGGACGACATTGCCCCGATCAACGACCGCATCGCCACCGACCCGGAATCACCCTTCACGCATGAATTGCGCGTCGCGCTTGCCCCCAGCGGCAAGCGGCTCAAGCTGCACAATACCAGCCTCACCATCCAGCCGATCGAAGGTGAGGCGGAAAAGCGCAGCATCGGGTCGATGGAAGAACTGCGCACCGTCCTGACCGCCGAGTTCGGTCTGGTCCTGCCCAGTGACGACCGGCTTGAGCCGGCGCTGGAACGCTTGCTGCCGATGCCTCCGGACCTACCCGACCAGGCTCCAGTGTGACCCATGCCGCCCGTTCCTGTTCCGCCGGACAAGATCTGCGAATTCGCCAGCTTTGACGCCTTCTATGCCTGGTTGGCCACCAATCACGCCAGCGCCGACGAGGTGTGGATCCGCATTTTCAAGAAGGGTGCCGGCAAACCGACCATCACACCGGCGGAAGCCATCGACGCCGTGCTCTGCTGGGGCTGGATCGACGCCATAAGGAAGAGCTGGGACGAGGAATCCTATGTCCAGCGCTATTGCCCGCGCCGCCCCAAATCGGTGTGGAGCCAGGTCAATCGTGACAATGTCGGCCGCCTCGTCGAACAGGGCCTGATGACCGAGCATGGCCTTGTCCATGTCGCGGCCGCCAAGGCCGACGGGCGCTGGGATGCCGCCTACAAGACCACGCAGGAGGCGCCCGCCGACCTCCTGGCCGCCATTGCTGCCGACCCGGCTGCACAAAGGGCCTATGAAGGGCTTTCGGCGCAGAACCGCTTTGCCCTGACTTTCCGCACCATCTCGCTCAAGACCGAGGCGGGGCGGAAGAAGAGGATCGGCGAATTCGTGGCCATGCTGGCCCGCGGCGAGACCGTCTATCCGCAAAAGGCCAAACCATGACCGGAGACGTGGGCCAGGTCTGGGGCGTCTTCCTGCGCGGCATCAATCTGGGCAAGCGCCAGATGAAAATGGCCGAGCTCAAGACCTGCCTCGAGGCGGCCGGGTTCACGGATGTGAAAACCGTGCTGGCCAGCGGCAATGTCCGCCTGTCCGCTGAGGGCACAGAAACGGGGATCAAGACTCGAATCGAAAAGGCCATTGCGGATCAGTTCAGCTTCGATGTCGGCGTGGTGCTGCGCTCGGGGCAGGAACTGGCAGCCATGCTCGCTGGGCACCCCTTCGCTGCCCTGGACCCCAAGGCCGATCTCACCCGGCACGTGCTGATGTTCGACCAGAACCTGCCCGAGGGCATCGCCATCGAGAGCCTCCCGAAGGATACCGAAATCCTCCGGATCGATCGCCGCGACATCTATATTGCCGCCTATAAGCAGCCCAACGGGCGCTATACCGAGCATGTGGAAGAGGTCCTGAAGCCGCTTTACCAAAGGCTCGGCAAGGGCAATCTCGACACCATGCGCAACTGGAACACGATCGAGAAGATTCTCAAATGATCACCGTCTTCGGCTCCACCAATCTCGACCAGATCGGCACCGTCTCTCGCCTGCCCAAGCCGGGGGAGACCGTCGCGGGCGGCACGTTTTCCATGGCGCCGGGCGGCAAGGGCGCCAACCAGGCGTTGGCCGCACGCCGGGCAGGGGCCGAAGTGCGGCACGTCTCGGCGGCAGGCGATGATGCCTTTGCCGATCTGGCGCTGGACCTCCTCAAACAAGGTGGCGTTGACCTCTCGCAAATGCGCCGGGCCGAAGCGGCGACCGGCATCGCCATGATCTTCGTCGACGCCGCTGGGGAGAATGTCATCGCCATCCTGCCCGGCGCCAATGGCACGGTGAGCCCCGAGGACGCGACACGCGGGCTGGCCGATCTCAAGGCCGGCGACACCGTACTGGTGCAGCAGGAAGTGCCGCAGGCGGCCACGCGCAAGGCATTGGAGATCGCCCGTGAGAAGGGCGCGCGTTCCATTCTCAATACGGCGCCCTTCCTTCCCGACACGGCCAAACTGGCGCCGCTGGCCGATATTGTCGTGGCCAATGAAACCGAGTTCTCCCTGCTCACCGGCCGGCCCATAGACCAGCTCGACGCGGCCATGCAGGATTGGGTGAACCAGACCGGTCGCACCATCGTCGTGACCCTGGGGCCCGACGGCGCGCGCGCCCGCACGCCCGCTGGCCCGATCTCGGTCCCCGCCCACAAGGTCAAGCCGGTGGATACGGTCGGCGCGGGAGATACGTTCTGCGGCTATCTCGCCGCCGGGCTCGATGCCGGCCACAGTCTCGAAATGGCACTCCGGCGGGCCGCCATTGCCGGAAGCCTCGCCTGCCTCAAGCCCGGCGCGCAGCCGGCCATCCCCCTGAAGGCCGATGTGGACGCCATTGCCCGATGACATGGTCGACCTGAAGTTCTAGTCTCCTCCGGCGTTTCGGATCTGGAGGAGACCGCCATGCCGATCTTTCTCGCCACGCTTCTGATGAAGGGCGAAAACGTCGCCCGCTTCCGTGCCCTGCCCAAGGCGGAGCAGGATGCGATTGATGCCAAGGGCCTGCCCGAGTGGGAGGCATGGGAGAAACGCCATGCCGCGTCGATCCTCAACAAGGGTGGCATGGTGGGCAAGACGACCCGCATCTCCTACGACGGCACCATCGCGCCGGCCGTCAACGACTTCTGTGGCTATGTGATCGTCGAGGCGGAGACGGCCGAGGCGGCCGCCGCGCTCTTTGCCGACCATCCGCACATCACGACTTTTCCTGGGGATGCGGTGGAAATCATGCCTTTTGTGGCTGGGCCCGATCTTTAGGAGACGCTGTCTTCCTGCGGGTAGAAGGCCCGCAATTCTGCCGCCAGCACATCGACCAGTGCCGTAACCCGGCGCGGCACCAGGCCCCGCGAGGGCTGAACGGTGTGGATGGGCATGGTCGGCAGGCGCCAGTCCGGAAACAGCCGCACGAGCCGCCCATTCCTGAGATCATCGGCCACCAGGTCGATGGGCAGGTAGGTGACGCCGGCGCCGTCCACGGCCAGCATGCGCTGCGCCTCGTCATAGTCGATTTCGATGCCGCCCCCGACGGTCACGACAATCTCCCTGCCTTCCCGGTCGATGAAGGGCCAGCGGTTGCGCGGCACGAGATTGAGATTGAGCACGCAGCGCGCTGCGGCCAACTGCGAGGGATGGGTGAACTTGCCATGCCGCCTGATGAAGTCGGGCGCGGCGCAGCAAGCGAAACTATAGGTGCCGACCCGCCGCGCCACGAGGCCGGAACTGGGCAGGGTGCCAACGCGGATGGCCAGGTCAAAGCCCTCGCCCACCAGATCGACGCGGCGGTTGCTGAGGCTGACTTCGAAGATCACGCCGGGATGCTGGGCCCCGAACCGCGCCAGGATCGGCGGCAGCCGCGTGACGCCGATCATGGTGGGGGCAGTCAGGCGAATGCGACCGGTCAAGGTCGCGCCGCTCGTGCTTTCTTCGAGGGCCTCCACCGCTTCGAGCACGGTATTGGCGCGCTGGAGAAACTGGCGGCCCTGCTCGGTCAGGTGCTGGCTGCGGGTCGTTCGCTCGATCAGCTTGAGGCCGTGCCGCTGCTCCAGGGCCTGGATGCGTCGTCCGACCATAGCGGGCGACAGGTTGAGCTGCCGCGCGGCCTTGGCGAAGCTGCCTAGCCGTGCCGCCACAACAAAGGTCTGCAAGGCGTCCAGATCTGTCATTCGATACAAATATGCAATTTATATCCGACAATCCATGCAATTCACGCAACGACATCGGGGGAGCATATGAGGGTCACCGCAACCGACACATCGGGAGACTTTCATGACCACCACCGCAATCATCGGCCTGGGCAATATGGGCAAGGGCCTGGCCAAGCGCCTCGCCGGCAAGACCGATCTGGTCCTTGCCAGCCGTGACCGCGATGCCGCCACCGCCTTTGCCGCCACCCTGCCGGCCGGCGTCACCGTGCTCGACCAGGCCGCCGCCATCGCGCGGGCCGACATTGTTATCGTGGCCCTGCCCTTTGCTGCCGCGCTGGATTTCGTGCGCAGCGCCGACCTCTCGGGCAAGGTCGTGGTGGACATTACCAATCCGCTCAAGGCTGATTTCTCGGGCCTCAGCATCGGCCACACCACGTCGGCTGCAGAAGAGCTGCAGGCCGCGGCACCCGGCGCCCATGTGGTCAAGGCCTACAACACCATCTTCTCCTCGCTGCTCGATCTGCCGACTGACCAGACGGCCGCCGTCCCGGTCTTCCTTGCCGGCAATGACGAAACCGCCGTCGCCGCCGTTGCCGACCTGGTCGCCAAATCTGGCTTTGCGGTGGAAAAAACCGGTGCTCTCGACGCCGCCCGCCTGATCGAACCGGTCGGCATGCTCAATATCCGGCTCGGCTTCCATCTGGGTCGCGGCGGTGCCATCGCGCCGGCATGGATATCGCTGGCCGCTTGAGCGAGTCTCTGCCACGATTTGAGGCGGGTCTTTGGCCCGCCTTTTTCTATGCGCCCACCGCACCCGGGGCACTCACTCCGGCATGCGGTTTACCGCTCCCATCGTGCCGCGCTGTCGGACCGAAGCCCGCCACAGCCTCTTGCGTGCATCCGCCTGCTCGAGGTGCCGATACTTGCCGCCGGAAAATTTGGGCCAATCCAGAGCCATCCCGGCGCGAACCATTTCGGCAGCCAGATCGCGGCCGTCGGGCAGGAAGCATTCCGCAACCAGCCGGTCATAGGACAGTTCCGGCTTGAGCCGGGCCGTTACCACCTGTCCCTTGCAGAGCTTGACCAGCGCCCATTTCGCTTGCTGGCCATAGGGATGGTCAAGTTCTGGCGCATCGATCCCGGCAATCCGGATGCTGACCTTGTCGATGATGATCGTGTCACCATCGACCACCCAGCATGGGCCACGGAGCAATTTTTCGACCGGCAGGCTGACCGTCTGCGTCGTCTGCACCACGACGACGCGCATTTCCCGGGGCTTGGGCGGATGATCCGGAATTCCCCGCCACAGCTCAACGGGCGGCCGCGGTCGGCGTGCCGAAAACAGCCGTATCAGTATGCGAATGAGACCCATGCACGCCCCCAAGGTGCAAGTCAGCCGCCCGAGCACACTCGGCAGCCTCACCAGTAAGTCGCAAATCCTCCGAAAAATGAAGTGCGCATGCCGCCCTCGCTTAATGAAAAGCCCGATCAGAAACAAAAAAGCGGGCCTTTCGACCCGCCTTCTTCATTTCCAAGAATCCTGCCGCCTTACTTGGGCGCGAGGACCATGACCATCTGCCGGCCTTCGGAACGGGGCTGGCTTTCCACCTTGGCAATGGATTCCGTCTGGTCCTTGACCTTGATCAGCAACTGCATGCCCAGATCCTGGTGGGCCATTTCGCGGCCGCGGAAGCGCATGGTGACCTTAACCCGATCGCCCTCGCCGAGGAAACGTTGCACCGCCTTCATCTTGGTCTCGTAGTCATGCGTGTCGATGTTCGGACGCATCTGCACTTCCTTGACCTCGATCACCTTCTGCTTCTTGCGCGCCTCGGCAGCCTTTTTCTGGGCGGCATATTTGTAGCGCCCCAGATCGAGCATCTTGGCGACCGGCGGATTGGAGTTGGCAGCGATCAGGACGAGGTCAAGCCCTTGTTCCTGCGCTTCGGCCAGTGCGTCGCGCGTACGCACGACACCGCGGTTCTCGCCTTCTGCATCGATAAGCTGAACGTCGGGGCTGGTGATATCCTCGTTGGCAAGCGGCCCATCTTTCTGGGGCGCAACGGGTCTCATGGGACGGCGAATGGCAAGCTTTCCTTGTGCTATTGATGCCAGGGGGTGAATTGCGCCCTAAAATCGTGGTAGCGGCAGCTAAAGTCAACTGGCGGGCCGAGGGATTTTGCCGCTGTTGCAAGCGGGGTACGCCTCACCATTGCCTTTGAAAGTCTCGGATAATCCTATGAGTTCCATCTTGTCCTCCCGCATCATCGTTGGCCAGGGCGAAGAGGCGCGCAGCATCGCCATGGAACAGCGCCCCGGCCGGGCACCGGGCCTGTTCTGGCTCAATGGCTTTCGCTCGGTGATGAGCGGCGCCAAGGCGATAAGTCTTGATGCCCTGGGTGCGGAACGAGGCCTCGAAGTCACCCGCTTCGACTATTCCGGCCATGGCCTGTCGGGCGGCGATTTCGACCTGGGCACGATCAGCCGCTGGCTCGAAGAGGCCGAGGCGGTCTTCGCCCACACCCATGGTCCGCAGATCGTCTGCGGCTCATCCATGGGCGGCTGGCTGGCGCTATTGCTGGCACGACGGCAATTGCGCAAGGGCCAGAACCTCAAGGGTCTCGTCCTCATCGCCCCGGCCACCGATGCCACCGAGCGCATTGCCGCGCGGATGAGCGAGGCACAACGACGGGATCTCGATGAGAAGGGCTATTACGAGCGGGTCAGCGCCTATGGCGACGGCATGTACCGCTATACGCGGCGCCTCATTGAGGATGGCGCCCAGCATCTGCTCTTCGGCTCAGTCATCGAAACCGGCTGCCCAGTGCATATCCTGCAGGGCGGGCAGGACCCTGACGTGCCGCCTGAGCACGCCCAACGCCTCCTCACCCATATCCTGCACGATCCGGTGACCTACACCCTCATCCCGGACGGCGATCACAGGCTCAGCCGCGAAGAGGATCTCCAGCGGCTGCGCGAGACAGTCTTGAGAATAGTGGAGGGATAGCGCTCCGGCGGCAGTCAGGCCGTCTTGGGGGCCGCCGCGCCGAACTCCTGTGCCAGCATCTGCATGAGCTGCGCATTTGGGCAGAAGGCATCTGCATGCGCGACCGCGGTGCCGGCATTGAGCTCCACCTCGCAGCGCTGCTTGTGGTCGCAGCGGCTGCACATCGAGCTGACCTCCCGCAAGGAGGCAGGGCTCCGTGCCGCGACGTCGCCCCGATCGAAGCCATGGGCAGCCATCATGCGCGCCGAGAGAGCAGGAGCGCTCTCCCCCCGCGCAATGATCTCGGCCAGCTCATCGACGCCCATGCCGATATCGGCCGCCAGGCGCTCAATGTCGAACGCTTCGGCGTTCCTTAGAAAAGCACGATCCTGCTGCACCCAGCGGTGCCTGCGCCAACCCTCGATCAACCTCGCAAGAATATTTCCGTGATGCTGTGACTCACCCATTTCGCCCTCCTGCGCTTGGTCAAGGAAGGCACGAGGGGCGGGCATTCTGCCTTGATTTGGATCAAGTCCGCGGGTGCAACGTGGTCGCCTGAGGGATCGAGGCCAAGATGAACCGGCGTCACCGCGTCGTCAGCTTGCTCTTCTGCTGTCCGTCAGGCCCGAAATTGCCGGGGTCAAGCCAGCGCTCATATTCGGCGCGCAGGGCCGGCCATTCGGCATCGATCATCGAGAACCAAGCCGTGTCCCGGCTTTCGCCCTTGATGATCATGTCCTGCCGGAAGATGCCTTCGAAGGTGAAGCCGAAACGGGTCGCGGCGGCCTTGGAGGGCTCGTTGGCATTGTTGCACTTCCATTCGAAGCGTCGATAGCCCAGGTCATCGAAGGCATGGCGCGCGAAGAGATACAGCGCCTCGGTGGCCATGCGCGAGCGCGCCATGGGCAGGCCCCAATAGACGCCGCCGATTTCGATCGAGCCATGCTCGGGGCGAATGCGCATCCAGCCCTGCTGGCCAACGGCCTTGCCGCTGGCCTTGTCGACCACAGCCACATAGCGGGTATCGCTGGTCCAGTCGTTGGACGCGATCCGTGCTTCCATCTCGGCGAGATCGCTGGGGGCATGGCTGAACAGCCAGCGATAGCGTTCGGCGCCACCCTCCATGGTGGAGACGGCAAAGAGATCGGCGGCGTGCTTTGCCGCGAGGGGCTCGAGGCGCACATACCGGCCCTCAAGCACGACGGGTTCCGGGGCAGACTTGGCGGGCTGGAGTGTCATTGTTCGCTTTCGAGAATCTGGGCGAGGCCGGCGCGATAGGTCGGATAGAGCAGCTCGATCCCAAGCGCCGCCTTGATGGCCCGGTTCGAGACGCGCTTGTTGTCCCGGTAAAAACTGCGCTGCATCGGAGTCATCTCCGCCGTCTCATAGGGCAGGTCGGGGGGTACGGGCAGGTCGATCATTCTCGCCGCATGCGCGATGACATCCTGTGGCGGCGCCGGCTCATCGTCGGCGAGGTTGAAGGTGCCATCCAGCCGTGCTTCGGCCGCCAGGGCCGTTACTCGCGCAATGTCGGCGACATGGATGCGGTTGAACACCTGGCCCGGCTTGATCACCCGGCGCGCGTTGCCCTCGCGCAGCTTGTCGAAGGTGGAGCGTCCGGGCCCATAGATTCCAGCCAGCCGCAATATGGTCAGCGGCAGGCCGCGCTCGGCCGCGAAATCGCGCCATTGCTGTTCGGCCGAGACGCGCCAGTCCGACCGCATGTTGCGCGGCACCAGCGGCGCGGTCTCGTCGATCCAGTCGCCGCCGAAATCGCCATAGACCCCGACGGTCGAGTAGTAGCAGAGCCATTCGAGGTCCGGCGCCCGCATCAGGTCATCCCGGAAGCGCCGCAGCACGGGATCGCCATTTTCATCGGGCGCGATGGACTGGATCACATGCGTTGCCGACTTGAGCGCCGCGGTGACATCGCGCCCGGGCTCGGTGCCGTCAAACAGCACCGCCTCAATGCCGGCAGCGCGAAGCCTTGCCGCCTTTTCGGGGGTGCGGACGGTGCCCCTGACATTTTCGGCGCCGCCTGCGCGCATGGCTTCGGCACTGGCCTGGGAGGAGAAACCCAGTCCGAAGAAGAACGCCCGCATCACACCTCTCCCGCCCATTCGTCACGCACGCTGCTATCGCTTTCCCCGGAGAGTCTGTCCAGTCGCATAGCTTCGGCGCGGTCGTGATCGAGCCGCCGCAGCGCCCAGATGGCAGCGCCACGGATCAAGGGTTCCGGGTCGTCGAGACGCTTGAGGACAGAAGGGAGCAGACCAATATCGGCGCTATTGCCGATGCCGATCAGGACATTGCGCAGAAACCGGGCGTGGCCGATGCGCTTGACCGGGGAGCCGGCGAAGACCGTCCGGAAGCCTTCGTCATCGAGGGCCACGAGGTCGGCCAGGCTTGGGCGTTCCAGTTCAGGCCGGCTCCTGAGCTTGGCCTCGCGGCTGACCGACGCAAACTTGTTCCAGGGGCAGACGGCGAGGCAATCGTCGCAACCGTAGATGCGGTTGGCCATGGGGCGGCGATAGTCGCGCGGGATCGGTCCCTTGTGCTCGACCGAGTAATAGGCGAGGCACTTGCGCGCATCGAGCTGGAAGGGCGCCGGGAAGGCACTGGTCGGACAGATATCGAGGCAGCGGGTGCAGGAGCCGCAGCTTTCCGGATGCGGCTCGTCATGGGGCAGTTCGGCAGAGGTCAGGATGGCGCCGAGGAACAGCCAGGAACCAAAATCCCGGCTGACCAGCACCGTATGCTTGCCCTGCCACCCGAGGCCCGCCGCCTCGGCCAGCGGCTTTTCCATCAGGGGCGCGGTATCGACGAAGACCTTGACGTCGGCGCCTGTGCGCCGGGCCAAGAGGCCCGCCAGCTCCTTCAACCGCCCCTTGATGATGTCGTGATAATCCCGGTTGCGGGCATAGGCCGAGATGATGCCGACGCCCGGCTGGGCGAGCAGGGCCATCGGGTCGGTTTCGGGGCCGTAGTTGACACCCAGAAGGATGATCGAGCGTGCCTCTCCCCACAACTTGTGCGGATCGCCCCGCCGTTCCTCGGTCTCCTCCATCCAGTCCATGCCGGCGTGCCAGCCCTCGGCAAGCGCATGGGCCAGTTTTTCGGGAAGGTCGGGGCGCGCATCGGCCGGTGCGATGCCAAAGGCGTCAAAGCCCAGGGCCGTGGCGCGGGCCTTGAGTTCGGCGATCAGCCTATCGATGTCGTGTGTGCCGGTATCGGCCATGGGGCTAATCCCACTCACGAAACGTCATCCTCGGGCTTGACCTGAGGACGTTGTACTTGCCGACCATGCAGCAAGTGAAGAGCCCTCGGGTCAAGCCCGAGGGTGACGATCCAGAGTGAGATGAGTTGAGGAACAAACTCAGAAATCGAGGTCCGCATAGCCCTTCGAGGGCGGCATGGCGGTGACGCGGTCGTTGAGCAGGGTGCGGAAGGCCGGGCGCGATTTGATGCGCGAATACCAGTCGCGGGTTTCGGCCGGAACCTTGGACCAGTCGATGTCGCCCATGTAATCCAGAGTCGAGAAGTGGGCGGCGAGAGCGAAGTCGGCCAGGCTCATCTCATCGCCACCCAGCCAGGTGCGGCTGGCGAGCAGGTAATTGAAATAGAGCAGGTGCTCGGTGAGATTGGCCTTGGCGGCCCGCAGCACCGAGGGCTCGGGCGTCGCGCCGCGAATGTCGCGCTTGGCGATCTTCTCCTCGACAAGATAGCGCGTCACCTCGTCATTGAGCTTGACCAGGGCCCATTCGACCAGCCGCCACATTTCGGCCCGGGCCATGGGATCGGCGGGAAACAGGCCTTCGACCGCGTCGGGCGTATAGAAATCTTCCACCGCATGGATCGTCGCCATGATCCCGACAATTGGCTGCTCGCTCTCGGTGAAGAGAATGGGCAGTGTGGCGGCCGGATTGATCTCAAGCAGAGCCTCATCCCGCAGCCACGGCTTGATCTCTTCGAGATCGAGCGGCACTCCATATTCGGCGCACATCAGGCGGATGAGGCGCGAGGCAGGGTCAAGGGGATAGTGCACTAGGCTCGGCATATGGACGCTCTGGACTGTTGCGGACCAGCCTTGCAGTTCCCCACCTTGGCGCCCTTGGCGAACACGGCTATGAGATCGGCGCAGAATTCGGCCCTTGGAAACGAGTTAGGGGATCAAATGAACGCCGATCAAGGTCTTTTTGTGCCCCTTATCCTCGGAATCCTCGAAGGGCTTACCGAATTCCTGCCGGTCAGTTCCACCGGCCACCTGCTGTTGGCGGGGCATTTCTTCGGTCTCAGCCAGCCGCCCGCGTTCATCGTGCTGATCCAGCTCGGCGCCATCCTCGCGGTGATCACCGTCTACTTTGCCAAATTGGCCGTGCTCATCCGCGATGCCCTTACGGGCAAGGCCTATGCCTGGCGCTTTGCGCTGGCGGTGATCCTGGCCTGCTTGCCGGCCGTGATCGTGGGGGTGCTGGCGCGCGATTTCATCCAGCAGGTGATTTACGAGACGCCACTGATCATCTGCATCTCGCTGCTGGTCGGGGGCGTCGTGCTGCTGATCGTCGATCGCATGCCCAAGCAGGTGCGCTACGACGACATCTATACCTATCCCTGGCACCTGGCGCTGATCGTGGGCCTGTTCCAGATGCTGAGCCTCATACCCGGCGTATCGCGCTCCGGCTCGACGGTGGTGGGAGCGATGCTGTTCGGCGCCTCGAAGCGATCGGCGGCTGAGTTTACCTTCTTCATCGCCCTGCCGATCATGGCGGGCGCCTTCGGCTACGACCTCTACAAGAGCCGCGACCTTATCGACATGAGCCTGGGGCTCAACATTGCCATCGGCTTTGCCGCGTCCTTCGTCGTCGGCGCGCTGGTGGTGAAATACCTGCTCGATTTCGTCTCCCGCCACGGCTTTGCGCCCTTCGCCTGGTGGCGCATCGTGGTTGGCGGGGCGGGCCTGATAGCGATCCTCGCCTTTGGGCTGTGAACAAGCAAAACCCCGGTCTTGCCGGGGTTTTTTATTGGCTCCCGATGGCTGGCGGCAGGATCAGCTCGAGGGTTCCTTGCCCCGATAGGTGGCCGGGAAGGTGAAGAAGTGGGAGGGGATTTCGACCCCCTTCTGCACGTCATAGAGCGAGAAGGTCAGTTCCGAACCGTTCGGCTCGACCAGCGTCCACTGCGCCAGATCCTTGGTCTCGGTATCGAAAATCAGCGACACCTGCACGGTGCCTGCGACCGTATTGTCGATCACCGTGATGCTGACATAGCCATCGGTGGTGGTGATATCGACAACATTGGCACTGAGCAGATTGATCTGCTCGCCCAGGAACTGCCTAAGCGGGATCGAGTCCTGCGGGTAGGCGTAATAGGTCTCCTCACGCCGGTCGATGACGTAGAAGCCGCGGCCGATGGAGACGATTTCCTCGCGGCTGGGCGGCGCATAGCGGAAGGCGATCTTGTTGGGACGTTCGAGGAAGAACGTGCCTTCCTGGCGGCCACCTTGGCTATCGATCTGCAGGAAGCGCCCGACCATGGTGCGGATGGCGGTATTGTGGGCATTGATTTCGTCGATGAGCTGCTGCTCCTCCGGCGCTAGCGCCCGGCTCTGGGCCAAGGCCGGCAGGGCGGGCGATAGGGCGGCGGCAAGGCCAAGCATCAGGGCGGTGCGGCGAATCATCGGCTGGATTTCCTCGCGGGTCTTTTGGTTGAGCCTAACCTAGGCAGCAATTGCGGCAACAGGTGGAAAGTTCCATTGTGGCGCCGGACGCCGATCCATCACGATTGGGAGACCCAATAGCCATGCTCAGAGGGCCAGCCGCACTTGCATTCTGCCTTGTGTCGCTACCGGCCTTTGCCGCGCTGCCGCCGCACTACCAGCGGCAGGACGAGCTGGTGGCCATCATCGACCATGTCGTCGAGGAGTTCGGGATTGGCCACCCGATTGAATCGATTGTCATGAAGGACACCGACTTCTACGAGGTCGTGAGCGGGCCATGCCGCATGGAGGTCGTCATCGTGGACATACCGCCAGCGCCCGACGCCGAGCCGATGGCCGGCCCGCGGCAGTTTGCCGTGGAGTCCGGCCCGCTGGTCTGCGACTGAGCCGGCATTCACGTTTTCCGGCCCTGATCACATCTGCGGAACGAAGTGAGACAGCGTCCATTGGTCATCTGCCGGGCAATGCCGCCCGGTCGTCCAAGAGGAGAGACTGTCATGCAGGATCGCGACAAGAACCAGAATGAGCAGAACCGCCAGGGTGGCATGGGAGGCCAGCAGTCCGGCCAGGACCAGCAGGGCCAGCAGGGCAATCAGCAGAAGTCCCAGGACGATCTGCGTCGCGACGATCGCAACCGTCAGGGTGACCGTGGTGGCCAGCAGTCTGGCCAGAACCAGCAGGGTCAACAGGGCGGAGACTTCCGTCATGACCAGTCCGGGCAGAATAACGACCAGGACCGCTAGGACTTGTCGTTCAGCGTCCAGGCGGCAGATTGTTCTGCCGCCTGCCGGCAAAGGGAGGTGAAATGGACGAGTCCCAACTAGATTTGAACGATCTGATGCCCCTTTGGGAGCGCGAATTCTCGAACCGCATCGACAATTCCATAGGCCCTGGCTTCAGCAGGCGCGATGTAGACCTCGCTGTGCCGACGCGACGCCAATACTTCGGCCGGGATCCGGCTCCGCTCACGCAGGATATTGTCCGTTCGATCATCATCCGCCAGTGCCGCGTCAAGCGTTGACTGCAATCGCCGGGCACTCATGCCGTCCGAATGACCCATGGTCGTCGGGTGGATCATGAACATGGCGTGATTGGAGCAGTAGCGCTCGCCTGCGGCGAGAAAGACCGAGACGGCAATCGATCCCACCGATCCGGTATTATAGATCACCAGGTGCAGCGGCAAAGCCCGGATGTGATTATAGAGATAGACCCCGTCGGCGACGTAGCCGCCATTCGAGCTGAAGGCGAGATGCACCGTATCGGCGCCGCCATTGACGGCAGAATTCAGCGCCCCGGCCAGCCGCCCAACCCCGCCAGGCTCGATCGGACCGGTAAATCCGAAATAGGCAACGGTGCCATTGTCTGTCACGGGGCGCCTCCTGTTCTGATCTCAGAACGTCAGTGCCCCGCTTTTTGATCCTTGCGACCCATCAATAGCCATCAGCATTGTTGCCGACGAGAATCTCGCGCTTGCCGGCATGGTTGGCAGGCGAGATGACGCCTTCGCGTTCCATGCGCTCGATGAGGGTGGCGGCCTTGTTGTAGCCGATGGCGAGGCGCCGCTGGATATAGGAGGTAGAGGCCTTCTTGTCGGTCATGACGATGTGGACGGCCTTGTCGTAGAGCTCGTCGCCCGAGCCGGCATAATCATCGCCGCCGGCGCCGTCCTCGCCAAAGCCGGCCTCGTCGTCTTCCTCGGTGATGTTGTCCAGGTAGTCTGGGCTCCCCTGGCTCTTGAGGTGGGCCACCACCGCCTCGACTTCGGCGTCCGAGACGAAAGCACCGTGCAGGCGCTTGGTGCGGCCGCCTGAGGCCATGTAGAGCATGTCACCATTGCCCAGTAGCTGTTCGGCCCCCTGCTCGCCCAGAATGGTGCGCGAGTCGATCTTGCTGGTGACCATGAAAGAGATGCGGGTCGGGAAATTGGCCTTGATCGTGCCGGTAATGACGTCCACGGACGGGCGCTGGGTGGCGGTGACCATGTGGATACCGGCGGCGCGGGCCATCTGCGCGAGGCGCTGGATGGCGCCTTCAATATCCTTGCCGGCCACCATCATCAGGTCGGCCATCTCGTCGACGATGATGACTATGTAGGGCAAGGGCTCGAGATCGAATTCCTCGCTCTCGAAGATCGCCTCGCCGGTCTCGCGGTCGAAGCCGGTCTGCACCGTGCGGGTAATGGTGCGGCCTTCCTTGGCGGCCTCGGCGACGCGCTGGTTGAAGCCGTCGATGTTGCGCACACCGATCTTGCTCATCTTGCGATAGCGGTCTTCCATCTCGCGCACCGCCCATTTGAGCGCGACGACCGCCTTTTGCGGGTCGGTGACGACCGGGGTCAGCAGGTGCGGAATGCCGTCATAGATCGAGAGTTCCAGCATCTTGGGATCGATCATGATCATGCGGCACTGCTCGGGCGTCATCTGGTAGAGCAGCGAGAGAATGAAGGTGTTGATGCCCACCGACTTGCCCGAGCCGGTGGTGCCGGCGATGAGCAGATGCGGCATGCGGGCGAGGTCGGCAATGACCGGCTCGCCGCCAATGGTCTTGCCCAGGCAGATCGGCAGCTTGCCCTTCATCTTCTCGAAGTCCGAGCTGGCCAGCATCTCGCGGAAGAAGACGGTTTCGCGATTCTGGTTGGGCAGTTCGATGCCAATGGCGTTGCGGCCAGGGACGACGGCGACGCGGGCGGAAATGGCGCTCATGGAGCGCGCAATGTCGTCGGCCAGCGAGATCACCCGGCTCGACTTGATGCCGGGGGCGGGTTCGAGTTCGAAGAGGGTCACGACGGGGCCGGGGCGGACATTGATGATGTCGCCCTTGACGCCGAAATCGGCCA